>ERZ839823.3415-NODE-3415-length-10455-cov-3.169327_pt1 | contig 10455 bp, 8 predicted proteins | sample MGYA00519862_ERZ839823 | MGnify/ENA primary metagenome ERZ839823 (study PRJEB31850, sample SAMEA3708853) | human gut metagenome | biome: human gut; feature: human-associated habitat; material: faeces | place: China | collected 2014 ...
TCCACCTCTCCCAAAGGGAGAGGCAAGGGGTGCTTATAAAAAACAGACACAGCAGGTTTTCCTGCTGTGTCTGTTGACTGCTTGGCGACGGCACTTACGACGCCTGATTTTCAAAGGAGTTGACTTCACTGGCGGATTCCATGGCGAAGTAAGCACGCAGAACATCCTCAGCCACGGCAGCAAGGGTCGCGCCGTGGGCGGCCTTTTCGCCGTAGACGGCTACGGCAACTTCCGGGTCTTCCATGGGGGCGAAGCAGATGAACGCGCCATGGTCAGAGCCGCCGGAGGAGTGCTGAGCAGTACCGGTCTTGCCGCATACCTTGACGGGGAAGGTGTCCAGGTCCTTGGGGCCGCCGAAGTGGGAACGGGCGGTGCCTTCGCCTCCTTCGATAACCTTGCGCATACCTTCAATGTAGGTATTGTAGGTGGTGGAGGCGATTTCCATCTGGCTCATGATCTCGGGAGAATTTTCCTTGATGAGGCTGCTGTAGTCGGAGGCGACCACGCGGCTTAAGAAGGTGGCCTTCATCCGGGTGCCCTTGTTGGCCAGAGTGGAAGCGTAAACGCACAGCTGCAAGGGGCTGAACCGGTTTTCGGCCTGTCCGATGGCGGCCAGAACACGGTCGCCTGCGGTGATCTGGGAGTTGACGCCGGTCTCGCCGTAAGCGGCCTTCTTACTGGCTTCATCCGTGACCCAGCCGACCTTTTCCGTCAGCTCAATGCCGGTAGGAACGCCCAGACCCAGACCATTGGCGGTTTCGTTCAGCATCTCGATGGTCATACGGCTGCCCAACTCATAGAAGAAGTAGTTACACGACACCTCCAGCGCCCGCTCAGCGGTCAGCTCGCCGTGGGTAACGCCGGGGTTGGATGTCCAGATCAGGCATGTGGGAGAGAAGCCCGGGTACTTGGTGAAGACACCCTGATCCCGGATGATCTCGCCGGGGAGGTACAGGTATCTGCCGAAGAACTCACTCTTCGGGTTTGTACTACGGTGCTCCATAGCGGCGATCAGAGTACACATCTTGAAGGTGGAGCCGGGGGCATAGTTGGCGCCGAAGGCGCGGTTGAAGAAAGGCTTCAAGGGGTCGGCCTCGATCTCGGCCCAGTCCTGGTTCATGGTGGCGAGGTTGTAGGTGGGATAGCTGGCACAGGCCAGAATCTCGCCGGTCTTGACCTTCATGACGATGACCGCCGCGCCCTCCGCGTCCAGGCCGTTACTCTCATCCTTGGAGGTGTTCTTCTCCGGGTCGGTCAGCTCCTTCATGATGTTGGCAAGAGAGTCCTCGGCAATGCCCTGAAGCTCCAAGTCAATGGTGGTCTCCACGTTGTTTCCGGCGATGGGGGTGTAGACCTCGCCGGTTTTCTGATTCACGCGCCAGAACTGCTCGACGATGGTGCCGTCCTTGGAAACCACATCCACGCGCTGGCCGTCGATGCCGTGGAGGTAATCCTCGAAGGCTTCCTCAAAGCCGGACTGGCCGATGTAGGCGTCCATGGAGTAGCCTTCCTTCTCGTATTTTTCCCAGTCGGCGGCGTCCATGCCGCCCATGTAGCCTAAGATGTGGGCGCCGTATTTGGTATGATATTCCCGGACGGTGGAGGATTCCACCATCAGACCGGGGATGTTCAGCTCCAGAATGGCGGACAGGTTCTCGTCGGAGATGTCCTGAATAAAGGTGTAGGTAGGCAGCTTGGAAATACCCCGAAGATCAAATTCGTAGCGCATACCGATGACGGCGCGGGCGTCCTCGTCCGACCAGCCCTCGGGAATCTTGTAGCGCTCCCGCAGCTTCTCAATGAGCAGGGGCGCGGTGATGTCCGAGTCCAGCGACCGGTCAACCATGAAGCTCTGGAAGTGGTTCTGCCAGGAGGTGGCAAAATCGTTCAGAGTATACTCAAAGGGGCGGGTCTTGCTCACGGGGAAATGGTCGTTATAGCTGAGATTCAGCTCCCGGCATTTCTGCACAAGGGAGTACAGCGCCTCGTTGGTCTGGCCGTAGGACTCGATAACGTAGTGGTTGAACACCAGATCATAACTGGCGCGGTTGCCCACCAGAACGTTGCCGTTCCGGTCGAGGATATCGCCCCGGGCGGCACGGACGGTGGTAACGGTGGTGTATTTCGCGATGTTGTCGGTGTTGCCGTTGGTCTTGATGATCTGAAGATCAAAGAGCTTCAAGGCGAACAGCGCCAAAATCGTAATAAACAGAATTAAAAGCAGGATAGCGCGAAATCGGCTTATTCTTTCCATGTGGTTCCTCCAATAAGGCCAATTTTATTGATAAGCGGGTACAGCAGGATCATAACGCCGAAGCTGTAGCCGGCGGTGATCAGGAAGGAGAACACCCGGTCCCACCGTGTCAGCCCAAGGCCGATGCCCACGACGAACAGACCCATCTCGTAAATTGTCAGCGCGATACCGGCGCAGATGACGATGGAAGCTTTCGTGCGCCGCAGGTAGGCCTGCCGCAGCAGCGTAGCGATGATCCCGACGGCGCATAATAGGCCAATGCAGTAAGGCCCCGGCGCGGAGCCGGAAAAGTAGTAAATGGTGGACGCAAAAAGGACGAACAGACTTCCCACATCCACGCCCTCAATGACCGTGATCAGCAGAATGTACACCACCGGCAGATCGGTGGTCGCACCGAAGATGCTGACGCGGCTCATGATAACGTCCTGAATGGTCAGGAGCAGGATACCCGTCAGCACATACAGCGTCCATTTCAGCATCCGCTGCTTTTGCAGCTGGGTCACGTGGAACAGCCCGGAAAGGCTGTTTTGCCGGGGGTCGGGCTTGAATTCCGACTGTTTGGACAGTTTTCTTCTTGCCATGGCGCGTCCTCAGCCCACGGGGGTGGTCGGTTGGGTGGCGGCGGCGGTTTCGGACGGGGCGGTGGCAGTCTCGGAGCCTGTGGACGTGCCGGGGGTGGTCACGACCTCGGTGGTGTAGGCGGTGATGATGAAGACCTGCTCCAGGGAGTTAATGTCCGCGGCGGGGTCCAGGAGGGCGAATTTGGCGACGCCCGTTTCCTCATAGCCCGCGTCCACCACGGAGCCGATGATCAGGCCACGGGGGTACACCGTGGAACCGGAGGTCACCACCTGATCCTTATTGCGGATGATGGAGTCGGAGGGCAGGTAGTTCATTTGGAGCAATGTGTCGTTGCCGCTGGTGTAGCCGCCCTTGACCATGCCGTTGTAGCCGGAGGTGGAGATGGTGCCGGAAATTTCCAGCGTGGAGTCCAGAACGGTCTTGACGACGGCGTAGTTGACGCCCACCTCCGTTACCAGACCCACCACTTCGCCGTTGGCGGTGATGGCACACAGATTCTCCCGGATGCCCGCGTTGGTGCCCCGGTTGATGGTGAAGGTGCTCTCCCAGTCCGAGGAACTCCAGCCGATGATATAGGCGTCCACCAGCTTGTAGTCCTCGTTGGTGGCTTTCAGCTCCAGCAGCTTGCGCAGACGCTCGTTTTCACGGGAAACGGAGTCGGCCTGACGGGCGACGTCCTCCATCTGGGCGATGCGTTCTTCCAGCACCTTGTTTTCCGCGTCCAGAGCCTCGTAGCGGAACATATAGCTGTAGTATTTTTCCGCCGTGTTGGTCAGGGTGGTGCCCGCGGCGCGGAAGGGGGCGAGAACGCCCTGCACGATCACGCTGGGAAGGCTCTGGTTGGAAATGCCGCTGTAGATGGCCAGCGCTGCCGTCAGCAGCGCGGCCACCACCAGAATGATCTTCACTTTGGTACTGAACAGATTTCTCATATGGTATCCTCCATCACTTCCGGCACCGTGCGGCAAAGGGTCTCATACAGCCGGCACACGGGAAGTCCCATCACATTATAATAGTCGCCCTCCAGCTTTTCACAGAACAGCGCCGCGCCGCCCTGAATGCCATAAGCACCGGCCTTGTCCATGGGTTCGCCGCTCTGGACGTATTTCTGAATCTCCTTCTCGCTGAGGGGACGGAAATGCAGGCTCGTCACCTCGGTGAAGGTCTCAACCCTGTCCCCATACAGGATGGTGCAGCCGGTCATCACCTGATGATCCCGCCCGGAGAGAAGACGCAGCATAGATGCCGCTTCCGCCTCACTGTGGGGCTTGCCCAGCACCTTCCCCTGACAGACCACGATGGTGTCCGCCGCAATGACGATGTCTTCTTCTCCCCGGCTGACGGCCAGCGCCTTTGACCGGCTGACCCGGGCAACTTCGTCAAAGGGCGGCTTTTCGGGGTCCATGGTTTCGTCAATGTCCGCCGCCCGGACGGTGAAGGGAATCCCAAAGAGGGACAGAAGCGCCTTTCGCCGGGGCGAGGCGGACGCGAGAATGAGCTGCATAAGGTTCTCCTTTCGATGCGGAGGGATTTTATTCCACACCCCGTAAGTACAGTCCCCGGGTACACGCGCCGGGGTCGAGGGGTTCGGGGTTCATATAATCGTTCAGCACGCGGTCAACTTCCTTGGAATTTTCCGTGGTGAAGTACAGCCGCGTCGCCCATAAGCCCAGCTTGGCAAGATCGTCCTGCCGGTCGAGCCAGCTCAGCTTCTTGCCGTTGAGCAGTACGCTGCGGCAGCTGTCGCCGTCCCGGATGACCGGGAACTCCGCGCCGGTCTTGTCGATCAGGCGGGTGGCTTTCAGATGGCAGGTGCATTCGTTGGTCTTGTTGTGGATGAGGCAGTGCTCCGTCACCATCAGGGGCAGCCGCCCGTAGGCGATCAGCTCGGCGTTCACCGCCTTGCTCATGTCCCGGATCTGGGGCAGGGTCATTTCAAAGCTCACCGTGGCGGAAGCCATTTCCAGAGAACGCATGACGTTCATGGAGGCGGAGTTGAAGATGTTCAGGCCGAAATCCCCGTGAACCCGCATTCCGGCCTCCCGCACGGGGGCGATCAGGCCGAGATTGCCCACCAGCGCGTCCCGGACACCGGCGGCGCGGAGGACTTCCAGGCTCTTTTTGATCCGGGGCAGCTCCCCGTCGTGGACGATTCTGGGCAGCACCGCCGCCACTCGTCCCCGCTGCACCAGCCGGGCGCAAAGCTCCCCGTCGGCGAGCAAGATGTGGATGGGAACGTACAGCAGTGTGGTTTCCAGATCTAAAAGCATGGGGGTCAGCTGCTCCCGGGAGGTGACCTGAATGGTCAGGCCGGGCAGGCCCGAGGGGCCTTTGTATTCCGGCACAGGCTTGGGCTTGCGCAGCACCTGTTCCTCCCGCCGGGCGCGGATGGCGGTGAGCTGGTTCAGCACGTCCCTGCGCATGGCATTGATGGCGGAAGCGGAGATAATGAGACCGGGATCGACCCGGGTGCGCACCTCTACGCACCGGTAGGGCGTGCCGCCGGTCTTGGAGACCCGCTGGGCGAGCATCGCCCCGGTGAGGGAAATGTTCTGGGCGCGTTCCGGCACGGGGCCGTCGGAGCGGCATGTCCGACCCTCCGGGTCGGTGGCGATGACGCAGCTGCCGTCCACGGTGACCATGGCCTGAAAGCGGATATCCACAAGGGGGGTCTCCCCTGCCTCATAGGATTGCCGGGCGGCCTGAAGCCATTTGCCGTCGTCGTCGTTCTCCTGCCGCACGCCGAACATTTTGGTATCCACCCTGCTTGTATAGTAGCCGTCGGTGAAGCCCTGACGGTTGAAGGCGGCGTACAGAGCGTCCATCATGGGCTTGGTGACGGTCATCTCGTCCAGCGCCTTGCGGTAGACGGCGGTGACGGTGGCCACGTATTCCGCCCGCTTCATCCGGCCTTCCAGCTTCAAAGAGACCACGCCCATTTCCTGCAATTCCCGCAGATAGGGAATCAGGCAGTTGTCTTTCAGACTCAGGGGGTATTTTTCCTGCCAGTGGGTGTAGCCGTAGCTCTGGCGGCAGGGTTGGGCGCAGCGGCCCCGGTTGCCGGAGCGGCCGCCGATCATGGCGGACATGTAGCACTGGCCGGAATAGCACATGCACAGCGCGCCATGGACGAAGACTTCAATTTCAATGGGAGAGTTGGCGCAGATGTAGCGAATTTCCTCCCGGCTCAGCTCCCGGCTGAGGACGACCCGCTTGATGCCCATGGCGGCGCACAGCAGCACGCCGGGCAGAGAATGGACGGTCATCTGGGTGCTTCCGTGGATGGGAACGCCGGGGGCGATCTGACGGCACAGCTGCACCACGCCTAAGTCCTGCACGATAAAGGCGTCAATATTATTCTGCGCGGCATAGCGGATCAGCTCCGCCGCCTCGGTCATCTCCCGGTCAGAGACGAGGGTATTGAGGGTCAGGTGCACCTGCACGCCCCGGACATGACAGTATTTAATGGCATCCACCAGCGTCTGGGGAGTAAAGTTTTTCGCGCTTTGCCGCGCGTTGAACGCGCCGCAGCCGAGGTACACGGCGTCAGCGCCGTTCTGAACGGCCGCGCGCAGAGCCTCCATTGACCCGGCGGGCGCCAATAATTCCAGCATAAGCTCTCTCTCCAAAATTCGGTTTCGGGGCAGACCCCCGCACAATAATATAGTATTGAACAGTATAGCACAAAGAAACGAAAACTTCCACCCCCGAAGGGAGAATTCAAGAAAAATTCAAGGGAACTTCATATTCAGAAGGCGATTCCCGGGGTAAACGCAAGGAAGATTTTCCAGATTCGCCCCAATTCCCCAAAATGTTCAAGAATAATTCAAAAACAACCTATTGACATTTCTGGCACTCTGCGGTATAGTGTGCTTAGCACTCAGAGAGATGGAGTGCTAAAGATAAAGTGAGAAGGAGGGATACGATGGAACTGACAGAGCGGAAAAAGAAGGTTCTGCGGTCGGTGGTGGATTTGTATATCCGCACGGCGGAACCGGTGGGCTCCAAGGCCATTACCGAGCTGCCGGACATGAAGTATTCCTCCGCGACCATCCGCAACGAAATGGCGGAACTGACCGCCATGGGTTATCTGGAGCAGCCCCACACCAGCGCGGGCCGCATCCCCTCCGCCGCCGGTTACCGGCTGTACGTTGACGAGCTGATGATGGATTACCGCCTGTCCATTGACGAAACGAAGTCCATCAGCAGCGCCATCGAGGAAAAGATGCAGCGGGTGGATAAAATGGTGGAAAAGGTGGCAAAGCTGGTATCTCAGGCCACCGATCTTCCCGCCATCTCCGCCGCGTCCCGACAGGGCAGCGCCTGCGTCAAGCGGTTCGACCTGATCCTCGCGGGGCAGGGAAGCTTCATTCTGGTGCTGATGCTGGGCGGCGAGCAGGTGGTAAACAAGCTCATCAAGCTGCCGGTAAACGTCAGCGAAACGGATCTGAAGCTCCTGAGCGCGGTGCTGAACGCCAGCATGACGGACATTCCCCTTGAGGACTTCACCGCCGAGCTGATGGAAAAGGTCATGCGTTCGGCGGGCGCCGCGGCAAGTCTGGTGCCGGTGATCCTGGACTTCACCCAGGAGACGCTGAAAAACAGCGATTCCACCAGAGTGGCCGTCACCGGTCAGGCAAGGCTGTTGAGTTTGCCGGAATACCGGGACGTGGACAAAGCCCAGCGGGTGATGGATTCCATCGACGAAGAGGCACTGGCGAACCTTCCCGCCGTCATGGAGGGCGCCAACGGTACGAAAGTGCTGGTAGGCCCCGAAAACGTGGCGGATGAACTGAAGGATACCTCCGTTGTGATGACCAAGTTTGACATCGGCGACGGAATGCAGGGCATGATCGGCGTGGTCGGCCCCACCCGGATGGATTACGCAAAGGTAACGGCGCGCCTGAGCTACTTCGCCGAGAGCCTGAGCAAGATGTTCGGCAAGCCCGAGCAGCCCCAGCAGCCAAAGCTGCCGGAGCCGCCGAAGGAAGGATAGAATCAAACAGGCAGGGCTGGGGAAAATCCCCGGAACCACAAAAAGCGGAGATTTTCCCCCACCCTGCAAATTGACAGGAGGTCACAGACGTGGCAAAGAAGGAAAAAGAAGAAGTAAAGAAGCAGACCCCGGAGGAAACACCACAGGAACCTGTGGAGGAAACCCCGAAGGAGAAGACTCCCGAGGAACCGAAGCAGAAGGATGCCAACCCCTGGGAGGAAAAATACAATTCCGAGCATGACGCCCGGCTGCGTCTGGCGGCGGAATATGATAATTTCCGCAAGCGCACCACGAAGGAAAAGGAGCAGTCCTACGGCAACGGCAAGGCCGACGCCGTAACGAAGATGCTTCCCATCTACGACAATCTGGAGCGCGCGCTGAACCAGCCCACGGAAGACGCCGCCTACAAAAAGGGCGTGGAGCTGACCATGACGGAGCTGCTGAAGATCTTGAATGGTCTCGGCGTGGAGGTTTTCGGCGAGGTGGGCGACACCTTCGACCCGAATCTGCACAACGCCGTGATGCATCTGGACAGCGAGGAGCATGACGAAAACGTCATCACGCAGGTGTTCCAGAAGGGCTTCAAAATGGGCGATAAGATCGTCCGGTTCGCCATGGTGCAGGTGGCAAACTAAAAACGTAAACAATTTAGCTTTAATATATTAGGAGGAAAACATTATGTCTAAGATTATCGGTATCGACCTTGGTACTACCAATTCCTGTGTTGCTGTTCTGGAAGGCGGCGAGCCTGTTGTCATCGCCAACGCCGAAGGCAACCGTACTACCCCCTCTGTTGTTGCATTTTCCAAGACCGGCGAGCGTATGGTCGGTCAGGTGGCAAAGCGTCAGGCTGTGACCAACGCTGACCGCACCGTGTCTTCCATCAAGCGTCACATGGGTGAAAATTATCACGTCACCATCGACGGCAAGGGCTACACCCCTCAGGAGATCAGCGCCATGATCCTGCAGAAGCTGAAGGCGGATGCCGAGGCTTATCTGGGTCAGCCGGTCACCGAAGCCGTCATCACCGTCCCCGCCTACTTCTCCGACGCACAGCGTCAGGCGACGAAGGACGCCGGTAAGATCGCGGGTCTTGACGTGAAGCGTATCATCAACGAGCCTACCGCAGCCGCTCTGGCTTACGGCCTCGACAAGGAATCCGAGCAGAAGATCATGGTTTATGACCTGGGCGGCGGCACCTTCGATGTGTCCATTCTGGACATCGGCGACGGCGTCATCGAGGTTCTGGCCACTGCCGGCGACACCCATCTGGGCGGCGACGACTTCGACCAGAGAATCATGGACTATCTGGTTGCCGAATTCAAGAAGGCTGAGGGCATCGATCTGTCGAAGGACAAGGTCGCCATGCAGCGTCTGAAGGAGGCTGCCGAGAAGGCCAAGATTGAGCTGTCCGGCGTGACTTCCACCAACATCAACCTGCCCTATATCACCGCCGATGCCACCGGCCCCAAGCATCTGGACGTGACCCTCACCCGGGCAAAGTTCAACGAGCTGACCGCCGATCTGGTGGAGCGCACCATGAAGCCCGTCCGTCAGGCCATGTCCGACGCGGGTCTGAGCGCTTCCGACATTCAGAAGGTGTTGCTGGTTGGCGGCTCCACCCGTATCCCCGCCGTGCAGGATGCCGTTAAGACCATCACCGGCAAGGAAGGCTTCAAGGGCATCAACCCCGACGAGTGCGTGGCCGTTGGCGCTGCCATTCAGGGCGGCGTGCTCACCGGCGACGTGCAGGATATCCTGCTGGGCATTGAGACCATGGGCGGCGTGTTCACCCGTCTGATCGACCGGAACACCACCATCCCCACCCACAAGAGCCAGATCTTCTCCACCGCCGCGGACGGCCAGACCTCCGTTGAGGTCCACGTCCTGCAGGGCGAGCGTGAGATGGCTGCCTACAATAAGACCCTGGGTCGCTTCCAGCTCACCGGCATTGCTCCCGCACCCCGGGGCGTGCCTCAGATCGAGGTTTCCTTCGACATCGACGCCAACGGCATCGTGAAGGTCTCCGCCAAGGATCTGGGCACCGGCAAGGAGCAGAACATCACCATCACCGCTTCCACCAACCTGAGCAAGGAAGACATCGACAAGGCCGTTCACGAGGCTGAGCAGTACGCCGCCGAGGATAAGGCCCGCAAGGACGAAGTGGATACCCACAACGCCGCCGACCAGACCGTCTACCAGACCGAGAAGACCCTGAACGAGCTGGGCGACAAGATCGACGCTTCCGAGAAGGCTTCCATCCAGTCCGCTGTTGACCACCTGAAGGAAGTCAACAAGGGCACCGACATCGAGGCCATCAAGAAGGCCACCGAAGAAGTCCAGCAGGCGTTCTACAAGGTTTCCGAGAAGCTGTATCAGCAGGCGAACCCTCAGGGCGGCGCACAGCCCGGCGGGAACACCCAGAAGCCCGGCGACGACGGTGTCGTTGACGCTGACTACGAGAGTGTTGACTAAATCCGAATGCCTAAGGGGCGGCAAACGCCGCCCCTTCTCGGCATATTTTCCTGAGTTGGCAGTTGAAAGTTGACAGCAGCAAAGGTTGCTGCATTTTATACGAGTTTTTAATAAAACGCTTAAAAGCGTTTTATTAGGCCGCAGGATT
>ERZ839823.3423-NODE-3423-length-10441-cov-2.863663_pt1 | contig 10441 bp, 10 predicted proteins | sample MGYA00519862_ERZ839823 | MGnify/ENA primary metagenome ERZ839823 (study PRJEB31850, sample SAMEA3708853) | human gut metagenome | biome: human gut; feature: human-associated habitat; material: faeces | place: China | collected 2014 ...
GGGAACCGTCCCGCCGCTCCAGCGGCGTCTGGGCGATCAGTTCCTCCGGGAGCTGGTAGTTAAAATCGCTTGTTTTCATGTTCAACCTCACTTGATGGTAATATCTGTATAGTAGAATTCCAGAATTTCGTCATAGGTATACCCCAGCTCCGCCATGGCCTTGGCACCGTACTGGCTCATGCCGAGATTGTGGCCGCTGCCGCTGCCGGTGATGGTAAAGGTGCCGTCCTTGGAAAACGCAGGCGTTTGGCCTTCGCCTACCGTAGATGTTCCGAAAGCGGACAGCACAGATGCGCTGCCGTCCAGTCTGACGGTCTTTCCGCCGCCGCTGAGGACGCTGATCCCTTCCAAGGAGCGGATCACCGTATTGCTGTCGTTGATATAAATGCCGCCAGAGGCTGCGCCGGCTCCGTTGATGGTGAACCGCTGGCTCTTGACGGATTTATTATAGGTGCTGGAATAGAAGATCGTGCGGCAGGTCTCCCCTTTTACCGTCACGCTGTCCCGGCTGCCCTCAAAGGTCACCTTGCTGACGTTGCCCATCGGCGTGAACTCCGCCACATAGACGTTCTTCACAGTGCCGATGCTGTACCCCTTCTGCTCCAGGATCCACGTCAGCTCATCGGCGGTGTAGGTCACGGACCAGTTGTAATTGGGAATGTTTGTCTTGGCCTCATAGGGGTCCTTCTTCCCCACCAGATAGGGAATGCTGCTCCAGACATTGGCGGCGTCCTCCGTGGCCCCGCCGTTTGACGCGCAGTAGACCACCGTATCCGCGGGCTTGCCGCCGTAATAGATCATCTCGCCCGCCGTGTTGTCCACCGCCGCGTCTGTCATATCGGTTGCCCGGTTGCGGCCGTAGTACACCTGACAGTCGGTGCCGGCGCAAACGTCAAAGCCCAAAGAGGGATGCCGGGTCTTTACGGCGTAGGTGCGGGCGCAGACCGCCTGGGCTTCCAGAGCCGCCAGCGGCCAGTCTTTGTCCATCTCGTAGGGCACAACGCCCTTTACATAGTCTTCAATATCCACCACATTGATAACCGTCAAAGTGCCGTCGGCGTTGCAGCGGTACTCAAAGCCGCCGGGGTACTTATAGCCCTTGCACCAGGTCTCCGTGTGCCGTCCCATAGGGCGGATGCCGAGACAGTAGCCGTTGTCCCGGAATTGGAACAAGACCTCCCCACTGCGGGTCTCCGTCACCGTCACGCCGTTTCCGGAGCCGGAAGCCTGCATGGTGATGGTGGTCTCGTCGGTCTCGTCCAGATAGACGAACTCCCGGTCCTCGTCATAGTAGCCGAACTCGTATCCGGACCCCACGGCGTTTTCCAGATTGGCGGCTTCCAGAGCCGTGTCGCCCCAGCGGATGCCCACCTTCAGGGTGTCATTTACCACGGCGGACGCCGAAACGGCAGTCAGGCTGAACAAAGTGATGATAAACAGAAAGGACAACACACGTTTTTTCATAAAACCTCCCAATGACGAATACCTTGACGATAGAGGATCTGTCTGCTATTATATAGACAAATGTCCACGGTGTAAAAACACATTCCATGGACGTATATATCTAAGATATTATAATACACATTGGCCCCGGATTCAACCGGAATCGACGATTTCCCCGGGACCCGAAGGAGGAATCTGCTATGAAACGGTATCAGGTCGGCATCATCGGCGGTACGGGTATGGTGGGCCAGCGGTTTGTGACCCTGTTGGAAAACCATCCCTGGTTCCAGCTCACCGCCATCGCTGCCAGCGCCAGAAGCGCGGGAAAGTCCTATTGGGAGGCCGTCTGTGACCGCTGGGCTCTGGATATTCCCTGCCCCGAAGCCGCAAAATCCCTGATGGTGCTGGACGCTGAGGCGGACGCGGTGAAGCTGGCCGGTATGGTGGATTTCTGTTTCTGCGCCGTGGATATGCCAAAGGACGCCATCCGGGCGCTGGAGGAAACCTACGCAAAATTGGAATGTCCCATCGTTTCTAACAACTCCGCCCACCGCTGGACAGAGGATGTGCCCATGGTGGTGCCGGAGATCAACGCCGAGCATCTGGCGGTCATCGAGGCCCAGCGAAAGCGGCTGGGCACCAAGCGGGGGTTCATCGCCGTCAAGAGCAACTGCTCCCTCCAGAGCTATGTCCCCGCCCTTCATCCCCTGATGAAATACGGTCTGGAACGTGCGCTGGTGTGTACCTATCAGGCCATCTCCGGCGCGGGGAAAACCTTCCAGCGCTGGCCGGAAATGGTGGATAACTGCATCCCTTACATCGGCGGCGAGGAGGAAAAGAGCGAGCAGGAGCCGCTGAAGCTGTGGGGCCGGGTGGAAAACGGCAGGATCGTCAAGGCGGAGGGGCCCGCCATCACCGCCCAGTGCTTCCGGGTAGCCTGTCAGGACGGCCACATGGCCGCAGTGTTCATGAAATTCAAGGACGGCTGCAAGCCCTCCATGGAGCAGATCAAGACGGATTGGGCCGCATTCCGGGGCCCAGCGCAGGAATTACAGCTGCCCTCCGCCCCCAAGCAATTCCTCCACTATTTTGAGGAACCGGACCGCCCCCAGACCCGTCTGGACCGGATGCTGGAGCGGGGCATGGCGGTGTCTCTGGGCCGTCTGCGGGAGGATACCCAGTATGACTACAAATTTGTCGGACTGAGCCACAATACCCTTCGTGGGGCCGCCGGGGGTGCTGTTCTGTTGGCAGAATTGCTGTGCGCAAATGGCTATATTCAGCAGGTGTAAAGGTAAACAACTTAATTGCACAAAAGCGGATGCCAAAGCAGGCATCCGCTTTTTTATGTTGAAAAGGGAGGTATTTTGTTGTGAAGGAGATTCTCTTTACAGGTTCTGGTGTGGCCATCGTGACGCCGTTTCACGCCGGGGCGGTGAACTTCCCCGCCTTTGGGCGGCTCATCGACCGTCAGATCGACGGCGGCACCGACGCCATCATCGTCTGCGGTACCACCGGAGAGGCGGCCACCATGACCCAAAAGGAGCGCATGGAGACCATCGCCTATTGCGTGGACCGGGTGGCGGGGCGCGTGCCGGTGATCGCCGGTACCGGCGCCAACGATACTCAGGTAGCCCGGGAAAACGCCCTGGCTGCGGAGCGCCTCGGCGTGGACGGTCTGCTGATCGTCACCCCCTACTACAACAAGGCAACCCAGCAAGGTCTGCTGCGGCACTACAAGGTCATTGCGGATTCCGTGGGCACTCCCATCATCCTCTACAACGTCCCCTCCCGCACCGGGGTCAACATCCAGCCGGAGACCTATGCGGAGCTGGCCCAACACCCCAACATCGCAGGTGTCAAGGAGGCCAGCGGGAATTTCAGCCAAATCCAAAAAACCCGGAACCTCTGCCCTGCCGATTTCTCCATCTGGTCCGGCAATGACGATGAGACCGCCGCCATCTGTATGCTGGGCGGTTCCGGGGTCATTTCCGTGGTGGCCAACGTCCTCCCCGCAGAAATGCACCGGCTGATGGCCCTCTGCCTTGCCAATGACTTCTCCGCGGCGGGCAGACTGCAATTAAAGCTGAAGCCCCTGTGTGACGCGCTGTTCTGCGAGGTGAATCCCATTCCGGTAAAAACCGCCCTGAATCTCATGGGTCTGGAGGCCGGGGAACTGCGGCTTCCCCTCTGTCCGCTCACCGATGCCAGCGTGGAGCGGTTGAAGCTGGCCCTTTCATCGTGGGATCTGCTGCCGGAGCAGACCTCCTGAGCTTCAAACTAAGGATTTCAATGGCGCAGGACACCCTTCTTGGGTTTCCCGCGCACACCCTTCCTTTCCGTTGCGGAGAATCTACCTCTTTATCAACAGCCTCAGTGCCGCTGTCCTTGCGAACAGCGGCACTTTGGGAAGAATTTACAGCTTTTTCGTCAGCATCAGGCGGTATAGGCTCTGTGGAAGACCTTCTTGCCCTTCTTGATGACCACGCCGTCTCCGGCGAACTGCGCCTGATCGAAGGTCACATCGATGGACGCCACCTTCTGATCATTGACAGCCACGCCGCCCTGCTGGATCAGGCGGCGGGCTTCGCCGTTGGAGGCGCACAGGCCGCAGACCACCAGCAGTTCAATGGCGCCGATCTTACCGTCGGTAAAGCGGGCCTCCGGCAGCTGGGTAGCGGGCATATTTTCGCTGCTGCCGCTGCCGCCGAAGAGGGCACGGGCAGCCTCCTGGGCCTTGTCGGCCTCGGCCTCGCCGTGAACCAGCTTGGTCAGTTCATAGGCCAGGATCTCCTTAGCCTGGTTCAGCTGGCTGCCTTCCCACTTGTCCATAGCGTCGATCTCCTCCAGGGGCAGGAAGGTCAGCATGCGGATGCACTTGAGCACGTCGGCATCGCCCACGTTCCGCCAATACTGGTAGAAGTCGAAGGGAGTGGTCTTGTTGGGGTCCAGCCACACCGCGCCGCTGGCGGTCTTGCCCATCTTCTTGCCCTCGCTGTTGAGCAGCAGGGTAATGGTCATGGCGTGGGCGTCCTTGCCCAGCTTGCGGCGGATCAGCTCCGTGCCGCCCAGCATGTTGCTCCACTGGTCATCACCGCCGAACTGCATATTGCAGCCGTAGTGCTGGAAGAGGTAGTAGAAGTCATAGCTCTGCATGATCATGTAGTTGAACTCCAGGAAGCTGAGGCCCTTTTCCATGCGCTGCTTGTAGCACTCGGCCCGGAGCATATTGTTGACGCTGAAGCAGGCGCCCACATCCCGCAGCAGATCGATATAGTTCAGCTTCAGCAGCCAGTCGGCGTTGTTGACCATGATGGCCTTGTCCTCGCCGAAGTCGATGAAGCGCTCCATCTGGCGCTTGAAGCAGTCGCAGTTGTGCTGGATGGTCTCCGGGGTCATCATGTTCCGCATATCGGTGCGGCCGGAGGGATCGCCGATGTAGCCGGTGCCGCCGCCCACCAGCACGACGGGGCGGTTGCCCGCCATCTGCAGGCGCTTCATCAGGCACAGGGCCATGAAGTGACCCACGTGCAGGCTGTCCGCCGTGGGGTCAAAGCCGATGTAGAAGGTTGCCTTGCCGGTGTTGACCATTTCCCGGATCTCCGGCTCGTTGGTCACCTGCGCGATCAGGCCCCGGGCCTGCAGTTCTTCGTAAATACCCATATTGTTGTTCTCCTTTTCCATGTTTGATTCGGACAGAGATAAAATAAAGCCCCCTGTCCTTTCGGACAGAGGGCGTAAATACGCGGTACCACCTCTGGTTCGCCGCCCCCTCACGGAACGCGGCCTCACGCCGTGCCATCACACGGCAGCGCAGTAACGGGCGCACCCGGAGCACGCCTACTGAGCCAAAGGGCCGTTTGGGTGCCAGCTCCACGGTGTAGTTCGGCGGCTGTTCTCTCCCCTTTCCACCATACAGGGGCTCTCTTGGCAGAACCGATCCGCTTACTTCTCCGCATCATCGCTGTAACGGGCTTCATTGTATCGGATTTCCCGGGAAATGTCAACCCATTTATGGGTGCCAGACGCCGAAAATCTTCAAAAAGCGAATATCCTGATACGAATAGGTGCTGAGGGGACGGTTATCCGCATCGTAGCTGTGGGCGGCCACCAGCACGTTTTCCGGCGTCACCGGCCAACCCACCGACACCACCACCGGCGTATGGCGGAAGTTCTCTCCGTCAAAGGAAAGCTGGATCAGATCGCCGGGGCGCAGATCCCCCAGTTCGCAGGGACGGGCCGCCGGGCCTTCGGTTTTTTCCTCCCGAACGAGGAAGTTATAGAGGTAGGGCACGCCAGTCCACGCCGGGGCCTTCTGGTCCGGGTCGATATAGTACCAGCCGAAGGTGGGCGTGAAGTTCATCACGCCGCTGCCGGCATAAATGCACTGGGAGGCGAAGTTGGTGCAGTCGCCCCCTAAATGCTCGTAGTCATAAAAGGCGGGATTCCGGCCGTAGGCCCAGCGGTGGGCGTACAGCACGGCAGCCCGCCGGTCATAGAGCGCGAAACGCATAGACGGACTCCCCTTTCCCGCCAGTCTATGCGGAGAACGGAAAAGCGTGCGTGGAAAACCACGCACGCTTGGCTTGTTTGATTTCCGTTTATTTGATGACCACCTGAGCGGTGCTGTCGGTGATCCGGGTCCAGCAGGGCTCCAGCCACACGCAGTCTGCCGTGCAGTCCTTCAGGCCGAAGGTCTCAAAGTACCGCCCTTCCTCCTTCGCGGCTTTTTCGGCGGCCTCGTAAGATTCCAGCTCCGCGCCGGAGATCTCGCCCAAGATCATGGGTGAATTGGATGACCCCCGCTGGTTGATGTCATAGGCCGTGCCTTCCTCGTCATAGAAGCAGCTTTTCCAGATCTGGTAATGCATCGTTTTCTCCCAGCGATACCCAGCGCTGAAGGACACCACCCAGCCGGCATTCCGCTTCTCCGCCCATTCCAGTCGGACGCCTTGGGGCGGATCCTCGATGGTGCCCTTTGCCAGGTCCACCTTCACCCGCTCCTGCCCCTTGTCGATCCAGGAAGCCCCGGTGACATGGAGGGTTAGGTGTTCCCCTGTGGAGAAATAGGGACTGTCCAGCCAGACGGAATCCGTGGAGGGATCGTCCGGGTTTCCGGTGGCGGAAATGCCGTTGACAATGCCGTTGAACCGCTCTCCCCGCTCGTTTTCCAGATAGAAGTTCAACTCCGTCAGCCATGCGGTGTTGGCGGGGTCATAGTCAAAGTTCAGCCGCAGGTGGGTGGGATAGATCTCCGCCTCCGTCAGCGTTACGGATTGGCCGTCCAGCAGGAAGGTCTCTCCCACATCAATGACCGTCCCCTGCTCCGTGTAGGTGGGGTCGAAACGCAGTTCAAAGGTAAAGGTAGCCAAAATCTCCCGCTGCTCCTCCGAGTTGTCGGACAGCAGCTCGTCGCCGTAGTCGGCCACGCTGGACTGCGCCGGGGGCTTCTGGTTCTCATAGAGATGTTTGTTGTCATAAACGCCGAAGGTCATGGTCAGGCTGTCCGGCACGTCCCGGTTCATAAAGTCGATCCGGAGTTCCATGAGATCACCGTTTTCAATGCCATAACTGCTGAAGGAAGAAGCGTATCCCTCCTGTTCCCCCGACACCGTCAGCGTTGGGTGGTCTAAATCCAGATGGGCGTAATCGTCAGACCGGATGGAGAAGAACACGTCCACCTGCTTCCGGTCTACGATCAGGTACTCCACCCGGGCCGTGATGCCGTTTTGCGATTGGGACAGCCGGAGGGGCTGCACATAATCGTTCTCCACGGCGGCGGACAGGCTGGGAGACCAGCTTACCGCCTTAGCCAGATCCGCCAGAAGGGGGATCCGTCCGCAGGCCCGGGCGAAGGGCGTCGACAGGTTCACCAGCAGCACGAATGTTGCGAAGCAGGCCGCCAGGCCGCCCAGAGAAGTGCCGAAAAATCGCCGTTTTTTCTGTAAAGTATTTTTCCTATCCAGTGCTTTGCTTACCGTATCATTCAGCGCTTCCGGGGTCTGTTCCAGCTCCGCCAACAGAGCGGCGTACTCGTCCATGCGGTTCATACCTGTCCCTCCTCTCCCAGTTCCAATTTCAGCAGGGCCAGCGCCCGTTTCTGGCGGGTGGCCGCAGTCCCCTGCGGAATGTTCAGCGCGGCGGCGGTCTCCGCCTGGGTGTACCCGGAGAAAAACCGCAGGATCACCACGCTGCGCAGCTCCTCCGGCAGACGGCGGATTGCCTCTTTCAAAGGCAGATGCTCATAGGCATCCGGCCCGGCGGTGTCCGGCAGCGCGTCCGCCCCGCCGGGATGAAACCGCCTCCGGCGGCGCAGTTCGTCCTGACAGGCGTTGATCAGGATCCGGGTGATCCAGGTCTCAAAAAGCGCCGGTGTTTGCAGCTGTTTCAGTTTCCGCAGCGCCCGGTACACTGTTTCGTCCACTGCCTCAAGGGCGTCGGCCTCGCTGCCCAGATACAGATACGCCGTGCGGTACAGCCGGGTCTTGATGGCTTCTGTCCGGTCGGCAAATTCCTGCTGATCCATAGAGACCGCCTCCTCTCTGCTCTCTTTTGTCTATTAGACGGAGATGCGCCCCGTTTTGTTCTCACGAAGCGAAATCTTTTTAGAAAAAACCGGCGGGGCTTCTGCCCTGCCGGTTGTTACGCTTGCGCTTATGCTCTCGGGTGCGCCTTCTGGTAGACGTCCTTGAGCTGATTCTTGATGACGTGGGTGTAGATCTGGGTAGAGGAAATATCCGCGTGGCCCAGCATCTCCTGAATGGCCCGGAGGTCCGCGCCGTTTTCCAGCAGATGCACCGCAAAGGAATGGCGCAGAGTGTGGGGGGTGATGTCCTTCTGGATGCCCGCCTTCTCCTGATAGTGCTTGATGATTTTCCAGAAACCCTGACGGCTCATACGCTCGCCGTTCATGTTCACGAACAGGGCCGTTTCCTCCGTGTCCGCGATCAGCTGGGGCCGGACGCCCTTGATATAATCCTGAAGCGCCTTCACCGCGCCGTGATACAGGGGGATGATCCGCTCCTTTTTGCCGTTGGAGCAGCGGATAAAGCCCGCCGGCAGGTTCAGGTCCCCAATGTCCAGTGCGATCAGTTCGCTGACCCGGATGCCGGTGGCGTACAGCAGCTCCAGCATGGCATGATCCCGGAAGCCCTTGGCGTCCACGCACTCCGGCTGTTCCAGAAATAGCTCCACCTCTTTGGCTGTGAGGATCTCCGGGTATTTCCGCTCCACCTTGGCGGAGGCCACGCCCTGCGCCGGGTTCTTTTTCAGTTCCCCGGCAGCTACCATGTAACTGTAAAAAGACTTAACGGACGCCAGAAACCGGGTGACGGAAGCGGCGGATTTCCCATGGCTCAGCATCCAGTCCATGTAGTCCTGGACTGCCGCGCTGTCCGCCTCCCGCAGGTCTATGTCGCAGTAATTATGTAAATACTCAGCGAATTGGGTCGTATCCCGGAGGTAGGAACTGACGGTGTTCCGGGAGGAATGCTTTTCATCGGACAAATACGCACCAAAACGGGCAATATCATCCATTTCCGTCAACTCCCTTCCTAAAAAAATCGTTCCAGCAGCGCACGGAGCAGAAACGGCGACAGCCGCAGTTCTATCCACGCGCCCAGACACAAAATCAAACACACAATACCGAAGCCCAGCCAACAACCACGGCCGCAGGCGGAAAACGCGGCGCACCGTCTCCCCCGGGACAGTCCACGCAGTGCGGCGGCCCGGCCCATCGCAGGCGCCGCCAGCAGAAAAAAGCAAGGCACCGTGACCAGACAGCGAAAGCCAAAAAAGGCCAGCGCCAGCAGCAGGCCCCGCCCGCCGAAGGAAGCCGTCAGGCACCCCGCCGCATAGGCCGGAAAAAAGCCCGCAGCAGCCGCCAGCAGCGGCAGCAACAGGATTCCCGCAGAGCAGACGCCGCATAGAAACGCCAAAACCGGTCCTTGCAGATAGAGCAGCGTCAGAGAACAAACCACGGAAATTCCAAGGTCCTGACTCTGCGCCAAGGCCAGATAATCCGTCAGGTACGTGGTCAGTTCCCGTTCCACATCCCCGGAGATCCGTCCGGCGCAGACAACACCCGCGCCGATCCCGAGAAAAAAGAAAACCGCCAGCAGCAGGCTGTGCAGCCGGCTGGGGTCTGTCCATCGTTCCGCACGATTCCATTTCAAACCGCATCACCTCACCCCAGCCTATGAAAGTGGGACAAGATTTATGTTGCGGTTGACGTAAAACTTTTCTCATTCAAATATAATTCAAATGGCGCCGTTTCGCAAGGTGTTTCCAGAAAATACCTGTTTTTCGGCGTTTATGCTAAAATATTATGTAAACTGTATTATGTAAACCTCGTAAATCACAGCATAAAACAGCACCTTTTCTCTCATTTTACGCAAGATGTAGTGTCTATCCCCCGCAGAATCTTCCCATATCTGACCACACCGAAAAAAAGGAGCGCCGCCCCACCGGACGGCGCTTTTTCAGACGGAACGCAGCTTTTTGTGAGATTTCACCAATCGCTTGTTGGACCGCTTCCCCACCTTTCCGCAGAGCAGCGCCGCCAGCAGCCCGCCCAGCAGGAGGACGACCCCTACGACACCATCTTCAAGATCTTCAACTCCAAGTAATTTTGCCATCTGTCCCAAACCGCCTTCGCTCCTTGTGAAGGCGGTTTTTGTATTCTGCGAGAGGAGGCAGTCGATTGAAAGACTGGCGCATTACCCGCGTCCTCACGACCATGGCCGACACATTTCTGACCCGCCGCGTGACGCGCTCGGCGGCTGAGATCGCCTATTACATGGTTATGGCGCTGTTTCCGGTCATTATCTGCATGTACGACCTGCTTGCGCTCATCCTGCGTGACCCGACCGCCGTGCTGCGCATCGTGGAGACGCTCGTGCTCCCGCGGGAGACGCAGGCGCTCGTGTCGGAGTTTCTCATTTATGTGTCCGGCAACACGAGTCAGGTCATGTTCATCGCGGCGCTCTTTGTCATGATC
>ERZ839823.3434-NODE-3434-length-10405-cov-3.687246_pt1 | contig 10405 bp, 11 predicted proteins | sample MGYA00519862_ERZ839823 | MGnify/ENA primary metagenome ERZ839823 (study PRJEB31850, sample SAMEA3708853) | human gut metagenome | biome: human gut; feature: human-associated habitat; material: faeces | place: China | collected 2014 ...
ACTGAAGGAGTCAGGCGCGCAATGCGCCCGTTATGGGGCATGGTCGTATCCTCCCCTTTCAAAGGGGAGGATACGCTTTTCAGGCGGCGGATCATGTCCCGCCGCGCATGCTCATTTTGTCCCCTTCCCCGTCATCCGATGCCCAGCGCGCACAGCAGCGCCGCGTCCACCCGCGCCATCGCCATGCCGTCGATTCGTCCGGCCTTGGCGCGCAGGCGGCGCTTTTCCAGCGTCCTGATCTGTTCGCAGAGCACCAGCGAGTCGCATTTCAGCCCGCTGTCCCGCGCGCTGACCCATGCGTGCGTCGGCAGATCGCTCTTGCCCACGCGCGAGGTCATCGCCGCGCAGATCACCGTCGGGGAAAATCGGTTGCCCCGGTCGTTCTGGATCACGAGCACCGGGCGAACGCCGCCCTGCTCGCTCCCCTGCACCGGGTTCAGATCCGCGATAAAGATATCGCCGCGTGTGATCTCCATGCTCTCCACCCCAATGGGAAGAAAATCATGGAGCCAGCCCCCGCTTTCAGCCTATGCCCCGCTCAATCCGCGCGTCACTCGATGCGCAGCGCCTCGCATACGTCCCACGCGGTCACGCCCCGCGCGCCGAGCCGCGCCTGCGCCGCTTCGCCCGCGCGCCCATGGTAGTACGCGCCCGCGCGCGCCGCGTCCCAAACGCTCATGCCCTGCGCCAGCAGCGCCGCAATTGTCCCGGTGAGCACGTCGCCGCAGCCGCCCGTGCCCATGCCGTCGCAGCCCGTGACGTTCATCGCCACGTCCTCGCCGTGCGCGATCACCGTCGTCGCGCCCTTGAGCAGCACGCATGCGTTCATATCGGCGGCAAGCTGCTGCGCCAGCTCCACCGGCGCATCCAGAACCGCCTGCACCGTCGTGCCGCACAGCCGCGCCATCTCGCCCGGATGCGGGGTCAGCACCGTGCCTGCGCCCACGCCGCCGCCGTATTTGGCCAGCAGATACAGCGCGTCCGCGTCCACGACCTTCGGGGTGTCGCTCCGAACCAGCGCCTCAATCGCCAGCCACGCGCCCTCCTCGCGGCCGAGCCCCGGCCCGATGGCCAGCGCCGCCTTGCTCTTGGCCAGCTCGGCGAGCATATCCGCCGCGCCCGCGTCGAGCGCCGCGCCGTCGGCAACCACCTTCGCCGTCGCGCAGAGCGCCTGCGCCTGCACCGTTCCCAGCGCCGCGAACGGGCAGGCCGCCGTCACCAGCCCCGCGCCCGCGCGCAGCGCAGACCGCGCGCAGAGCGCCGCCGCCCCGGCCATGCCCTCGCTCCCGGCCACGCTGAGCACATGGCCGAACGTGCCCTTGTGCCCGTCGGCGGGGCGAACGGGCAGCAGGGCGCATGCGTCCGCTTCCTCCAGCACGTCGATCCCCTGCGCGCCGTCCCATTCGGGCAGAATCCCGATGTCCGCGACGGTCAGTTTGCCCGCATACGCGCGCCCCGGATAGAGCAGCAGCCCGTGCTTGGCGCGGTGAAACGCCACCGTCTCCCGCGCGCGCACCGCGTCGCCGAGCACCTGCCCCGTCGCGCCGTCCACGCCGGAGGGAATATCCACCGAAACGACGGGCAGGCCGCTTTCGTTGATCCGCCGCACCGCCGAAAGCGCCGCGCCGTCCAGCTCCCGGCTCAGCCCCGTGCCGTACAGCGCATCGACAATCGCCGCGCAGTCCCCCGGCACCTCCGGCGCTTCACTGTAAAGCACGTTGAGCAGCGCGCCGCAGCTATTGAGCAGGCAGCCGTTCACCCCCGCGTCGCCCTTCATCTGCGACGGGCTCTTGAGCAGCCATACGTCCGCCTGCCCGCCGCGCTGCATCCAAAGCCGCGCCGCGGCGCATCCGTCGCCGCCGTTGTTTCCGCTCCCGCAGACGAACAGCACGCGGCTCCCCGCTTTTGCATAGGCGGACAGCGCATCGACGACCGCCTGCGCCGCGTGCTCCATCAGCAAAATCGACGGATAGCCCGTTCCTTCCAGAAACGCGCGCTCCATTTCCCGCATATCCTGCGGCGATATTGTCCGGATCATGGTTCCTCCTTGGCGTCCTGCCGGGGCGCCGCCCCGGTCTTATGGGTTCATTGTATCAGCGCGAACGCAATCGCGGTATCCCCTTCGTGCGACAGCGACAGCAGAATCCGGCCGCCGCCCATCCGTTCAAGGCGCGCCAGCGCCGCGCCGGTCAGCCGCGCGCCGGGCTGCCCGCTGTCCGCGTGCGTGACCTCGATCTGCTCGGGCATGATTCCCTGCGCAAAGCCCGTGCCCAGCGCCTTGGCGACGGCCTCCTTCGCCGCGAACATGGCCGCGGCGCTCTCCCCCGCGCCCTTGCCCCGGCCTTGCAGATACGCGCGCTCCGCCTCGGTGAACACCCGATTCAGAAAATGCGCCTTCTGAATCGCGCGCTCGATTCGGCTGACGGCGCACAGATCCACGCCGATCCCCAGCGTCTCAGGCATAGCCCATCAGCCCGCGAACGGATACGTCCGCCGCGAGCACTTCGCGCTCCCGCCCGTCGTCATCCAGCACGATCAGGCTGCCGCTGTCCGTGACGGCCTTCGCCGTGCCGGTGAAGCTGCCCGTCGCGGAAATGACCTGCACCCGCTGGCCGAGCGTCGCGGAATGGCGGCGGTACACCGCCATCAGCGCCTCGCCGTCCTGCCGCGCCAGCTCGTCCACCGCCTCGTATTCCTCCAGAAACGCGCGCACCACGTCCGCGCGGCAGATGCGCCTGCCCGTCAGCAGATCGAGCGACGACGCGGTTTTCGCGATCTCCCCTTCAAACGCGGTTTGGTGCACGTTGATCCCGATGCCCGCCACCACGTCGTGGACGCTCTGCTCGTCCGCGTTCATCTCCAGCAGCATGCCGCAGACCTTTTTGCCCCCGCAGACGATGTCGTTGGGCCACTTGATGCGCGCATCCACCTCGCACACGCGGGAAATCGCGCGCGCCACGGCCAGCGCCGTTTGCAGCGAGAGCCGCGCCACATGGGAGGGGTGCGCCTGCGGCCTCAAAATCAGGGTCATAAAAATGCCCTCGCCCGCCGGGGAGACCCAGCCCCGGCCACGTCGGCCGCGCCCCGCCGTCTGCTCGTCGGCCACGACGAGCGTGCCCTGCGCCGCGCCGTCCGCGGCCAGCGCGCGGGCGTAGCGGTTGGTCGAATCCACGCTGCGCAGATACACGACGCGCCGCCCCGCCCACCGGGTTTTCAGGCCGCGCGCGATCACCGGCGCCATCAGGCTGTCCGGGACGGACGCGAGCCGATAGCCCTGTCCGCCGCAGGCCTCAATGTCAAACCCCGCCTCGCGAAGCTGGCCGATCTGCTTCCAAACCGCCGCGCGGGTCACGCCCAGCTCCTCGCTGAGCGTCTGGCCGGAAACCGGCTCGCCCCCGAGCAGCCGCGTCAAAATTTCTTCTGTCATCATTCTCTTTCGCCGTCTCTCCCCGGCGCCTCCGTCACCGCCGCGCGCCGCATCGCCTGCGCCGCGTTCATTTCCTTCTTATTCTAGCAAAAAAGCGGCTCCGTTGCAAGCCGTCAGGCGCGGCTTGCCAAAAAGGCGCGCTTCCTCTATAATAGAGGGCGATGTTTAACGTCTGCCCCTCGTGCGCAGATTAAGAGGAAAACGGAAAGGAAGCTCAACATGACGAATTTCAGCCTGATGGTTTCAACCCTCAAGCAAAACATAGCCCGCGCCGTCGTGGGCAAGGACGACGTGGTTGAACTGATGCTCACGGCGCTGCTGTGCGAAGGCCATGTGCTCATCGAGGATGTGCCGGGCGTGGGCAAGACGACGCTGGCCAGCGCGCTGGCGCGTTCGCTCTCCTGCTCGTTCAAGCGCATCCAGTTCACGCCGGATATCACCCCGTCGGATATCACCGGCTTCACCATGCCCAGCCTTTCCGGCGACATGCAGTACCGCCCCGGCGCAATCATGAGCCAGATCGTGCTCGCCGATGAAATCAACCGCACCTCGCCCAAGACGCAGTCCGCGCTGCTGGAGGTCATGGAGGAGCGGCAGGTCACGGTGGACGGCGTGACCTATCCCCTCGCGCGCCCCTTCATGGTGCTGGCGACGCAGAACCCGGTGGATTTCGTCGGCACGTATCCCCTGCCGGAGGCGCAGATGGACCGCTTTTTCATGCGCGTTTCCATCGGCTATCCTTCCTTGCAGGATGAAATGGACATTCTCGACCGCTACTGCGGCGAACAAAAGCCGATGGAATCCGTCGTGCCGGTCTGCTCGGCGGAGGATGTGATCGCCATGCAGCAGACGGTCAAGACGGTTTACTGCTCCAAGGAGATGCGCGCGTACATCGCCGCCATCTGCGCCGCCACGAGAAACACGCCGCTGCTCAGCCTCGGCGCGAGCACCCGCGCCGCCATCGCGCTCATCCACGCGGCGCAGGCCAACGCGATGCTCTGCGGCCGCGATTATATCATCCCCGAGGATGTGCAGCATCTTGCGCCCAGCGTGCTCTGCCACCGCCTTTCCCTGTCCGCCGAGGCGCGTATGCGCGGCTACACGAATGAGCAGGCGTTTGCGGAGGTGCTCTCCGCCGTGCGCATCCCGGTGAGGCTCAAATGACCGCGCGCGGGTTTTACACGCTGCTCTTCGGCGCGCTGATGCTCTTTACCGCGCTGTCCGTCGGCAGCGCGGGCGCTTTTCTGCTGGGCACGGCGGCGCTGCTGTGCTGGGCGCTGTCGCTGCTGTGCGTGTGCGCCGCCGCCCTCTCCTGCCGCGCGGAGCAGCAGCTTGAGGGCGGGCAGACGCAGCGCGGCGGCACGTGTCGCCTGATCCTGCGCGTCCGCTTCGCCCTGCCCGCGCCCATCGCGCCGCTGTCGCTGAAGGTCGAACTGCCCAGCGGCAGGCAGAGCGATTTTTCGCTTCCCGCCGGGCTGCTCGGCCTGACGGAGAGCGACCATTCTTTCGCCTGTCCGCACGTCGGCGTATTCCATGTCGGCGTTTCGCAGATCACGTTTTCGGACTGCTTCGGCCTGTTCGCCTTTCGGCGCAGGCTGCGCGGCGCGCTCCAAAGCGTCGCCGTTCTGCCGGGTGCCATTCCTGCCGACCCGCTGCCCGTCAGCCCCGGCGAGGGCGAAAGCACGGCGACCCAGCGCGCGCTCTCCGATCACAGCGTCCCGGAGGATATCCGCGCGTGGCAGGAGGGCGACGAGCTCAAGCGCGTACATTGGAAACTCTCCATGCGCCGCCAGAGCCTGATGGTGCACACCTACGAAACCCCGCAGCGCCCGGACGCGCTGATTCTGCTGGATACGTCCCAGCCGCAGGGCGCGCCCAGAGCCGCGCTCATCGACGCGCTGACGGAGGCCTGCGCCGGAACCGTCGAGGCGCTTTTGCAGGCCGGACGCATGACGCGCCTCCCGCTCGAAGCCGCCGGGCAGGGCGATCTGTCCGGGCAGGGCATGGAAGCGTTTGACGCGATGCGCCGCGCGCTCGCCTGCGCCGGGTATCACCGGCAGGATGACTTCGCCCGCATGCTGCTGATGACCGCTCCCCGCCTGCGCACGGCCGGATCGGCCGCCGTCTTCTCCACCCGGCTCACGCCCGCGATTGCGGATGCGGCCATCGCGCTTTCCCGCATGGGGGCGCGCATGCGCTATACGCTGGTCACGGCGGAAGCGCCGAGCGAGGAACAGGGCAAGCTGCTGGATCTGCTGCGCGTCAGCGGGCTGGAGGCGCTGCATGTCCGCGCCTGATTATTCCACGCCAGAAAGGCGAGTCTTTGCATGAAAAAATCGTTCTTTTCCGTGCCGCGCACGCTTCCCCTTCACGCGCTGACGACGTTTTTGATCGGCGTGGGCTGCGTCTGGCCGCTTTCGCTGTCGCTGGGGCTGACCGCGCCGCTTTCGCTGTGCCTGACGGCCTGCGGCGCGGTGACGCTGCTCTTTGCCCTGCTGGATTGCATGCCCCGCCTGCGCGCGCTGGCCTATCCGCTGCTGCTGCTCGCCATCGGCGGGTCGGCGCTCTCCCTGCGCGGGCAGTTTTCCGCCGTCGGGGCGGCGCTGACGCTGATGGTGCACGGCCAGCCCCTCGCGCTCGCCGCCTATTCGCAGGCGCTTTCGCTGCTGCTCTCGCTCGTCTTTACAGGCATTGGCGCGTCGCTCTCCCGAAGCGAACAGGCGTTTTTCCCGTTGGCGCTGCTTGAAATCGCGCTGCTGTTCATCGTTTCGTTTCTCGGCGCGCAGATCGGCGCCGCGTCGCTGCTGCCGCTGATTCTCGCGCTGCTGCTCAGCGGCCGCGCGCCCGGCGTTCGGGCGCGGCGCATCGTGCCGCTGTGCGCCGCCATTCTGGCCGTGACGGCGCTGCTCATGCCGCTCTCCGCGCAGGTTTCGCCGGAACTGAATCAGCTTGCCCAGCGCGTCCGCCGGATGCTCGACGACTATCTCTTTTTCACCGACGCGCGCACGACCTTTTCGCTCAGCGCGACGGGCTATCAGCCGCTCGGCGTCTCTCAGCTCGGCGGCCCGGCCAATCCGGAGGATACCCCGGTGATGCAGGTTCGCACCTCGGGGCGCGCGCTGCTTCGCGGCACGATCAAAAACGAATACGACGGCCACGCTTGGGCGGATTCGACGTCCGGCAGGCGCTATCTGTATGTCAATCCACGCTTTTACGCGCTCCGCCGCGATCTGTTCGATCAAAAGCGCCCCAGCGACGCAATTCGCGCGCAGCTCCCCGCCGGTGAAACCATCACCGTGCTCATGCGCGCCGACGCGGCCAGCACGCTCTACCTCACCCAGCGCTTTTCGGCGCTCTCGGGGCATGACATCGTGCCGTATTTCTCCCCGGCCAGCGAGGTCTTCGGCACGCGCAGCCTCGCCTTCGGCGACAGCTACACGTTCACGGGGCTTCGTCTGAGCGGCGATACCCCCGGAATCCGCGAGGCTGTGCTGGCCGCCGCGCACCACAGCGACGCTTACGCCGACACGGTGCGCGCCGACTATCTGGCGCTGCCGGACGGCGTTGAAACCGGCGTTTACGCGCTGGCCGGGCAGATCACGCAGGACGCGCAGACGGATTTTGACCGTGCGGCCGCGCTCTGCGCCTATCTGCGCAGCGCCTACCCGTATACGCTCGCGCAGAACGTGCCGCCCGCCGGTCGGGATTTCGTCTCCTGGTTTCTGCTGGACGAGCGGCAGGGCTACTGCACCTCCTTTGCGACGGCCATGGCGGTGATGGCGCGCATGGTCGGCCTCCCCGCCCGCTACATCGAGGGTTATGCCGCCGTTCCGGACAGCGACAGCGTGGCGCGCGTCACGCAGCAGCAGGCGCACGCATGGGTGGAAATCTATTTTGCCGGCTTCGGCTGGCTGCCGTTTGATCCGACCCCCGGCACAAACGACGCGGGCGGCACGCTCCCCTCCGACGATCCGGAGGGCGATTCGCCCACGCCTTCCCCCTCGCCCGCGCCGGACGCATCGCCCAGCCCCACGCCGTCCCCTTCGCCCGAGCCGGACAGCACCCCCACTCCCGAGCCGGACGCGCCTGCCGATACCCCGACCCCAACCCCGCCGCCAAGCGATGACGAGCCGCCGCGCGACCCGCCCCACTGGCTCTGGCCGCTGCTGCTTCTGCTGATCTTCGCGCTTTTAGCCGCGCTGAGGCTGTATCTCTGCGCCCCCGCGCAGGTCGCCGGGCGGCAGAAAAACGCCAACGACGCGCTGCTGGTGTGGTATCGCGCCGCGGAGGACGCGCTGCTGTGCATGGGCATCGCACCCCTGCCCGGCGAAGCGCCCGCCTCGTTCCTCTGGCGCGCGCAAAGCGAGCTGCACGACGCGGTGAAGCTGACCGGGCTGGGAAAAGCGCTCTGCGTCGCGCAATACAGCGGCCGCACACTCAAGCGCACCCAGCCGGAACGCGCGCAGAAAGTCTACGCCGCGCTTTGTGCTCAAATGACCCCGCGGCAGAAGCTCCGGCTCTTCGCGCGGCGCTTCATCCGGGGGATTCGGCTATAAGATGCTTGCAATTCCGGCGGTAATGCGCTATAATGGCGACGTTTACGGCTTTTGACGCATCGCATTTTCAGGAGGTATTCGTTATGGAACAGGAAGTAACGCGCATCACCAGCTTTTCCATCAACCACGATATTCTGCTTCCGGGGTTGTATGTCAGCCGGGTCGATGGCGACGTGACGACGTATGACATGCGCACCCGCCGCCCCAACACCGGCGATTTGATGGATAACAGCACCATGCATTCTCTGGAGCACATGTTCGCAACCTATATCCGCAACGGCGACTTGAAGGATTCCATCGTCTATTTCGGGCCGATGGGCTGCCAGACGGGCTTCTATCTGCTGGTGCGCAACGCCGATAACGCCGAGGTGCTGCGTCAGGTTCGCCTGACGCTGATGAAAATTCTGGCGCACGAGGGGCCGGTGTTCGGCGCGAGCAGCCGCGAATGTGGCAACTATCGCAGCCTGAGCCTCGCTTCGGCCAAGACAGAGGCGCAGCGCTACCTCTCCGAGCTGGATGCGCGCCCGGTAACGTTTAAGTATGAGGAGTAATCAAACATGATCGGTATTATTGCAGCCATGGACGTGGAGATGAAGTCCCTGCGTTCGTTTATGACGGACACGAAGACCGAGACCGTCAGCGGCATCACCTTTGTCAGCGGCACGCTCGAGGGCAAGCTGGTCGTCACGGCGGTCTGCGGCATCGGCAAGGTGTTCGCGGCGATGTGCGCCCAGACGATGATCCTGTGCTATCAGCCGGAGTGCATCGTCAACACCGGCGTGGCGGGCGCGCTTTCGGACAAGCTGAGCATCGGCTCGGTGGCGATTTCCTCCGCCGTCGTGCAGCACGACATGGATACCAGCGCCCTCGGCGACCCGCTCGGCCTGATTTCCGGCGTCAACAAGGTGCAGCTCCCGGCCGATCCGGATCTCTGCGGCCAGTTGAGCGCCTGCGCGACGGTGCTGGGCATCCGCACCGAAACCGGCGTGATCGCCTCCGGCGACCAGTTCATCTCTTCCGCCGAGCGGAAGGACGCGATCATCAAGACCTTCGGCGCGATCGCCTGCGAGATGGAAGGCGCGGCCATCGGTCAGGTCTGCTATGTCAACCGCGTTCCCTTCTGCGTGCTGCGCGCGATTTCCGACAGCGCGGACGGCTCTTCCCACATGGATTATCCGACCTTCGTGGGCATGGCGGCCGAGCAGAGCGTCAAGCTGCTGCGCACGTTCCTGAGGAACTGATTTTCCGCGCTCCGGCGCGTCCCCTCCGTCATCCGGCGACGGAGGTTTTCTTTTTCCCGGTTTTCTTTTCCGCGCTTTTCCCGCGTTTTCCTCTCGACATTCTTCGCGCGCGGCGCTATAATAAGGTTCATATTCAATTCCGTTTTTTAGCGGTCAAGTGAAAGGAACAGATCTCCCATGAAAACCACAGCGGCCAAGCCGATGAGCCAAATTGAACGGTATATTCTGCTGACCTTCGGCGTGTTGCTCACCGCCGTCGGCGTTTACTTTTTCAAATTCCCGAACAACTTTTCCACCGGCGGCGTCAGCGGCCTTTCGCTGATTCTGGGGCGCGTTCTCCCCTCCCCGGTGCTGACGCCGAGCGCCTTCGTGTTCATCATCAACATGGCGCTGCTGGTGGTGGGGTTCATCTTTCTGGGGCGCGGTTTCGCGTTCAGCACGGTGTATTGCTCGGTCGTGCTGTCTCTGGCGGTCAACGTCATGGAGCACTTCTGGCCGCTTGATCACCCGCTGACGAACCAGCCGCTGCTGGAATTGTGCTTCGCGGTGCTGCTCCCGGCCATCGGTTCGGCGATTCTGTTCCATCTGGACGCCTCCAGCGGCGGAACGGACATCGTCGCCATGATCGTGCGCAAATATACGAGCCTGAACATCGGCACGGCGCTGATGGTCGCCGACGCGCTGATTACGCTGGCGGCGCTTTTCTGCTTCGGTATTCAGTCCGGCCTGTTCTGCATCCTCGGCCTGCTGATGAAGTCCGTTCTGGTCGATTACGTGACCGACAGCTTCCGCATGAAAAAGTGTTTCCAGATCATCACGACGAACCCGGATCCGATCATCGACTTCATCACCGTCAACCTGCACCGCGGCGCGACGCTTGAGGACGTCTACGGCGCGTTCCACCACGAGCGCAAAACGATGATCATCACCGTCCTCACCCGCGCGCAGGCGCTGGCGCTTCGCCGCTTCATCCACGCGAACGACCCGCACGCTTTCATGGTCATCACCGCCTCGACGGAGATCGTCGGCAAGGGCTTTCTCGCCAGCTGACCGCCGTTTTCGCTTGAGCGCACTCAAAAAAAGTTAGGACTGTCAAGCTCAAACCGAACATTTCAAGAAACAACTGTCTAAGCATTTTGGATATGGGGCTTTGCCCCATCGCCCCACCAAAGGGCTTTCCG
>ERZ839823.3438-NODE-3438-length-10396-cov-2.463108_pt1 | contig 10396 bp, 7 predicted proteins | sample MGYA00519862_ERZ839823 | MGnify/ENA primary metagenome ERZ839823 (study PRJEB31850, sample SAMEA3708853) | human gut metagenome | biome: human gut; feature: human-associated habitat; material: faeces | place: China | collected 2014 ...
AGCACCGCGGGGAAGGCAGCGGCTTCGGACGTCTGCCGGATCTGATCCTTCTCGACGGCGGCAAGGGCCATGTCTCGGTGATCCGCCCGCTCGTTGCGGCGCGGCATCCGGAAATCCCGGTGTTCGGCATGGTCAAGGATGACCACCACCGCACCCGCGCGATTGCGGAGGACGGCGGCGAAATCACGATTCATGCCAAACGCTCCGCCTTTACGCTGGTGTCGGCCATCCAGGAGGAGGTACACCGCTATTCGATCGACTACCACCGCAAGCGGCGGAAAAAATCCAGCATCAACACGACCCTGACCCAGATCGAGGGCGTCGGCGAGGCGCGGGCCAAAGCGCTGCTGCGGCATTTTGGCTCGCTCAGGGCCATCCGCGGCGCCACGGTCGACGAGCTGTGTGCGGTAAAAGGGGTTTCCCGCCCCGCTGCAGAAGCGATATACGCCCATTTTCAGGCGGAGACATAAAAAAGGAGGAGATGGCAGCATCTCCTCTCTTTTTATCCTTTGATAGCACCGGCGGTCAGTCCGCGGATAATGTTTTTCTGCAGGAAAATATAGACGATCATCACCGGAATGAAAATCAGGGTCACCACCGCGCACATCATGCCGTAGTCGGTACCGTATTTCGAGCTGACCTCATTCAGGAACCGGGTGATGGTCCAGTTTTTGGCGCTGCGCAGGAAAAACAGCTGGGTAAACAGATCGTTATACGACCACAGGAAGGAAAAAATCCCCACCGTGGCGAAGGCCGGGCGGCTGATCGGGATAATCACCTTATAAAACACCTGGAATACGTTGCAGCCCTCGAGAAAGGCCGATTCCTCCAGATCCACCGGCATGCCGCGGATATAGCCCATCAGGATCACAATGGCAAAGGACAGGTTGCCCGCGATCTGCGGCAGGATCACGCCGACCGGATTGTCCACCACATTCAGCTTGTACATCATCTGGAAAACCGGGATGATGGTGGAAAACACCGGGAACATCAGGCTGGCGACAATCAGCCCTTCGAGAAAACGCTTGCCCCGGAAGCGGTACCGCACCATTGCAAAGGACGCCATACCGGCGAGCAGGATCACGCCGATCGTTACCACGCCGGAGATCAGCAGGCTGTTCCAGTACGCCATCCAGACCGACTGCGGCGGCTTTTCAAAGGTCTTGATATAGTTGTCGAGGGTGGGGGTGAAATGGAGCGAAAAGGACTGCAGTTCGATGAGATCCTTATCCTTAAAGGAGCTCATCACCACCCATAAAAACGGGGTTACGGTGGTCAGCGCCCACAGGATCAGCACGATATAGATCACCACATGGGACAGGCTGACTTTTCTTTTGTGTTTCATCCGGTCACGCCTCCCCTTTTCAGTAATCCTTCTCGCGGAAAACCAGCCGGCTCAGGCGGGACAGCACCACGCCCAGCAAAACGATCACCACCGCGATTGCCGCCGCATAGTCCACGTTGCCCACGTTGAAGGTCTGGTAATACATATACGTGCCGGTCAGGTACGCCTCGGAAAAGTTCGGCGGGAACATCACCCACGGCATATCGAACACCTTGAGCGCACCGGTAATCGACAGGGTCAGGCAGGTGATCAGCACGTTGCGCAGAAGCGGCAGGGTGATATACCAGATGCGTTTAAGCCCGATTGCTCCGTCGATGGCGGCCGCCTCCTTGATATCCTCCGAGATGTTGTTCAGCCCGGTCACCAGAATGACGAAATAAAAGCCCACATACTGCCAGATTACCGGGATTGCCATCGTCAGGAAGGTGTATTCCTCTTTGAAAATAATCGCCTCGCCGCCGAATCTTTCGATAATCTGGTTAATCGGCCCGCGGGACATGAGGAGCAGATTGAACATCAGGCCGAGCGCGGTGGCGGATACCACAATCGGGAAAAAGAACAGGGTGCGGAACACCTGGGCGCCGCGGCGTATCGAATCCACCATCAGGGCGAGGAGCAGCGCAATCCCCACCTGGAATACAATGGTGCACAGCATGAGCAGCAGGGTGTTTCCCAGCGCCGTCATCATGTTCGGGTCGGTTGTCTCCAGCCCGGGAACGATTTTCAGATAGTTTTCAAACCCGATGAATTTTCCCGTCGGCCCTCCCAGGATCCGGATGTTGAAAAACGAATCCACGATATTCCGGAAAAACGGGTAGTACAGAAAAATCACCATAAACAAAAACGCCGGAATCAGGAACACCGCCGCCGGCCATTTCCGCTTGTATATCATCGCCTCGCCCACCGGACCGGCGCTGCGGCGCCTTCGCCGGACCGCACTTTCTGCCTTCGCCATTACGACCATTCCCTTCTCGCCGAAAACGGGGAGACAAGGCGGTGGGCCTCGCCTCCCCGGGATGCTTTATTTGCTTTAAAGCGGCTGGTTTTCCTTCACCATCTCGCGGATAACCTCTTCGGGGGTAATCTCGCCGCGGGCAAGCTTGGTCGCATTATTCAGATAAACCTCAAACGCGGCCTTCTGCAGGTTATCCTGCAGCACACCCGGCGTCACCGGCGCTGCTTTGAGAAGCGCGTCAAACTGCCGTTTCTGCACCGTCATCTTGCTTTCGTCGACCACCACGCCGTCCGAAGCGGGAAAACCGCCGTTGGCTTCCGCAAAACGGGTGATCCCCTCATCGCTCGACATGCTCTTGACAAAATCGATCGCAGCCGCCCGCTTGTCCTTATCCTCCCAGCATTTGCGCGAGATATACCAGCCGGAGGTGTATCCCGACAAAACGGTACCGGGCTTGTTCGTGCTCTCGGTATATGACGGGAACGGCACAACCTCGACATCCTCCTCGGTTACCTTCGCCCCTTCGGTCGAGGCGTCCACCACGCTGAACCAGGAGCCGTCTAGATACATCGCCGCCTCACCGCGGCGGAAATAAATCCGCGCGTCATCCCCCTTGATCGAGGCGGTATCCTTCGGAAAGGCGCCGGCGTCGTACAGCGTCTTGAGCAGGCCGAGCCCCTTTGCCCAGGAGGCCGGCACCTCCGCCTCGGTCGTCGGATTCACCGCCAGCGCCTCTTCGCCGCCGACCGCAAGCAGCAGGTGGTCAAAGAAATAGTGCGCCTCACCGCCGAGCGAGGCGGCAATCGGGATCACCCCGTTGTTTTTGAACGTCTCAACCGCCTGCATAAAGCTGTCCCAGTCGCTCGGCAGCTCGAGGTTATACTGCGCAAAAAGCGTCTTGTTGCAGAACAGCCCTTCGGCGATACCGGTCATCGGCACCGAAATCGGCCGTCCCTCGGCGTCGAGGTTGCCGGCGGCATTCATGACGGCAGAGCGGATATTCTTGCCGTATTCCGGGTCCTCCGCCTGGATCTCGTCCACCGTTACGATCTTATCCAGAATCGGTTCGGCAACCGTTCCGTTGAAAAAGAACATCACGTCCGGCTCTCCGCCGGTGGTGAAATCCGCGATCACCTTCGATTTCCACTCGTTGTCTGCTTTATCGGAGTTATTGGTCACTTTATTTCCGGTCTTGTTTTCCCATTCTTTGATCATCGTATTGAACAGCTCGGTATTCGGGTCTTCGCCGCCGAACTGTGTGACGACCTTCAGCGTTACCTTTTTGCCGCCCTCCTCCGTCTCCCGGCTGCAGCCGGAAAACAGGGCCGTACACATCAGGACAGACAGTCCCAGGGCAATCGCTCGTCTCATCCCGTTTCCCCCTTTATGCTTTGTTGCTATATTCCTTCCATACGCCGCCGTTTTCCCATCGGAATGCGGCGGCTTTTTCCCGGCTGTTTCCAGACGCCTTCCGTCCTCTGGAGCCATCCGCAGGGAATAGTCTTCCCCGAAAAACGACAAATACGCACCCGGAGCGCCGATCCGCTACCCTCCTACACCCCCAAAAACTGCTGCATCTGGTTACATGTGGCATCGGCCTGTTCCCGGCTTTCCATTTCACAGAAAATCCGCAGCAGCGGCTCGGTACCGGAAAAACGCGCAATGATCCAGCCGCCGTCGGCAAAATACACCTTACAGCCGTCGAGATACGACACCTTTTCGATCCGGTCGGCAAAGGCGGGCAGCTTCTTTTCCTCGAGCAGCAGCTTTTGGATGTCCGCCTTACGCTGCTCGGTAAAGCGGAAGTCCCGCTCCACCATTACGAGCGAGCCGTATTCCGCCAGAATATCATCGTAAATCCGCGACAGCTTTTTGCCGGTCACCGCGAGCATCTCCACGAGCAGCGACGCCGCGTATATGCCGTCCTTTCCCTGGATATGGCCGCGCACCGTCAGCCCGCCGGAGGATTCGCCGCCGATCACCGCGTTGGTTTCGAGCATTTTCGCGGAGATATGCTTGAAGCCGACCGGCACCTCATAACAGGTTTCCCCGAAGGCCGCCGCCACCTGATCAAGCAGATGGGTTGTCGCGATATTGCGCACCGCCGGACCGTGCAACCCCTTGTATTTGAGCAGATAATAATAAAGGATCACCAGCACCTGGTTCGGATGGACAAATTCCCCGCGGTCGTCGATGATGCCGAGTCGGTCGGCATCGCCGTCGGTTGCAATACCGATATCCGCCCTCCTTTCCAGCACAACGCTGCGCAGAGCGGACAGCGTCTGCCGGTTCGGCGCCGGCAGGCGCCCGCCGAACAGCGTATCGTGCCGTTCATGGATCACGTCCACGTCACAGCGCGCGGTGAGCAGAATGGTCTGCAGCGAGGTGCGGGACACGCCGTACATCGGGTCAAGGATAACCCGAAGCCCCCGGCTGCGGATGGCGTCCATATTGACCGAGCGGATGATGGAATCCAGATACGGATTGAGCGGGTCAACCTCCTCCACCCGGCCTTCGGCCACGGCCTGTTCATACGGGACGACGGGGATATCCCCGTCACCGAGCTGCGCGATGATCACCTCAAGCGCATCGGTCAGCGTTTCATCCGCATCGCGTCCGCCCTGCATAAACACCTTGATCCCGTTGTACAGCGCCGGGTTATGGCTGGCGGTGACCGCCAGACCATACCGCATGCCGTAATAGCCCACCGCAAACATAATCAGCGGCGTGGGCGCTTTCCGGTTGATGAGCCGGCAGGGAATGCACTCGCCGGCCATCACCTCCGCCGCCCACCGTGCCGCTTCTCTGGACAAAAAGCGGCGGTCGTAACCGATGAAGCCGTTTCGGTCCGCCCCTTCCTCCTTCATTTTCCGCGCCAGTGCGCAGGTCAGACGCTGCACGTTTGCCTTGGTGAAGTCCTCCCCGATAATCGCCCGCCAGCCGCCGGTCCCGAAGTGTATCATGGTCATGCCATTCCTTTCCGTTTACATATATGCGTCAACCCGCACCGTGCTCCCTGCGGGATGCAGCGGGATTTTGGCCTCCGCCCGCTCCCGGCCGTCCACGATCAGCTTTATGACGCCCTTTTGACGGCCGTTGGGGTTGTGCACCGCAATCCGGTATTCCGCACCGCGCCAGCGGCGGATCACCGAAAAGCCCTTCCAGTCAGAGGGAATACAGGGATCGATCCACAGCCCGTCGAAATCCGGGCGCACGCCGAGCAGCCAGCGGGTGGCGGCAAAATACGCCCAGCCGCCGGAGCCGGTCATAAAGGGATGACGCGCCCGGCCGAAGGCGGTGTGATCCTTCCCCATGACAAACTGGCAGTAGGAATACGGTTCGGCCTGCCTCACTTCGATGCAGTCGTTCTGGTTCTGCGGCAGCAGTGCGTTATAGAATTTCATCGCACGGTCGCCTCGGCCGAGCTTGGCCTCCGCCACCCACGCCCACGGATTCGGATGGCTGAAAACCGCGCCGTTTTCCTTGACACCGGGGTATACCCGCGTGACAAAGCCGATTTCGTCGTCCGGCATCGTGTATGACGGTGCATTGAGCAGCAGGCCGTACGGCGTATACAGGTACTCGTCTACGCTGTTCATCGCGGAAAGCGCCCGCTCGCCCTGCGCCACGCCGGAGATCACCGCCCAGGTGTTCGACTCCATGTGCACCTTCCCCTCGGTATCGTTGCTCGTACCGATCTTCCGACCGGAGGCGGTGATGCCGCGGATATACCATTTTCCGTCCCACAGCACCCGTTCGCAGGCCGCACGCACCTTCTCCGCCATCGCCGTATACCGTTCGACATCCTCCTGCCGACCGCAGCGGCGTGCCAGCTCCAGGAAAGCATCAATTGCCCAGACATGCAGGAAGCTGACCATCGCGCTTTCTCCGCCGCCCAGGTTCAGGCAGTCGTTCCAGTCGGCGCGCAATCCCTTGGCAATGCCGTTTTGTCCCACCTGCCGGGCGGTGAAATCCAGGATCCGGGTCAGGTGCTCGTAAACCGTGCCGCTGCCGCCGTCCGCGTAACCGAACGTCTCCTCCAGGAACGCTTCCTCGCCGGTTTCCTTGATATATTCCGTCACCGCCGGCACCAGCCACAGCGCATCGTCCGAGCAGACGTTCTTCAGATCGTCGCTGATGATGTCCCGCACGTTCACCTCCGGCACAACGGTCGGCGAGCGGAACGGTTTTGCTTCGTCGCGGTCCGGGTCAAACCATTCCGGCTGAAACAGGTGCAGCCCATAGCCCGCCTGTGTTTCCCCGCGCAGCAGCTCGACCAGCCGCTGCCGGCATTTCTGCGGGTTGGAATGCGGCACGCACATCGCATCCTGTGCTGTGTCGCGGTAGCCCAGCCCGGTGCGCCCGCCCACCTCGATAAAGGATGCAAAGCGGGAAAACAGGATATTGACCTCGCTTTGGTATAGGTTCCAGATATTGAGCGCGGTATTCATTCCGGCGTTGGGGGTATCCACCTGCAGCCGGGACAGCTTATCGTCCCAGTAGGCCGCCAGAGCAGCAAAATAGCGATCCACCGCCTGTGTATCGCGGTAGCGCTCCCGCGCCGCCCGGGCGGCAGCGGACTGCCCCTGCCCGAGCATGAAAATCAGCCGCACCTCTTCCCCGGGCGCCAGCGTGATATGCTTCTGCAGGGCGGCGCAGTGATTGCCGGTTTTTTCGTAGCTCCCCGACAGCTCGCCGCGGATCACCCCGACCGGATTGCTTTCGTCGTGATACACGCCGATAAAGCTGTCGCGCAGCGCGTCAAACCCGTCCGGGCGAAAGCTCGCGGTAAAAAACTGATAGCCGAATTCCTCGTAAAATAAATCGTACACCACCGCATCGTCCTCATAGGCGCTGCCGGAGGCATAGTTGGACATCTGAAAATTCTGGTTGTCCATCTCAATATGGTGATACGACCACTCGATATACCCGTATACACTCAGCCGGCGCGGCCGGTCGGAGAGGTTGCTCACCCGCACATCCCAAAGCTCCACCGGGTCGCCGAGCGGGACAAAAACCGTCTGTTCGGCGGCAATGCCGCTGTAGGTGCATTGATAACGGCTGTACGACAGGCCATGCCGGCAGGTATATTTGGCTTTGTCGAGCGGCTTGCCCACCGGCTGCCAGGACACCGACCAGTAATCCCCGGAGTCGTCGTCCCGCAGATAGACATAGTGCCCGGGCCGGTCCAGCGGCACACCGTTCGGCCGGAACCGCGTCACCCGGTGATACTGCGGCGAACGGTAAAACGAATAGCCGCCCGCCGTCTGGTTGAGAACGGCGCAGTAGTCGTTTACGCCGATATAATTTGTCCAGGAAACCGGTGTATCCACCCGCTCCACCACATATTCCCGCCGCTCATCGTCAAATTTGCCGTACTGCATGCTTCTGCCCCATTCCTTTCTCATCTGCACGAAAAGCTTGTGCCGATACACATGTGCAAAACCAGCTTAAACGCCCTTCTTCGTCCGATTTGAACACCTTCTGTTTTTCTTTCCTTCAAAAGTATTTCCCGTTTTTCTGTGAAAGCTGTTTTTTCTTTTCTGTTTTTCGGACAAAACAAGAACAAACGTTTGACAAATCAGAACAGATGTTCTATACTGTATCTGACACTGTAAAGGAGGGGCCTGCTTTGGAGCTCATGGATAAGCTGCAGATCCTCACCGATTCCGCCAAATACGATGTTGCCTGCACCTCCAGCGGGGTGGACCGCGGACCCAAGCCCGGCATGCTCGGCACCACCGCCATCGCGGGCATCTGCCACAGCTTTTCGGCGGACGGCCGCTGCATCTCGCTGCTCAAGGTGCTCATGTCCAATAGCTGCATCTATGACTGCCAGTACTGCGTGAACCGCTGCTCAAACGACGTGCCGCGGGCCAGCTTTACGCCGGAAGAGCTTGCCACGCTGACCATTGAGTTTTACCGCCGGAATTATATCGAGGGGCTGTTCCTGAGCTCCGGCGTGCGCAAGAACCCGGATTACACGATGGAACAGATGTGCCGGGTGCTCGAGCTGCTGCGCGGGGAGTACCGCTTCAACGGCTATATCCACGCCAAGGCCATTCCGGGCTGCTCGCCGGAGCTGGTGCAGAAGCTCGGCATGCTCTGCGACCGGATGAGCGTTAATATCGAAATGCCCAGCGAACGCAGTCTTACACAGTTTGCCCCCAACAAGAGCAAGGACGCCATCCTGCGGCCGATGACCCGGATCCGGGACGGGATCCGCCAGAATAAAGAGGAGCTGGCGGTTTACCGGCATGCCCCCGCCTTTGTCCCGGCCGGCCAGAGCACCCAAATGATTATCGGCGCGACGCCGGACACCGATTTTCAGATCCTGCGCCTGTCGCAGAGCCTGTACAAAAAGTATGCCCTCAAACGGGTCTTTTTCTCCGCCTACATTCCGGTAGGCACCAATGCGTTGCTGCCGCAGAATGTCCCGCCGCCGCTGCTGCGGGAGCACCGGCTGTACCAGGTGGACTGGCTGATGCGCTTTTATGGGTTCCGCGTGGAGGAGCTGCTCGACGAGGAGCACCCCTCGCTCGATCCCCTGCTGGATCCGAAATGCCACTGGGCGCTGCGGCATCTCGATCAGTTTCCGGTCGAGGTCAACCGCGCCGACAAGGAAACGCTGCTGCGGGTACCGGGAATCGGCGTCAAGTCCGCCGCACGCATCCTCTCCGCCCGGCGGGTGGGTACGCTGTCCTTTGAGGGGCTGAAAAAGCTCGGCGTTGTCCTAAAGCGCGCCGCCTATTTCATCACCTGCCGCGGGCAGATGATGCCCGGGGTGCGTTTTACACCCGAAGCCATCTACCGCAATCTGGTCACCGGTAACCGGATTTCCCCCGACCGGATGCCGGACAGCCTCGGGCGGCAGCTGTCCTGGTCCGATGTCACCGGCCTGCTTCCGGAAAGGGAGGTGCGTCAGCAATGCCTGACCGGTCAGATGTAGTGCTGCTCTATGACGGGAGCTTTGACGGGTTTCTCAGCGCGGTATTCGTATCCTATCTCCACCGGCCGGCCCCGCTTTCGGTGGAATCACAGGACGGTGTGCAGCAGCAGTTCGGGATAACCTATCTGCCGGTGGAAACCGACGAAGCGCGGGCACGGCGCGCAGAGGAAGGGATACGCCGCACGATGGGGCAGGAAGCCTACGAGACGGTGTGCAAGGCTTTTTGGGCCGAAAGCCCCTCCGGCAGCGCGGTTCTGTACCGTTATATCCGTCTCGGCATGCGCATCGGCAGGGCCATTGTCCACAGCCTTACCGCCGACTGCGTCGCCGAGGTAAATGCGCTCGCGCTGCGTCTGGGCAACGAGGCCACGCACCTGATCCAGTTTGTCCGTTTTTCCCGCCTGGAAGGCGGCATTTATTACGCCGCAATCGAGCCGAAGGGCTTTGTGCTGCCGCTGCTCATGCCGCACTTTGCCGCACGCTACCAGATCCAGCCCTTCCTTCTGCACGACCGCACCCATCAGGCGGTCGGCGTGTTCGATACACATGAATGGGTGCTTGCCGACGCTTCTTCCCTGCGGCTGCCCGGCTTCGCCGAGGGGGAAACCGCCTGGCGCCGCCTGTGGAAGGCCTTCTACGAAAGCATCGCCATCAAAGAACGGCAGAATCTCCGGCTGCAGATGCAGCATGTTCCGCTGCGCTACCGAAACGGCATGACCGAAATGCTTCCCGATTACGCGCAGAAATTTGCCCTGCGCGGCCCCGCCGGCGAATCCTCCCCCGAAATTGGCAGCACCGCGGCCCCTCGTCTGCAAAAGATGTAAAAACTTTAGCAGTCTATTCACAAATTTCCCGTCCTGTGGTTGTAAAATAAGAATAGGTGTAAAGGATAGAAAAGGGGCGGGAAACCAAATGGAAGGTTTTGTTTGTTTTCAGGACGTCTGCAAGTACTACCAGATGGGCGAGCAGCGGATTGCTGCAGCCAATAAGGTGTCCTTTCATATCGAAAAAGGCGAATTTACCGTAATCGTCGGCCCAAGCGGTGCCGGTAAAACCACCATCCTGAACATGCTCGGCGGCATGGACACCTGCGACGAGGGTTCCATATGGCTTGACGGCAGCGAGGTCAGCCGCTATAACCAAAAGC
>ERZ839823.3445-NODE-3445-length-10379-cov-2.577780_pt1 | contig 10379 bp, 6 predicted proteins | sample MGYA00519862_ERZ839823 | MGnify/ENA primary metagenome ERZ839823 (study PRJEB31850, sample SAMEA3708853) | human gut metagenome | biome: human gut; feature: human-associated habitat; material: faeces | place: China | collected 2014 ...
CCGGCGGCAAGCCGCTCCGGGAAGAGTTTATTTCCGGGGATGAGGGGGAGTCGGTCGATTTCGTCAACCAGCTTGAGCAGCCGTACTACCGCACCGTGCGGGAGGAGTACACCGCTAAGGGCTATACCCCCGCTGAAGCGGAGGATATCGTACTGCCGCCTTCGCACCTTTCGGAAACGCTCACGGAACAGCTGGGAGAAACCGCCTTTCACTGGACCGGGGAGGACGAAGAGGTCAGCTGGACCTTCACCATCGAGCAGGCGGGGCTGTATGAAATCCGCCTCGACTACCTCGTGGCAGAGGGCGGGGTCAATCCCGCGCGGCGTTCGATCACTGTTGATGGTGAGACCCCCTTCTTTGAATGCAGCGGCTTGTATTTCTACCGGCTGTGGGAGGATGACGGCGAGCCGATTGTCAACAGCCTCGGCGACGAAATCAAACCGCGTCAAAAGGAGGTCCGCCGCTGGCAGTCGGTTTCTCTGGAGGACGGGCACGGGTTTTACGCTGAACCGTTCGCCTTCTACTTCACCCCCGGCGAGCACACCCTGACGATGGCCTACGTCGAGGAGGATATGTATATCGGGGATTTGACCGTCACGCCTCAGCGGGTAATTCCCCCGTACAGCGAAGTGGCGGCAGAATACGAGGCAAAGGGCTACCAGCCCGCGGCTGCCGCGGACGGCGGAATATTCCAGGCAGAGCTGACCGCCGTGGAAAAGTCCGATCAGACCCTGCGCCGGGAGAGCGACACCGATCCGGCCACGCAGCCGTCCAGTCCGTCCGAACGCCGGCTCAACATGATGGGCGGAGTCGGCTGGGCCAAGGGCAATCAAACCATCACATGGTCCTTTGAGGTGAAGCAGGACGGGTTGTATACCCTGTCGCTGCGGTATGGGCAGATCTGGCTCAACGGCCTGCCCTCCTACCGCCGCATCGCCATCGACGGTGAGGTGCCGTTCGCCGAGCTGCTCGATTACCGTTTCGATTACGGCTCCGGCTGGCAGGCCGAAACCCTCAGCGACAGTGAAGGGAATCCTTTTCAGTTTTACCTCACCGCCGGGAAGCACACCCTGTCGATGACCGTAAAATTCGGAGAGATCACCGAAGTGGTGCAATCGCTCAATGAGGACTCCATCCGGATGTCCAACATCATGCTGGATCTGCTGCGCATCACCGGCAATGATCCGGATCCGAATTACGATTACGAATTTTTCACCGCGATCCCGGGCCTCGAGGATACGCTGCGGCAACTGTCCGCGAGCCTGGACGAAAAATACCAGCAGCTTGTGGATATCTGCGGCGGGGACGTGCCCGGCTTTGCCAACTCCCTGAAGGCCACCCGCATCCAGATCGACGAGCTGATCGAGGATCCTTTCCTCATCGCCCGGCGCATGGACGATCTGACCACCATTCAGTCGAATCTGGGCAGCTGGTATATGGAGTTCCAGACCCAGCCGATTATGATCGACTATTTTGAGGTCGGCAGCGCCGACACCCCCTTTGTCATGCGCAAATCCAACATACTGGAAAAGATCCAATACATGATGATCAGCCTGGCGGTATCCTTCGTTAAGGATTACGACTCGGTCGGCTCGGTAGCCGACAACAGCGCCGTGATTACCGACAACATCACCGTCTGGATTGCACGCGGCAACGAGTGGGCCAGCCTGATCAAGGAGCTGGCCGACCAGCAGTTCACCCCCGCCACCGGCATCAACGTCAACATCAACATCATGCCGGCTTCCCAGCTCAATGCCGGTGCGGTCAACGCGCTGATGCTGTCGATCACCTCCGGCAAAGCGCCGGACGCAGCGATGGGCGTGGATCCCGGCTCCCCGGTGGAATTCGCCATCCGCGATGCCGTGGTGGATCTGTCGTCCCTGCCGGGGTTTGACGAAACGGTCGCTCCCCGGTTCATCGAACAATGCCTGGTGCCGTTTACCTACCGCGGTGGGATTTACGCGCTGCCCGAAACGATGGATTTCCGGGTGCTGATCTACCGCAAGGATATTGTTGCCAAGCTGGGACTGACCCTGCCGGATACCCGGCAGGATCTGTACGACACCGTGCTGCCGGCGCTGTATCAAAACGGCATGAATTTTTACTACCCCCGTGACGATTCCCAGTTTGTCTACCAGCACGGTGCCGCTTTCTACACGGAGGACGGCCTGCGTTCCGGGCTGGACACCCCCGAGGCATACCAGGCCTTCAAGGAATCCACCGAGCTGTACACCAACTACGGCATCCCGGTGACCGCCAACTTCTACAACCGCTTCCGCAGCGGCGAGATGCCGATGGGGATCGCGAATGTGAGCTTTTACAACCAGCTGAGCGTGGCGGCCCCGGAAATCCGCGGCCAGTGGACAATGGCGCCGTTGCCCGGCTATGAGCAGGAGGACGGCACCATTTACCATCCCTCGGGCGCGACCGGCAATGGCTGTATCCTGCTGGCGGGCTCCGATCAGCAGCAGGAAGGGTATACTTTCCTGAAATGGTGGACCAGCGCGCAGGTGCAGGCGCAGTACGGCATCGAGCTGGAAAACACGATGGGCCCGATGGCGCGCTACGAAACCGCCAACCGGGAGGCGTTTGACCAGCTGCCGTGGACGAGCCAGGAGGCGGCCATTATCCGGGAGCAATGGGAGCAGGTACAGGATGTGCCGCAGCTGCCGGGCAGCTATTTTACGACGCGCAACATCACGTTCGCCTTCCGTGCGGTGGTATACAAGGGCGAAAACACCAAAGAGGTGCTCAAGCGCTATACCCAGGAGATTGATTCCGAGCTGCGGCGCAAGCGGCTGGAGTTTGGGCTTGAGGGGTAATACGCAATATGTAACAGGTTTCAAAAAAGTATACCTTTTGGGAACCTAATTAACCAAGCACTGACCTGGACGAAATGACGGTTTTGCGCTGTTAAAACAAAAAAAGAATGGCATTTCCGCCATTCTTTTCCCCGCCTTATTTCATAAAACCCTGGTTGGTCTACCATCCCAAAAGGTATACAAAGTTGGAAAATGCTGTGAAAGGGAGATGCCGTATGGTCGGTATCCGGCAAAAACGCAGGGCGGCGGTATTGCTGCTGCTGCCCTTCACCATCCTGTTTTTCGTCTTCACGATCCTGCCGATCCTCTCCTCGGTGGTGCTGAGCTTTACCAGCTTCAACATGCTCAGCGCGCCGAAGTTCATCGGCCTGGAGAACTATGCCCGGATGCTGGCAGACGATTCGGTCTTCCCGATCGCGGTGAAAAACACCCTGATCTTTGCGGTGCTGACCGGGCCGCTTGGTTTCCTGATGAGCTTCGTGTTCGCGTGGCTGATCAACGAGCTTCGTCCCAGACTGCGCGCGGTGCTCACCCTGCTGTTTTACGCGCCGACGCTGGCGGGAAATGTGTACTTTGTCTGGCTGTTCATCTTCTCGGGAGACGCCTATGGCCTGGCCAACAGCACCCTGATGAAGCTCGGCATCCTGCAGGAGCCGATCCAGTGGCTGACCGACAGCCGGTACAGCATGGCAGTGGTGGTGATTGTGATCCTGTGGCTGAGCATGGGCGCCGGGTTCCTGTCGCTGATCGCCGGCCTGCAGAACATGAACAGTGAGCTGTACGAGGCGGGCGCCATCGACGGCATCCGCAACCGGTGGCAGGAGCTGTGGTATATCACCGTGCCGCAGATGCTGCCGCAGCTGCTCTTCGCGGCGGTGATGTCCATTTCCACGTCATTTGCGGTGGGCTACCAGAGCATGGCGCTCACCGGTTTCCCCAGCACCGATTACTCCGCCCATACGCTGACGCTGCATATTTACGATGTGGGCTTTATCCGCTTTGAGATGGGTTATGCCTCCGCGCTGGCGGTGGTACTTTTCGCCGCGATGGCGTTTTCCTGGCGGCTGATCAACCGGGGGCTGTCGCGCCTGTCGGGGGACTGACCCGTATGCCGCGGGAAAACAGCACAACCGGGTGTGCGTTGTGCGATAAGGAACGGGCATGAGGAGGAGTCATTTTATGAAGACGATGGTTCGGCGCAGCAGCGCGGGACAGCCTGCGATCCGCGCACGCGGCGGCCGCCGGGTTTCCCGCTCGCGGTGGGGCAATGTGATCCTGCTGCTGGTGCTGACGCTGTTCGGCATATTCATGGCGCTGCCTCTGGTGTACACGATCGTCACCGCGTTCAAGCCGGCGCATGAAATCTTTGTGTTCCCGCCGCGCTTTTTTGTGCGCGATCCCACGGTGGAGAATTTTATAGCGGTTTATCAGCTCACCTCCGAGATGTATGTGCCGCTGAGCCGTTACATATTCAACAGCCTGCTGGTCGCGGCGGGCGGTACTGCGCTGTACGTGTTTGTCGCCTCCTTCGCCGCCTATCCGCTGGCCAAGTACCGCTTCAAATGGGTCGGCGTGTACACCACCGTGGTGGTATGGGCGATCCTGTTCCGCGGCGAGGTCACCAGCATTCCGCAGTACATCATCATTTCCGAGCTGCACATGGTCAACACCTATTTCGCGGTGATCCTGCCGGCGCTGGGCAGCTCCTTTGGCGTGTTCCTGATGATCCAGTTTATGTCGGCTTTCCCGGATTCGGTGCTGGAGGCGGCCTACATCGACGGCGCCGGCGAATTCCGGGTGCTGTGGTCGGTGGTGATGCCTTCGGTAAAGCCGGCATGGCTGACCTTAATCATCTTCACCTTCCAGAACTTCTGGAACGCCACCGGCATCCAGTTCCTGTATGACGAGCGGCTGAAGATGCTCCCCACCGTGCTCAGCCAGATTTCCGGCGGCGGTATGGCGCGTGCGGGCGCATCGGCGGCGGTGGCGATGATTCTGATGATCCCGCCGATCGTGCTGTTCCTGCTGTCCCAGTCCTCGGTCATCGAGACGATGTCGCATGCCGGCATCAAATAACGGTCGCAAGGGGGAGGAACGCTTATGACGCTGCGACGAATCGTTTGTGCGGCCCTGTGCCCGGCATTGCTGGCGGCGGCCGTGCTGCCCGCGGCCGCGGAATCGGTCGATTCCTATACTACCTATGTATATAACGCGTGGGGCGAGGCGGTGTCCTCTTCTCACGGCTACCAGCCGACCGCGATGCTCTACGGTGAGGATTTCGGCTGCGGCCCGCTGTCCGAACCGTCGGATCTGTTTGTTGCCGATGACGGAACGATCTACATTGCGGACAGCGGCAACAACCGGATCCTGTGCCTGGACAGCGAATGGCAGCTGATCCGGGAAATCACCGAGCTGACCGGGCCGCAGGGTGAGGCCGAGAGCTTTCAGTACCCGACCGGCGTTTTCTGCGATACGCAGGGACGGCTGTACGTGGCCGACCGGGATAATTTCCGGGTGGTGCGTTTCGGGAAGGACAACGTAATCGACCGGATCTATGAGAAGCCGGAGAGCGAGGTAATCAGCGAGGATCTGGTGTTCAAGCCGACCAAGGTGCTCGCCGACAGCTCCGGCTGGGCCTACATCCTGGTGGGCGGTCTCTACATGGGAGCGATGCTGTTCGACGACCAGGCGGAATTTATCGGCTTTTTCGGCAGCAACACGGTCAATGCGTCGCCGGCCGCCTTCCTGCAGGATTTTCTGCAGATCTTTTTCACCGAGGAGCAGCTGAAAAAGCAGCTGCGCAGCGTGCCGGTGGAATACAGCAACTTCACCATCGACGACCGTGATTTCATCTATACCTGCACCAGCGCGATGAGTTCCGGGTCTTCGCTGCAGACCCTCAAAAAGAGCAATTTCTCCGGGGAAAACATTTTTACCGCCCCCTCCGACGACCGGAAGGCGACCGCCAACCAGTTCGGCGATCTGCAGTTCACCTATGAGCAGGGCAGCCGCATCGACACCGCCTTCACCGATGTGTATGTGGACGAACAGGGATTCGTCACGGCGGTGGATTCCACCCGCGGGCGGGTGTTTCAGTACGACAGTGCGACCAACCTGACCTTCGCATTCGGCGGGCGCGGCAGCGCGCGGGGCAATTTTATTTTCCCGATTGCAGTGGATGGCCGCGGAGAGGAGCTGTTTGTGCTCGACCAGAGCCAGGGGACGGTCACCGTCTTTGAACCGACGCCGCTCGGCCGTACGGTGCGCGCGGCGCTGGGGGAGTACAACGCCGGACAGTACGTGGAGAGCCTGGAGCTGTGGGACGAGGTGCTCAAGGTGAGCAGCAACTATGAGCTGGCCTATGTGGGGCTGGGCAAGGCGTACTACCAGCTGGGCGAGTATAAAAAGGCGATGGACTATTTCGAGCAGGGCAACGATACCCGCGGCCGGTCGCAGGCGTTTGAACGCTGGCGTTCCGCGTTCCTCAACCGGAACATCGTCTGGCTGGCGCTGGGGCTGGTGGGGATCGTCGCCGCCGTGTCGGTGATACACCATATCCGGCGCAGGCGGAAGCGGAAAGCATAAGCGGCGAAAGGGCGTGTTGTTTTGATGAATATCGCAGCTCATCTGCGCGGCGGCACGCAGCCGCTGCGCATGGCGGTACATCCGATCACACTGACGGATGAGATCCGGGACAAGCGCAGCCATTCGTTCTGGACGGGGCTTGTGCTGCTGGTGGTGTATTTCCTGTCGGCCGTCGTGTCGTACCAGTACACCAGCCGGAATTTTTCGATGAACAAGCCGGGCAGCCTCAATGTATTCCTGGTATTCCTGCAGACGGTGTTCGTGGTGCTGCTGTTCGTGCTGTCCAACTGGTGCGTGTCCACGCTGTTTGCGGGCAGGGGCACGCTCGGCCAGATCTGGGCGCTGAGCACCTATGCGCTGCTGCCGGCCGCGGCCGGCTCGTTTGCGGCGACGCTCCTGTCCTATGTCCTGTCGGCACAGGAGGGGGTATTTGTCACCTGGGCGGAGGCGGCGGGAATCATCTGGACGGCGATCCTGCTGTTTGTCACCCAGATGACGCTGCACGAGTTCTCCTTCGGGAAGACGCTGGGTGTGCTTTTACTGACTCTCGCGGGCGTCATCATCATGATTTTCCTGCTGCTGCTGTTCTGCAGCCTGATGCAGGAGGTATACGGCTTTGGCTCCACCTTGTACTACGAAATCTATTTCCGGTGGTTTGTGGGTTGAGTACGGCCTTTCTATCGAAAGCGGCAGGAAAGGATGGGAGGCATTCATGATAACAAAGCGACGCGGCGGCGTGCGCAGACGCTGTGCGTTTCTGGCGGCGGTTCTGACCGGCGTCCTCGGGCTGAGCGCGTGCAGTACGGATGCGCCGGACCCAACCGACCCGGAACCGTCTGAGCCGCCGGCGTGGATTCAGACGGCGTCGGCGCTTTCCGGGCAGCCGGCGGGCATGCAGGAGGTGGCGCGCACCGAGGCGCTGGTGCTGTACGCCGACCTAAGCACGCTGCAGTTTCAGCTGGAGGATCTGCGCAGCGGCGCCCGCTACGACAGCAACCCCGCGGGAGCCGAGGCGGATGAAATCGCCAAATCCAAGCAGAAGCGGGAGATGGCCTCCCAGCTGCTGATCCGTTACATTACCGACGGCAAGGGCACCGAAACTTCTGCGGCGAGCGCCGCCGACCTGAGCGCCTGCCGGGTGCAGACGCTGCCCGACGGTTTCGGGGTGGTGTACGTCTTCCCCGAGTGTTCGATCGAAATCCCGGTGGAATATACCCTGTCGGAGGACGGGTTCTGCGCGAAGGTCGTGGTGAGCGGCATTGCGGAAAAGGCCAACCATTCCCTCACGAGCTTGTCCCTGCTGCCGCATTTCGGCGCAGCCGGGCCGCAGGAGGAGGGGTATCTGTTCATCCCGGACGGCATCGGCGCGCTCATCGCGTTCGGGGAGGAGCGTCCGTACCGGGTGGGGCAGGGCAGCTACACCAAGCCGGTGTACGGCACCGACCCGTCCCGGTTCCAGGACAGTGCTTCGCTGCCGACGGCGGATATCCGTCTTCCGGTTTTCGGCATCAAAAGCGGGGAACAGGCGCTGTTTGCGGTGATCGAAAACGGCGAGACCGCATCGGTGAATGCCCATAAAAGCGGGTACGAAACCTCTTACAGCAATGTCTACGCTTCCTTCCAGTACCGCGCGAGCGACATCTTTGTAATGGGCAATTCCCAGTCGGCTACGCCGAATTATATGTACCAGACCACGCCGGAATTTCGCGGGGATTTTACGGTGCGGTATTTCCCGCTCTCCGGTGAGGACGCGAATTACAGCGGCATGGCCCGGCGGTACAACCGTTATCTGCAGGAGACCACCGGCATGGAGAAGGCCTACCGGCCGCTGCGCACGGTGCTCGAGCTTACCGGCGCGGTGCAGGTGGAGTGGTCGGTGATCGGCATACCGATGAAGGTGGTCAAGACGCTGACCCCGTTTGCGGATGCCGGCGCGCTGGTTGAATCGCTGGGGGTTGACCGGCTGGCGGTCAAATACACCGGCTGGAGCGCCGAAAACGTGCGCATGAAACCGGCGTCGGGGGCCACGCCGCTGTCCGCCCTGGGCGGGAAGAAGGGGCTGGCCGGCCTGCAGGCGCAGCTGGCTGAGCGGGGGATCCCGCTGTATCTGGATGCGGATTTGCTGTACTACGAACAGAGCGGCGGCGGACTGTCGCTCAAAGGGGACAGCGCGAAGCTGATTTCCGGGCTGCCCGCTGTGCAGAAATCGTTCCTGCTGAGCACCCTTGAGGAGAACGAGGAGCTGCCCTGGGGCTATTTCACCGGCATCCGGCATCTGACGACGCTCGCAGAACAGGCGGGCGACGATTTGGAAGCACTCGGTGCCGGGGTGTCGCTGTCCTCGATGGGACACACCCTGTACGGCGATTTTACCCGCTCCGAGAGCACGCGGCAGGATACCGCCGCGGCCTTTGCACAGGCGGCGGCCGGGCTGCAGGCGCGGGGGCTGTCCCTGATGACCTCGGGCGGCAACGCCGGCCTGCTGGGCATGGTGTCGGCGGTGACCGATGCGCCGTGCAGCTACAGCGGCCATCCGCTGCTTGATGAGGCGGTACCGTTTTATCCGCTGGCGCTCAACGGCCTGGCGGAGCTGTCCACCGTGCCGGTCAACCGGTCGGCGGATCCTGACGAGCTGCTGCGCCTTTGCGCGCAGACCGGCATGTCGCCGCAGTTCAGCCTGTTCACGCAGAATGCATCGGTGGTGAAAAACACCCGGTACCACACCCTGTACGGTTCGGACGCCGAAGCCTGGGCGGAGGACATCCGGCAGGCGGATGCGCGGCTGTCCGCCCTGCGCGAGGCGGTGGGCGAAAGCTTTATCTATTCCCACGAAACCATCGCGCCGGGGATCACCCTCACCCGGTACGAAAACGGCAAGCGGGTGGTGGTCAACGGCTCCGGGGAGGCGTACACCTTTGAGGGTGTATCCGTCGCCGCCGGGGACTGGGCGGTTTGCTGAGGAAAGGAGGGGGTTTACGTATGGCGCAAAAACGCAGACGGATGAGCTATGAACGCCGGCGGCGGATGATGGGATATGCGTTTATCGCCCCGTGGCTGGTGGGCAGCGTGGTGTTTTTCCTGCTGCCGCTGATCCAGCTGTTCATCTATTCCTTTTCCACCCTCACCTTTGAGGTGGGCGGCCTGAAAATTGATTTCAGCGGTCCGCAGAATTACATCGATATTTTCACCAAGGACCGCGACGCCACCAAGCTGCTGATGGAATCCTTCGGCACCATCCTGCTGCAGACGGTGTACATCACCCTGCTGAGCCTGTTTATTGCCAACATCCTGCGGCAGAAGTTCCGCGGGCGGCTGTTTGCACGGGCCATCTTTTTCATCCCGGTGATTGTTACGAGCGGTGTGGTGATCTCCATCATCCAGGGGGATGCGGCGACGTCGCTGTTCAACATGAGCGAAAAATCCTCGGTGATGATGCGCTCCTTTGAGATCACCGACCTGCTGCGCCGGCTGGATATGCCGGAGGAGCTGCTGAACCTGCTGACCGATTTCGTCAATACGGTATTCAATCTGACCTGGAAATCCGGCGTGCAGATCCTGATTCTGCTCGCGGCACTGCAAACGGTGCCCGGTTCGCTGTATGAGGCCGGCCATATCGACGGGGCAAGCGAGTGGGAGTCGTTCTGGTTTATCACCTTCCCGCTGATTACTCCCTCGCTGCTGCTTACGACGGTGTATTCCATCGTCGATGAGCTGTCGAGCTATTCCAACCAGTACCAGGCCAAAATCATCGAATATGCAACCGAGTATATGAATTACAGCTACTCCTCCGCACTGGCGGCGGTGTATTTCGTCTGTGTGATGGCGCTCATCGGGCTGGTATTCCTGTTCGCGCGGCGCCGGGTGTTCTATATGGTGGACTGACCGGGGCGGCAGAGGCCTGCCGGAAAGGTCCGAATTCCCCGTTGCAGGAAAGGAATGGTTATGAGCATGAAAAAACCATCCGCTGTCCGG
>ERZ839823.3458-NODE-3458-length-10345-cov-2.769971_pt1 | contig 10345 bp, 7 predicted proteins | sample MGYA00519862_ERZ839823 | MGnify/ENA primary metagenome ERZ839823 (study PRJEB31850, sample SAMEA3708853) | human gut metagenome | biome: human gut; feature: human-associated habitat; material: faeces | place: China | collected 2014 ...
TATAGGGTATCGGTTCTCTTCCCGGGCGTCTGTCTCTTAATGAATTAAATAGTAAATTACTGGCGATAGTGGTTTAAGAAGTCTGCCATACTATCTGTTGCCTTTTTTAATACCTCAATTCGCGGTAAATATACCACACGGAAGTGGTCGGGCTGCTGCCAGTTAAATCCACCACCGTGAATGAGAAGGACTTTCTTTTCACGAAGGAGATCTAATACGAATTGTTCATCGTTCACGATGTTGAACTTTTTTGTATCAATTTTGGGGAAAATGTAAAAGGCTGCTTTTGGTTTTACGGCACTGATTCCTGGGATGTCTGTCAGCGCTTTGTAAATAAATTCGCGCTGTTCATAAATTCTTCCACCTGGCATAATATAATCTTCTACGCTCTGGTGACCGCCAAGTGCTGTCTGTACGATGGACTGGCCTGGAACATTGGAGCAGAGACGCATGTTAGAGAGCATGTTTAATCCCTCAATATAGTCTTTTGCCACAGCCTTATTTCCACTTAAAATCATCCAGCCGACACGGAAACCGGCGATCATATGTGATTTGGATAATCCGCTGAATGTTACACAGAATAAATCCGGTGCGAGAGAAGCGATGGAAATATGTTTTTCACCATCCATAACAAGACGGTCATAGATTTCGTCAGAGAAAATGATTAACTGATGTTCTCTTGCTACCTGTACAATCTGCTCTAATACCTCCTTTGGGTATAGCGCACCTGTTGGATTGTTTGGATTGATGATAACAATGGCCTTTGTGCGGTCATTGATTTTTTTGCGGATATCATCAATGTCTGGATACCATTCGGATTCTTCATCACAAATATAGTGAACAGGTTTTCCGCCAGCTAATGTAGCACAAGCAGTCCATAATGGGTAATCTGGAGAAGGAATCAAGATTTCGTCTCCATTATCAAGAAGTGCGGACATACAAAGATTAATCAGTTCACTAACTCCATTTCCAGTGTAGATATCATTAATATTTACATTTGGGATATGTTTTAGCTGTGCGTACTGCATGATTGCTTTTCTGGCTGAAAAGAGTCCCATTGCATTGGAATATCCTTCACAATCTGTTAACTGTTGACGCATATCATAGATGACTTCATCCGGTGTACGGAAACCAAATGGAGCAGGATTACCAATATTTAATTTTAAAACATGAGTTCCGGCTTCTTCCATACGGGTGGCTTCATCAACAACCGGTCCTCTCACATCATATAAAACATTGTCTAATTTAGATGATTTCTTAAATTCACGCATTTTTTTCCCCTCTTTATTGCTAATATTCCTGCTAATAGTTGCTGCAGAAGTTGTTTGTATATTCTTATTGATATCACTTATAATTTCTGCTTCGAAAATTGAACTTTTCTGTCTTTTAGCAGACATTGTAAGTGCTTCTGAATTTTCTTTGTTACTATTTCCTAATATGGTTTTGTTTGTATCTAATATATTTCTATTAGAGGCAGAGATTTCTGTATCAGATTCCACATTAGATACTCCAATTAACCATTCTTCCTCTACTTGTAATGTTTTCGCCAGAAACAGTAAAATATCCGTTCGTGGAACTGTTTTACCGCTTACATACTGGCTTACATGACTTTTTCCAAGTTTAATTCCCTGTACCTGTGCCGCTCGTACAAGGTCAATCTGCTTTAGGTTCTGCTTCTTCATGGCAGCTTTTAATCGTTCTGAGAAGACTTCTTTTTGAATCATGTAGCTGCTCCTTTCTATTTTTTGTAATTGAATCACAAGTTCAATTTACTTTATTCTTTTCGTAAAAGTTAGGTAGAGTATAGCATAAAGAAAAATAAAGTTCAATACAAAATAAATATTCTTGAACTTTTTTGTATTGAACTTTTATACAACTACACATAAATATTTTGATATGATGAGACCTGTTTGTAGGCAGCCTGAAATTATTCATTTAATAATTAAAGGGGAACGAAAGTATAGTTCTTTTATTGTGTAAAATAAAAAGGGGGAAAAAGAAGAGAATCGTAAAATATGGCTAGGAAAAGCTTGATATGATATACTTTTAAAGTATTAGAATAAATTCAATTACGAATACGCAATTGAAAATTTACAAGATAAGAAAGGCAGGTCTTAGAAATTGAAAATGATACATAGTTTAATAATTCTAGCAGGTACAGTTTTTTTCATATGGTTCAGCATTCCATTATTCACTCACCGAATTTTAAATATTGGGAATCTTACAGGGTTAGTGGTCAGTGGTATTTTACTGATTGGAGGCATTTTTTACAAGAATTTTCAGCAAGGAATATTTTATTTGCAAAAATACTTTTTGGGAAAATGTGTGATTGGTATTATGGCAATTGCTATTGGCATTGTAGTTATAACTGCTGTTATCGAAACCGTTCTTATCGTAAAGGCATCAGCAAAAAAGCCGCAGGAGAATGCAACACTTATTGTACTTGGATGTAAAGTATACGGCGAACATGCCAGCCGCTCTTTGCGTGAAAGGTTAGATGCCGCCCTCATTTATTTAGAGGAAAATCCCAATTCACAATGTATTGTATCTGGTGGAATGGGCGAGGGAGAAAAAATCAGTGAAGCGGAGTGTATGTACCGATACCTAACAAAGAAGGGAATTAATTCTTCAAGAATCATAAAAGAAGATAAATCAACTTCTACGCGGGAAAATCTGCGATTTTCTAAAAAGATAATAGAAGAAAAAGGATTGGGGAACAATATAGCGATTGCAACGAGTGAATATCATCAGTATCGTGCTTCACAGATAGCAAAATCACTTGGTTTTTCTGTTGGAGCAGTATCAGGACATACTGCCTGGTGGTTATTTCCAACATTTTATATGAGGGAGTTATATGGGATTTTATATCAGGCATTGTAGGTAAAAAGAGATTGTTATTTGTATAATAAAAAAATAGTCGAAAATATTAAAGAAGGTGTTTATTTATCGTAAGGAATGATTTTTCAAACACGCTCTAAAAAGGGGGAAAACATGTATGAAGGTTCTTATAATACCAGATGTTCATTTGAAACCATTTATGTTTAAACAGGCAGCAGAATTAATGGAGAGGGGAATTGCGAAAAGAGCTGTTTGTCTGATGGATATTCCTGATGACTGGAACAAGCAGTTTGACATCTCACTTTATGAGCAAACTTATGATGCAGCTATCAGTTTTGCAAAAAAATATCCCGATACCGCCTGGTGCTACGGAAATCATGATTTAAGTTATGTCTGGCATGTACCTGAGACAGGATACAGCACGATGGCTGCTTATACCGTACAAAAAAAGCTACTTGATTTAAAGGAAGTATTGCCAGAGAGCAATCCAATAAAGTATGCTCACAGAATTGATAATGTCCTATTTTCTCATGCCGGAATATCAAAAGACTTCGTTGACTTATATGTTCCAAAGATAAAGCACGATGATGTGGATACTGTTTTAAACTACATTAATAATTTAGGGAAAATGAAGATGTGGTATGATGGATCTCCAATCTGGCTCAGACCACAGTATACAGATGTGAAGATGTATAAATCACAACAATTCCTGCAGGTAGTCGGGCATACTCCGATGGAAACTATTACAAAAAAGAAAAATGTGATATCATGCGATGTATTTTCCACATATCGGGATGGCAAACCAATAGGAACAGAAGAATTCCTTTTATTAGATACTATTACATGGGATTATAGTATGGTTAATTATGGAAATTATTAAATCATTTTATCAAGAGAATACTACGTGTATTTATAAATATAAATATATGAAACCAATACAATCAGCTTTGAACAAGAACCAGCAAATATTGATGATATAATGGAAACTATTAATCATTTTCAATGTTTTGATTATATGATTGATTCTGCAAATGATATATTAGACGAGGATTTTATTAAAAATACTCATAAAATATTAAAGACAAATACATCTGATAGTAGAATTTCATGGTTTAACGTGGGCGAATATAAATCAAGGAAAAATATGGTGGGAGATTTGATTACCACACCACCTGAAAAAGTAAAAAGTACAATAGAAAAATTGCTTAACGAATACAATAAAAAACAGACGGTATCATTTGACGATATTTTAGATTTTCATGTAAAGTTCGAAAGAATACATCCGTTTCAAGATGGAAATGGTCGCGTTGGAAGAATTATTATGTTCAAAGAATGTCTGAAATATAACATTGTTCCTTTCATTATTGAGGATAATTTAAAAATGTATTATTACCGTGGTTTAAAAGAATGGGATAATGAAAAGGGGTATCTGAGAGATACTTGCCTGACAGCACAGGATAGATATAAACAGTATCTGGATTATTTTGAAATAAAATATTGAAAATTTTTGAATTTAAAGGATTTATCACTACAAAGGATAGGTCCTTTTTTATTCTAACTTGTAATAATAATTTTTTTAAATAATACTTGCAAAATACCCTCATAGGGTATATAATCCCATTTATCTGATAGAGAATAAAATTTACAGAAAGGAAAATGCTATGGGAGAGTGTTGTAATAATAAAGAAGATATTTCTTTATCTTGTCACTGTGGAGCGAATGATAGTTTTAAAAGCAGTTCTTCTCAACTGAAGTGCCAAAATTGCAGTGTAAAGAAGAAAGTTCGCTCAGAAAAAGAATTTAAGGCATTGCTTAATCGTTTAAGCCGTATTGAAGGACAGGTTCGAGGGGTTCGTTCTATGTTAGAGAATGATGCGTACTGTATTGATATTCTTACACAGGTATCTGCAATTAATGCAGCATTGAATAGCTTTAATAAAATATTGATTGCAAATCATATCCGTACCTGTGTAAAAGAAAATATTCAGGCGGGAAATGATGAGGTTGTGGAAGAATTAGTATCCACATTGCAGAAGCTTATGAAGTAACAATTTTTAGTAATTTAATCACTCAGAAGAAAGTATCGTTTTTTAGGTATATCAGATGTGGGATGACTCCCACCCCGCATGACGCGCATCTCGCAGCAAGAATGCCAGGGCATTCTTGAATTCATGATATAAAGATACATTTTAAAAACATAATAATAAATTTGACAGGAGGATAAAAACAGATGGAGCAGTATAACGTAACCGGAATGACTTGTGCCGCATGTCAGGCGCGTGTAGAGAAAGTGGTCTCTAAAGTTCCTGGTGTTACAAGTGTTTCGGTGAGTCTTTTAACGAATTCTATGGGAGTAGAGGGAACAGCTCTTTCAACAGATATTGTTGCTGCAGTAGAAAAGGCCGGTTACCATGCTTCTGTAAAAGGAGCCGAGAAAGAGAGTAGTCAGGGATCGGAAGCTCTGGCAGATACAGAAACACCAAAGCTATTAAAGAGATTAATTATTTCCCTTATCTTTTTAATGCCACTTATGTACCTTTCCATGGGACATATGATGTGGAACTGGCCATTGCCGGGATTTTTAAATAATAATCATGTAGGCATGGGGCTTGCACAGCTTTTATTTACCGTAATTATTATGGTAATCAATCAGCGTTTCTTTATCAGTGGATTTACAAGCCTTATTCACAGGGCACCGAATATGGATACCTTGGTTGCGATGGGGGCAACGGCAGCATTTAGCTATAGTACGTATGCCTTGTTCGCAATGACGGTAGCACAGACTGCAGGTAATAATAAGCTTGTTATGAGCTATATGCATGAATTCTATTTTGAATCTGCTGCCATGATTCTTACACTGATTACTCTTGGTAAAACATTAGAGGCATATTCAAAAGGAAAGACAACAGATGCATTAAAAAGTCTTATGAATCTTGCTCCGAAGATGGCTACCGTTGTTCGTAATGGTCAGGAACAAATCATTTCCGCAGAACAAGTGAAAAAGGGCGATATTTTTCTTGTAAAACCGGGCGAGAGTATACCGGTAGATGGTATTGTTCTTGAAGGAAACAGTGCAATTGATGAGGCAGCTCTTACTGGAGAGAGTATTCCAGTAGATAAGGCAGAAGGAGACAATGTTTCTGCAGCAACAATTAACCAATCCGGATTTTTAAAATGTGAGGCTACAAGAGTAGGAGAGGATACCACTCTTTCTCAGATTATCAAGATGGTAAGTGATGCAGCAGCAACAAAAGCGCCTATTGCCAAGATTGCTGATAAAGTGTCTGGTATTTTTGTACCGGCAGTTATTACGATTGCGGTTATCACGATTATTGGCTGGCTTCTTGCCGGACAGACAGTTGGATTTGCCCTTGCAAGAGGTATTTCTGTTCTTGTGATCAGTTGTCCCTGTGCGTTAGGTCTTGCGACACCAGTAGCGATTATGGTTGGTAATGGCGTTGGTGCAAAGAATGGTATTTTATTTAAGACGGCGGTATCTTTAGAAGAAGCTGGTAAGGTTGATATTGTTGCCTTAGATAAGACCGGAACAATCACAAATGGCCAGCCGAAAGTAACGGATATTCTTCCGGTTGACGGAATCAGTGAACAGGAGCTTTTAGAAACAGCATTTTCACTGGAAAAGAAGAGTGAGCATCCATTAGCAAAGGCAATTGTAGAATATGGCGATGAGAAAAAATTCACCGTTCCTGTTGTAGAAGATTTTCAGGCTGTTCCTGGTAATGGACTTACTGGAACATTAAATAATAAAACACTTATAGGTGGTAACTTACTTTTTATAGAAAAGAGTTTATCTATCTCTGAAAAAATAAAACATAGTGCAGAGCAATTAGCGTCTGCCGGAAAAACACCACTTTTCTTTGCAAAAGATAATCATCTGCTTGGAATTATCGCCGTAGCTGACGTAATTAAGGAAGATAGCCCACAGGCAATTAAAGAGTTAAAGGCAATGGGGATTCATGTTGTTATGCTGACAGGAGATAATGAACGTACCGCAAAAGCAATCGGAGAACAGGCTGGTGTTGACAATGTAATCGCAGGCGTTCTTCCAGATGGAAAGGAAAGCGTTATTCGTGCATTAGGCGAAAAAGGAAAAGTTGCTATGGTTGGGGACGGAATCAATGATGCGCCAGCATTAACTCGTGCCGATATAGGTATTGCAATCGGAGCAGGTACCGATGTAGCAATGGATGCGGCCGATGTTGTATTAATGAAGAGTAAACTTGCCGATGTTCCAGCTGCAATCCGCTTAAGCCGGGGTGTATTAAGAAATATTCATGAAAACTTATTCTGGGCATTTTTCTATAACACAATTGGAATTCCTCTGGCAGCTGGTCTGTTAATCCCAGTATTAGGATGGAAATTAAATCCAATGTTTGGAGCGGCAGCAATGAGTTTATCCAGTTTCTGTGTTGTTACAAACGCATTACGTTTAAACCTGTTAAATATTCGAAGTACAAAAAAAGATAAAAAGAAGAAAAAAGCGATAGATGTTAGTTTAATTAACATAAATAATAATGAAAAAAAAGAGGTAAATGAAATGACAAAGACAATGAATATCAAAGGAATGATGTGCGGACACTGTGAAGCAGCGGTAAAGAAAGCATTAGAAGCACTTCCAGAGGTAGCTTCAGCAGAAGTAAGCCATGAGAAGGGAACGGCTGTAGTTACTTTAGAAAAAGAGATTGCAGATGATGTCTTAAAGAAAACAGTTGAAGATAAAGATTACGAAGTTGTTGAGATTAAGTAATAATTTGTCAGGCTAAGCAGCTATAAAAAAGCATTCTTAAATTCCTTAGAGGAATAGGATGCTTTTTTTATTTTCAAGAATAGATTGGAAAGGAATTTTGCCCCTAATTTGATGTCACGAATTACTCCGTAGCTAACGCTATTCCCGTAATAAGGAGGAATTAATCATGTTTAAAATTAATCCTTATCGCCCAGGTGCAGGATTAATGCAAAGAGGTTTATTTCTTATGGGCGTCAGTTTTGCCATAGCTGAATCAAATCAGAAGAGTTCTCTAACTATTCGCGAAATCCAACTTTAACGAATAGTTATAAAAAAAGAGTATCTGTAACCGCTTTATATATCTACTATTTACGTTCTAGGTTTTCAACTTTATAATTTAGGAGGCTCGACTTAAATTCAATGAAAAAAGGCCAGCATTTTCTGACCTTTTTTCATTGGTAATCTTCTTACTATTTTACTTTCAGCCCTTTAAAAATCTTCTTATAAATCTTTTTTACCTTCTTAGGCACCCGAATAACAAGCTTTTTGTGAGCATTTTTAAAAGCTTTTTTATTTGCAGCTTTTTTTGTTAAGCGCACAGATTTTATGGTGACAGTTTTTAGATTCTTACAATTAAAGAATGCATTGCTATTGATTTTTATAATATTTGTTCCTATCGTTACTTTTGTAAGATTTTTATTATTGTTAAAGGCCTTCGCTCCAATGGAAGTTACTTTGTAGGTTATTCCCTGTACATAAATTTGGGCTGGAACGGTTACATTTTTGGTAGTTTTACTTGTTTTAACAAGAATTACCTCTGCTCCTGGCTTTGATATTTTATACTCGTTTCCAGAAATAGTATATGATGTACCTGCCTTTGGATAAGCTAATTTTTCTATGGAAATTATCCTTTTTGCTGTACACTTCCTACAGCGGTATGTAAGTTCTCCTGCTGCCTGATAAGTAGCTCTTTTTGTTACTGTGCCATCATTCCACTGATGTTCTAACTTTGGAAGAATCTTTCCTTCTTCTAAAAGGGTCTTACAAATACGGCAATAGGTATCTCCCGTATATCCTTCCGCTTTGCAGGTTGCAGTTTTTTTATTTCTAATTCCTTTAGAATGACCCTTTGCAACAATTTCTTCTTTTTTCTTATCATTACAGGTCTGACAAGCAGAAATCGAATATCCATTTTCTGTGCATGTAGCATCCTTCTGTTCCATTATTTTGTAATTATGTGCAGTCTTTTTAATGCTAACTGTTTCTGTCTCATCACAGTTTTCGCATCTGTAGGTTACGCTTCCTTCTTCCTTACAGGTAGCTTCTTTTGTAACTGTACCTCTATCCCAGTCATGGTCATATTTCTTAGTTACTTTTCCAGAAGAAATCAGTATTCCGCAATCTTTACAATAGATATCTCCGGTATAACCTTCTTTTTGACAGGTTGGTTTTTCTCCATTTCTAGTTTCTTTGTTCTTATGATTGGTTGCTTTTAAGGTTTCCGTTTTTTTATAAGGACAGTTTATATAAGTGCAACAATATTCTTTTTCTCCAGTGGCTGTACAAGTTGGTTCTACTGTTGTTGTTCCTGAATCTAAATCATGAGTATGATTCTTTCCACAACCTTCTCGGCTACATGTTGCGGTTCCATCCCCATTGTCTTTCCAATCATGTCCTAATGCTGGATTTTTGGTATCTTGCTTAGTGATTGTCTTTGAACAGCGGCTACATTTACCGTAAAGAATGCCATCACTTTCACAAGTTGGTTTATCTCTTTTTGTTAGGATATACCTATGCCCAAGTTTTTTTACAGCTTCTGTTTTTGTAGCTGTACAAATTCCATTTTCTTCATAGGTACAATGATATGTTCTTTCTCCTTGCGCTGTACAGGTTGGCTCTGTAGTTATTGTTCCAGAATCCCATGCATGAGTATGTGTTGCCTTACATCCGTTACGAGTACATATAGCAGTTTCGTCTCCATTATCTTTCCAGTTATGACCTAAAGCAGCAATACTTCTTTGCTCTGTTGTTGCTGTACAGTTTTCATTTTGACAATGGCGGCTTTCTGTACCTGTTTTTTCACAGGTTGCAGCTATATCTGTAGTCCAGGCTGACGCATAATTATGTCCAGTTGCAGGAACGCTTTCTTTTTTTGTAGTTTGCCTACAGATGCTACAGGTAAAAGTTTTTTCTCCAGGTTCTGTACATGTTGACTTTTTAGTAACTTTTCCAGTGTCCCAATGATTCTTACAATCATGGACAGATACTGTCGAACCTGATGCAGTCATACCATAAAGGGTTGCACTCAGATTTGTTGTACCCTCCTTTAAACCAGAAAGCTGATTATTGTTATAGGATGCTACTGAGGAATCGTCTATTGAGACAACAGGGGTATCCAGAACAGGTGCTAAGCCTCTTCCCTGTGACGAGAAATTAACAACATCTATTCTGGTCTCTGTAATTATTGGTGTTATGTTCTCTCCTATTCGTAAGGAATAGGCATCCTGGTCAAATGTTACATCGACCGTTTTGATTTTCTTTTTATCTACAGAAACTGAAACCGTTTCTGTACTGTCGTTTGCCGGAATTTCCGTTGTATTTATCTCCGGTCTATTTGCAAATACTTCTACCCAGTAATGTACTCCATTATAATAAACGTGGCCAATTCCGACACAATTATAATCGGAAGAAAGCATATTTCTACGATGTCCCTGTCCAGCATAAGTCTTATCATCTTCTCTCCAACCAAAATTTACTTGG
>ERZ839823.3460-NODE-3460-length-10341-cov-2.909975_pt1 | contig 10341 bp, 8 predicted proteins | sample MGYA00519862_ERZ839823 | MGnify/ENA primary metagenome ERZ839823 (study PRJEB31850, sample SAMEA3708853) | human gut metagenome | biome: human gut; feature: human-associated habitat; material: faeces | place: China | collected 2014 ...
TGGTGGTCTGGTAATTTGAACCCGACATATACCAGATGTTATAACTGGAATTGGATGCCGAGGGCAGATACCGGGTTGCGGTGAACACCGTGGATTCGGAAATATCCCCGGTTTTTGTGATGTTCAGGGTATTACCGCTCTTAGAAAAGCGTGCTCCATTTCCGTTGGAAAAGCTGAAACGCGACAGTACCTCATTGGAATCATAGGCGCTGCCGGTATCGCCAGAAAGTTGGATCACAGGAGCGTTACTACGGGAGCTGCTACAAAAACTGGGGATGGTTTTCGCGGATTGGATTGCGGAAACCAGACTGTTGTAACAAGAAGTGAACCCAGGCACAGAGGCAGCGGCGGCATTGTAGAATACATCGCCGGAGGTGCCGCACTCGTTGGAGCTGTTTCGGTTGAAACTGCTGGGGTCACGCAGCCCACAGACGATTTCATAGATCAGGATTTGCGTTGCTACCCGCAGGGGAACATTGGGATTGCTGTCCTTCTTTACTGATGTAACGCTGATGGAGTGATCCCACTGCTGGTTACTGTACAGGAGGATAAGCCCGATAGCTTCCCGCCGGGCAGCAGGCATCGCGTACCACACATTGCTGCCAGTGGTACTGCCGCTGCCATTTAGCGTCACGTCCCGGTCAACAGAATTTCCGGACGTGCTGGCACCGTAGTTTCGCCATGGCTCAATACAGTACAGCGGCTCGTCCGCATGGGCAACGCCGCCGTACCGTGCAAAGTGCCAGCCCATGTTCTTGACATAGGCCGTTCGGGTTGTATCAGTACCATTGGGCTTATAGGTACAAGACACCTGATAATTCAACCGGGTGGTATAATCGCCGTTGTCGGCATAATCAAACAGCATGATACTGTTTTGGGTAGGAGCATACATATCGGCATTCGGAAGCAAATCGTTTTCAGGTTCATTGCGAGAATCTCCTGACGGCATCTCACCCAAAGTTTCTGTAGGTGCTGTGGCTTCTTCTGCTGTCTCTGCCCCAGCGGGCACTGTAGCTGGTTCAGTCTGCCTTTCAGATTGTGGTTCAGTGGCAGTGTTTGACTGCGGCGAATCGGAAGGAGACACTTCCGTAGGAACGACTTCTTCCTTGGGAGGATCTACACCCGGTTCCGATTGTGTGGTTTTCATCTCATCTGCATAACCGAACGGGATGCTGCCAAGCAGTGTTAGCAACACGAGCAGCAGCGCTATCGGTCTGCGAATTTTTGCGATCATAATGAAGTGTGATCCTTTCTCATCTTTATGAATATGTGTTCTCAGCGCTTATGCGCCTAGGGCAATCATAGGCATCATCTCCTGCATCCAAATTCCATCCACAAGTGAATGACATATTGCTTCAATATGTAGTAAGCTGCCGCACCAAGCGATACGACAGCCTGATTATTCATAAAGCGATTTCTCATATTTGTCCTCGACGCCCTGAGAAGTGGGAAATCACCAAACGGCTGCTTGCTGGGCTGCTCCATAGGAATCTAACCTCCCCGCCTTCATTATGACCGGGCCGCGAATTACGGAAGTATCATTGTCCCTGTGCAGGTTCATCGCTTTGCTGGTTGCAATCCAGCATTCCAGAGTAGCATTTATCGCTATTCCCGAAAGGAAGTCTCGGCGTGTTTCCCTGATAGCTCTCTGCACGGTAATGTATCTGGTGAATGGTATTCAATTGTCAAGCTGCACACTCAGAACATTCGTTCTGGTTGCAATTATTTTATAGAAAAATAATGCTCTTTTTTAGGAACTACCTTGTCACAATCAGGGAAGCCGTTGGTCACAATCAGAGCCTGTTGGCAAAAGAAGAGAGCTGTATTGAGATTTGACGCAGTTCATCCTGAAGGTTTTCACGCCCTGATTCCTTACCCAGCAGTAGGTAGTCTGTGGAGCAATTGAGTAGTTCTGCTATGTTAATCAGGAGTTCAAACGAACAGACATTCTTCCCGGTCTCTATCCGCGTGATAAATTCTCTGGAAGTGTTCAATGAGTTCGCCAGTGCTTCCTGCGTAAATCCGCAACTCTTTCGGGCATTGCGCACCCTTTCCCCGAATGCTTTTTGATTAAACTGCATTTTCCTGTTCCTTTCTGCTGGGTGCAGGTGAGGACACAGGAAAGTCAGGGCTTTATCGCTGCATTTAGGCGCAACGAAATAAGGGTACTGAAAATACATTCTAAAATTCAGAATGTACTCCTGTATCCTCGGCCCTGATGATCACTCAGGCTTTAGATATGTAAATTTGTTTGCTGATAAAAATAAAAGCCGGGCATGAAAACGGTAGAGTAAGCCTGTTACTCTTCGTTTTTCATGCCCGGCTATTTGGTGGTGTTTCATTATGGGGTCATTGACCCCATACCCCGCTGCTCGGTGCTATGATGGAATATTAAAAAATAGTCACGGACGGCTGCCTCGTTGAACGGCGGTAAAACAGCGGCGTTTTACTGCGCCGGTAGGCGAGATTGATATTTGTGATCTGGTGGCATTTCGGACATTTCAGTTCTATCTTGCCTGAGAGCGGCGTTGTCTTGTAAAAAATGACACGCTGACAAACCTTGCATTTTACGGCCACACGCATCTCCTGTCCAGAATTTGTTTCCATATGTTCACCGCTCCTCGCTATTGTTTATAAAGAAGGTTTTTATCCAGCAGCCCCAGATGCTCCATGCGGAACGCAAGCGCTGACTTGGAGACGCCCAATAATCCCGCTAACCAGCAAAAGTTGTCATACTTATTGGGCGTGTATTTTCTGGAAAGCGTGCCGATATGCTCTCCCAGTCCGGCGAGGAACATCCCGTCCAGAACCGCGTCCTTCGGCATCAGCAGAGCTGCGGCGAGGGCGTCGGCCTGCCATTCTGTCCAGTCGGTGACTTTCCGGCGGCTTTCCGGTGTGCGGCGGTAGTCGCACATCAGACGGCGGGCTGGGCCGTAGGCATCAGGAAACGCCTTGTAGAGAATCTGGTGGGCGATCTCGTGCGCCAGCGTGTAGTTTTTCCTGCCGATAGTTTTGGCAGATGCGCACAGACGCACGTCGATCAGGATGGTGTTTCCGTCGAGGTAGTAATAGCATTCCTCGCCATCATAGTACACCGGCACATACTGTTCGTCCGGCGACGTAACGCCCAGAATGCTTCCATCCGGAGATGGGATTTGATAATCGACCTCCAGCCCCAACACATCGGCCAGTTCCTCGGGGTTGACCTGATAGCACAGGTGCCTTTCCGGTACATATGCCTCAGTGTAGATGGAAAGGACTCTCACGGCAATTTGCTCGATATCCTCTCTGGATAGAACCGGTGCTGCCATATGACCTCCCCTCCACGAATACGAATGTTTGTTCGTTAACCGACTGTGGCGCTATAATAGCACCGCCCACCGGGATTTGTCAAGAGAAAATTTTGAAGGAATATGAATTGGACACGCATTGCATAATATGCAAAAAGGCGTCCAGCTGTTGGATTTTCCCAAAGCTGTACGCCGTACTTTTTTCGTAAAGTTATCCCATTTGCGATAGGCTCTCCGATGAACCAATATTATTGTAGCTATTTTTTATCCGGAAGTCAACACCGAAAATGTAAGAAATAAACATTTTTTATGCAAAATTGGCTGACCCGACCTCGGCGCAGGCACGTCTTTCCGCTGCCCCATGGGCTAAAATGGTCGAGACGGGCGGAATGCGCCGTCAAAAACATGGTCAGGAGGATGCGATATGCCGAAACGTGGGGAAAACATTTACAAGCGGAAGGACGGACGCTGGGAGGGACGGTATATCCGGGGGCGCTCCCCCTCCGGCGGGGCGGTGTACGGCTACGTCTACGCCTGCAGCTATCGGGAATGCCGGGTCAAGCGTCAAAAACAGCTGGAGGCGCTGGGGGACGCCCCGGAACAGGCCGCGTCCCTTACGCTGGCGCAGGCCGCGGGGCGGTTTCTTGCCGACCGGGAAAAGCAGCTGAAGGAATCCACCCGGGCGCGATATGCTTATCTGCTCCGGCACTACATTCTGCCCGGGCTGGGGGAATCGCCCGTCGGGCAGCTGACGGCGAATGGGATTTCCGATTTTCTGGGCGGCTTGCAGCGCGGCGGCCTGTCGGGCAAAAGCGCGCGGGACGTGGGCGTGCTGCTGAAATCCGTGCTGAAATACAGCACTCGGCGGCTGGAATGCAGCTGCCCGGGGCTGGAAGCGGAACTGCCGGTTTACCGCCGGAAGCAAGTCAGCGTGTTTTCCGCCGACGAGGTTCAGCGTCTGGCGCGGTGGGTGCTGTCCGCGCCGGACGGCACCGGCGTCGCCGTTCTGCTGGCGCTGAACACCGGGCTTCGGCTGGGCGAGCTGTGCGCTCTGCAATTCGGGGACATCGACCTAAAAAGCGGCGTGGTGCGGGTCAGCAAGACCGTACAGCGCATCCCCGGCGAGGGCGGCACCCGTCTGGCCGTCCAGCCGCCGAAGAGCGACAGCAGCAGCCGCGCCGTCCCCCTGCCCGGGGACATGGCCGCGCTTCTCGGGCAGCTGCCCCGGCCTGACAGCGCCCAACGCTTTTTTCTCACCGGGACGGACACGCCCATGGAGCCGAGGACGATGCAGTACCGCTACGGGGCGCTGCTGAAAGCGGCGGGCATCACCTACCGGAATTTCCACGCCCTGCGCCACACCTACGCCTCTCGCTGCATTGAGCGCGGAGTGGACGTAAAGAGCCTGAGTGAAATGCTGGGTCACGCAGACGTGCGCACCACATTGCAATTTTACGTACATTCCTCAATGGAACACAAGCTGCGGGTGATCCAGAACATTTGCTTTCTGGAATCGTCGCTGAAAGAAGATTTTTCGCCGTCACCGCCGCCGTCAGGCGGAACGGAAGCGGAACAGTTCCGGGCGCTTTTGTCGAAATTATCGCAAATGGGATAACTTTACGAAAGCGCGGCTTTTTGATGACAGCAGAATATGTGTGTCCGATGACGCTGCATGGCGATTGCCCGAGCCTTAAGTTCGGTCAGGTTTTCGCCCGGAAGGAAAGGGGTGCAATGCCCCACGCGGTCGGCACTGTAAGCGCAAGGATATGGTCGAGGCGGGAAACCGCTGGGGCGAAAGCCCGTCATTGCCGGAAGGTGAGAAGGCAGACCGTAAACGAGGGGCCTCCCCGGGGCGCGAGTCAGTAGAATTGTGCGGTCAGGACACGAAAGGCAGCGGGCGCTCTCTCCGTGGTGCTGAATTGGCAGGAGTGTGCGCCGACGACCCGTAAGCGGGATGTCGGCGTTTTCTTTTGCCGCCATGGAAGGAGTATGCCATAATGAGCAAGGTAGCAGGCGCACAGAAATTTGACGGCCGGAATTGGTTCGAGCAGCAGATCGCGAAGCGGACGCAGGCGGCGCTGGCGGCGCAGGACGCAGTTTTCGCGGAGCAGCACGCGGGGGACAGCCTCCCGGAGCTGGCCGCTTACGTCAGCCGGTGCGCTGCTCAGTGGAATCACGCCCCCGCCCCCTGCGAGATCGAGGGCGGCAGCTATATCGCCCGGCGGTTCGGCAGTTGGGAAGCGGCGCTGGCGGCGGCGGGGCTGAGTTCCGCCTATAAAATCCCCCGGAACGGGGAAAACCGCCGGTACCAGAAGGAGAAGCGGCGGCAGACCGCCCTCCATAAGGAGGAACGGGACGCCAAGCGGGCGGCGAAGCGGGAGAAGGCGCGGGAGCGTCAGCGCGCGGACGCCCTGCGGGCGGCGGCGAAGAGGCGCCCGGGCAAGAAAAAGACCCCGGCGCAGCGGAATTGCCCGGTTCCCATGGAACAGGGAAGCGCGTCGTAACCGTGCGGGCATCGGGGCGGAGAAGCGCCGCCCATCGACAAAACGTCGAAAACCCCGGCGCGGGGCATTTATACGGATGGTTTTCCGTCCTTCGGGGGCGGGCTGCTATACAAAAAATCTGACGGCGGGGCGAAAGCGCCGCGGCGGGAGAGAGGGTGATAACATGGCCGGAAGAATGCAAACTTTCGATCTCATGCGAGAGCTTTTCTACAACGAATGGTAGAAAATGGAAGCTTTCGGAACCGGGCGGCCGCCTGCGGGGCATTTGCCGCGGAGGGCGCGGAAGTCCGGGCTTGTTCACTTATCCACGAAACGGGACATTTGTCCGGCGGGGACCGCCCCGGCCGGGGAAGCGCCCCCACATTTTTGATTTTTGGAGAATATTTATGAAAAGACGGATATTTTCATTTTTACTGGCGGTTGTCATGGTGCTGAGCCTGGCTCCGTCAGTTTTTGCAGCAGAGGGCGATCCGGGGATGAGTATTACTTTCAGTAATACCACCCCCAATCCTGGTGATACGGTAACTGCCCTGATTACGGTTGACGCTGACGCTGATTTTTCTACCGCTTTGGGCTATGGAGTCGATTTGTGGTATGATACTGAATGGCTTACCGTGGAAAAGGTAGAAGTTCTGGGAACAAAGGCTAGCGCGAGAACTGCGGGCAAATGTGTCACAATCGAAGAACCTAACGATGACGAAGACGAAACGATTGCGGATAATTACGTCCGGAATTTGAGCGGCGACTTTGCCCGAGTTACGTTTAAGGTTTCTGAATATGCCGATGGACTGATATTGACTGGCAGCATGGATGTGTACGCATGGGACAGCGATTATGAGTATGTTGTCGATTCAACAAAGAATTACAGCCTGTCTGTTCTGGGAACTGCAAGACCCACGGCTACTGGTTACACTGTTTCCATGGCTACTGACCGGACGTTCGCCGTTGGCGAGACTGTTTCCATTCCCGTGACCGTCGCTTCCTCTGAGAAGAAGATCACCGGCTTCAACGCCTACGACATGACCTTTACTTACAACCCGGCGGCGCTGACCCTGAACACCGCCTCCGACGCCGCCGCCAATCTAACGGTGGAGGACGATAATAACGGCACTGTCCGCGTCCGCCGCTACGGCGAGACCGCGCCTCTGGGCGAGGCGCTGACGCTGGACTTCACCGCCAAAAAGGGCGCGACCAGCACCGTGACCCTGACGGGAGCCAAGTTCGATCTGGACGCCAACTCCATCAACTTCGACGCCCCGGCGGCCACGATTGCCGACGCCGACACCACCGTAACGGGACTGTGGAACGTGACGCTGCCGGATGGCTTCCGGAGCGCCGACGGCGTGGACACCGTGGAAGATGGCGGGGACTTCACCTTCACCGCCCCGGACGCCCACTATGACTACGTCCTGGACGTCACCACCAACGGCAATACCGAGCGGGTGACCATGAAGGGCAACAACAGCTACACCATCGAGAACGTCACCGACAATGTGACGGTGACGGAGAAAAGCAGAACGGCCAAGACCTACACCCTGAAGTTTGTGGTGGATGACCGTTCCGCAGAGACGCTCGGTACGACCCCGCTGACGCTGGCCGATCTGGGCATCACCAGCGACACGGCCACGGTGCAGTATCCCAACAACTATGCATTTACCGTAAAGTTCCCCGGCTCTGGTCGCTACGCCCAGGCGAACATCGAACCCGACAATAACTGGTTCCTGAGTGCTTTGGGCGACGAGAGCGGGAACGGCGACCGCACCTACACCGTGGACGGCTCCAGGCTGACCGGCAACGAAAATGACGAGATCACCATCACTATCAACGTATATGCCTGGCAGAATAAGCTTACCATCGGCGTGGGCGGCAACGGCGCGGAGGATTTCGCCAAGGATAATGCGCTGACCTGCTCCCCCACCGAGAGCTACACCTTCAAGGTGAACAAGAGCGAATACTACGATTACACCGTCACGGCGACTTACTGGGCAAAGAAGCTCAGCGGCATTTGGGACACCGTTAGTCTGACGGTCAGGGACAACGGGGATGGCACGTATACCATCGTCCGGACGCCCGAAATCACAGAGCACTACGAGCTTGCCAATACGGACGTGACCATCACCATCACCAAGATCGCCAAGGCCGTCGACCCCGACGCGGTTGCGGCATACGAGTATGTGCAGCTGGACGGCAAGACCGTCGTTCTGGTAACGGTGACCGGCAGGCTGGGCAGCGGAAAGGTCTTCACCTATGACGGAAATACCATGTTCAGGGCCGCCAACTACGGTTTCAACGTGTATTCCTGGCTGCTGATCCTGGACAAGGGCGAGGTGCTGGACGTGGACGCCCTCAAGGCCGACGTCATTTCCAAGCTGGCGCTTGCCGACGGCACGGCCACGACCATCAACCAGGCCTACGACGTGAACAAATCCCGCCGGACGGACATCAACGACGCCCAGCTGGTCTATGACATCTACAACGGCACTTACCTTGATTTCACCAAGGTTTCCATGGAGAAATTCCTGCTCGCCGACGTGAACTGCGACAAGATGGTGAACTCCGCCGACGCCGTGGTCATCGTAGGCCAGTTCAGATGATCCCACTGACCGGACGCGCCCCCGCCGGGGCTTCGCACACTTCCGTGGGATAAGGAGAAAAGCATGAAAAAACGCATCATCCCCCTGATGACGGTTCTGTGCCTGCTGCTGTGCCTGCTGCCCTCCGCCGCTTTCGCGGCGGAGACCGGCGGCACCGTAGACACAAGCCGAAGCTACAATTTTGAACTGACCGCCGAACGGGGTCAGACGGAGGTCAAGGCCGCCCCCGGCGACATCATCACCGTGTCGCTGGTGCTGAGGCGCACCGACAGCGCCGAGACCGCCCCAATGTACGGTATGCAGACGGAGATCGAGTACGACGACACCTTCCTCCAGCTGGTGGAGAGCAGCGTCATGACCGCCTCCGGCATCCGCTGGAACGATCTCGGCCGCCGCACCGGCGGGCGGGCGTTCTACCTGAATTTCGTGTCCTTCAAGGGCGGCGAGAGCTGGGAGCCGGAGGTGCTGGTGGGCAGCTTCCAGATGAAGGTTCTCGGCACGTCGGGCGTTTCCAGCCTGACGCCGGTGAACACCATGGTTTCCACCCAGGACGGCATGGGACGCTACGCGGCGGAGGACAACGCCGTGACCGTCATCGTCTCCACGGAATGCACCGTCAGCTTTGAAAGCAACGGCGGCACCGACGTTCCCTCCCAGACCGTCCACTACGGCGACAAGGTGAAAAAGCCCGCCGACCCCACCCGGAAGGGCTACCATCTGGAGGGCTGGTACAGCAATCTGGATCGCACCGAGAAGTGGGATTTTGACACCGACGTGGTCAAGGGCAACCTGACCCTCTACGCCAACTGGGCAGAGGGCGCTGCCGGAGGCAGCGGCGTATGGTGGCTCATCGGCGGCGCGGTGCTGCTGGCGCTGCTGCTATTGCTGCTTCTGCTCCTGCTGGGCAAGAAGCGGGTTCACTTCGAGACCAACGGTGGCACGGCGCTGGAAGACGTGAGCGTCAGGCGGGGCGACGTGATCGGCGAGGTCATGACGCCCATGAAGCCCGGCGCGGTGTTCGGCGGCTGGTTTGCCGACAAGGCGCTCACCAAGCCATGGGACACCCAGCACGACGCGGTGCAAAGCAGCATGACGCTCTACGCCCGCTGGCTGTAAAAACGAGGTGATCGCAATGAAAAAACGCATTTTATCCATCCTGCTGGCAGTGGCGCTGCTATTGTCCGTGGGCGTCGTCCCGGCGCGGGCGGCGGATTCCTGCGTAAGCGTCAAGGCGGACGCCGCCACCACTGCCGAAGTGGTGGCCGGCGACCTGCTGGAAATTCCCCTGGGGGACATCTTCCGGGATTCGGACGGCCACTCGCTGACCTATACGCTGGTCAACGCCGCCCAGTTCGGCACCCAGACCAAGGTCGGCGGAAGCACGCTGTACGTGTCGGAAAAAGACCCCGGCACCTACGAGCCGAAGATCAAGGCCACCTGCTCGGGCGGCAAGTCCGTCACCGCGACCCTCACCGTCACGGTCAAGCCCGCCCCCCACGGCCTGGACGCCCAGTACAACTACGACGAGTCTCCCGCCAAGGAGGTCACGGTTTATGTGACCATCTCCAACGACGGCGTGCCCATCAGGGGTCGTGACGGCACAATTTTGTGCCATAAGGCCATTACCGTCCCGTACTTCGACCTGAGCCAGTACGGCCTTGACGAGTTCTACCGCTATCACACGGCAAACGGCGAGGGCAAGTACGTGGACAACAACATCGTGGAGCGGCCCACCGGCCTGCACCTGTACATCTATCTGCTGGAGCGCTACTTCATCGGCCTGCCGGGGGGGCAATGCTGCAAGGGGGCCTATCCTCGTGACGCGCTGGCGAGCTTTAAGCTGGGTGAAGATGTTTGTTACATGGATGAAACACCGGCCTATACGGCAGACAGCTTTGCCGCTCTGACTTTCACCGGCTCGCCCACCAGCCTGTATATGGCCAACTTCTGGGG
>ERZ839823.3465-NODE-3465-length-10318-cov-3.069863_pt1 | contig 10318 bp, 5 predicted proteins | sample MGYA00519862_ERZ839823 | MGnify/ENA primary metagenome ERZ839823 (study PRJEB31850, sample SAMEA3708853) | human gut metagenome | biome: human gut; feature: human-associated habitat; material: faeces | place: China | collected 2014 ...
TTAGACCCTTTTTGTGCTTTCGGGTCCTATTTCTTCATTTTTTCTTTACAGTGCCTAATATCTCTATTGGTGGGTTCGCGTCTACCAGTATAGCAGTGTTTGATGCAAAAGACTTATACAAAGGACAGCGTATTTTTGCATAAAGGGAAAAAAGATGCTATATTTGAAAGAAAAAGGAGGGGAAAGCGTGTCTGATGATTTCAATACATTGCTGCGAATCCTTTGCCGCCTGGCCGGCATTCATATCTGTATCCACGACGTAGCCGGGATTTTTGAAAAAGCAAACATTTGGCTGGACGAGCAATTCCGCCTGCACGCCCGCCCTTTCTGTGACGCCGCCAAAAGCACAAAAGCGGGATTTGCCTGCTGTACCGGCCACCGCATCCGTGTCAACAAGAATGGTGCGGAGCTCCGGGAACCGTTTGAAGGCCATTGTCCGTTTGGATTGTACGAAATCGTGTATCCGGTTATTGCAGAAGGGCGGCTCGTTTGCATTGTTTTTGTGGGGCACCTGTCGGTGGACAAGGAAAAATCACGAAGACTGCTGCGGCGTACCTGTACGCACACTGGTTCGCCGGCCGATGTCATGGAGACGCTGTTGCCTATGGTGTGTAGCAGAGAAACGCTGGAGGCTTGCCGGGAAACGGCCGCTTTCCTGGCGAAGCAGATAGCTTCCATTGGCCTTGGGACCGGCGCTTTTTCAGCGGAGGATGGCGGGCACTGGGCGGTGACGGCGGCCATCCGGGAGATCCATGCGCATTATGACCAGGAACTCACGCTGAAGGATCTGTCCAAGCTGTATTTCCTCCACGAAAAATACCTAGGCCGCCTTTTCCGGAAGCAGACCGGGCAGAGCTTCCATCAATATCTGCTGGAAACCCGGCTGTCACGGGCGGAAGATCTACTGAGAACCACCCGGAAAACGGCGACAGAGGTGGCATTTGAATGCGGGTTCAACAGCGTCGCCTATTTTAACCGGAGCTTTGCCGCTGTTTATGGTGCGCCTCCGTCCCAGTATCGCAGGCAAGCAAAACGCGCAAAGGAATAAGAATGTTGATATTAGGGCAGATTTCACGGTATTGGTGAGGAGCCGGCATATTGTTGCCGGCTCCGCTTTGATTCAATCGTTTTCATGCTTAGTATGTTCTAATACCGACAGGGGAGAGAATTTATCCGCCAGCGCCGTTTTGGAAGCGTCTGTCCCCCGCCGGATTTTGCGATACTGGCTTGGAGACATCCCCTCTTCCTTTTTAAAAATCCGGCTGAAATAAAAGGCGTCGCCGTACCCGAGCATATCTGCGATTTCCGCAATGGGCTTTGTGGAGTTCAGCAGAGTTTTTGCAGTTTTCATCCGCACATAGGTCAGATATTTCTGCGGGCTCATGCCCAGATCCGCGTTGAACAGACGGATCAGCCAGCTGGCACTTACGCCGTATTGCTTGGCAATCTCGCTGATGTTGAAATCCTCGTTAAAGCGGGCATGGAACATCTGGGCGATCTCCCGTACATAGGGGTGCATAAAAGACTGGCTGGCTTCTTTGGAGGCGTTGGCCTGACGCGATACACTGAATAGGAGGCAGCGAAGCAGGGAAGAGGAAATCTCTTTAAAATGCATTTCCTTGTTGGTCAGTTCGGCGATGATCTGCTCAAAGAGGCCGGCATACGTGTCCGACCGGACATTCTGGTGGCACAGGCAGCCGCTGAGCCCAAGGCGATCCAGAAGCTCCCGGACCTCTTTGCCGGTAAAGTGGCACCAATAGATATCGGGGCTGTCCTTCAGATAATAGATATAATATTGCGGCGTAGCAGGCGGATAGAGGAGAACCGAACCCTCCGGAGCTACATACTGCTCACCATCTTCGAGATAATAGATACACCCTTTATGGACATATAAAATCTGATAATCCCTGCGGCCGTATGGGCGGATCGTGTCGAAGGCGGTTAGGGTTTTCAGCGCGTAGTGACCGGCACTGGTGGGCATCAGAGGGGATCCCGTCTGCGGGAGATCAATCTCGCTGTCGGAATAAAAGGACGCATTGACAATCATCATGGTAAAGCACCGGCTTCCTCTCATACTTATAAGGCACAACGGTTCCACTGCTTTCATTATAACGCGGGCGCTTCAAAAAAATCAAGGTATTTGCTGTGGAATTTCCTGCTTTCCGGCATAGGAGCGTAAATATTGTCCATAAATACATTCAATAGAGCAAAATGCTCTATGTACGCAGAAAGAAGGAGGACTTATAATGAAAATGCAAGAATTATGGCGCGCTTGTGAACGTTGATTGGGTAAACCAAACAAACACAAAGGACGGGAGGACGATTTATGAAAAGAACCATGATCCAACGCATGGGGAAAAGCACGGCTGCACTGTTGCTGGCGGCCGCTGTAAGCGTCGGTTTTCTCCAGGGAGCCATGACGCAGCCTGTGAGCGCCGAGGCGGCGGAACTGTCTGATTTTGAAGCGGTGTTCGACGCCTATTCGACCAAGCACAACGTCTGGGATGACTTTTTCAACTGGCCGAAACCGGAACCGGTGGCTGCGGATGACTTTACCGAATATTGGACAATTAATGCGGACGGGATGCTGGAGAGTACGGGAGGCGGCAAGCTGAACCTCCTGTACACCAAGGAAACCTACACGGACTTTACGATGACGTTTAAGTACAAACATCAAAGCGATGGCGCATGTCTGTATGTAGGGATCGGGGCGCCGGAATCGGGGGCGACCCTGGGTAAGAACGGAGAATTGCTGGATCCCTCTCCTACCTTGCTGCGGATTTATCAAGTGGGGAATTATCAGTACGCACCGACTTCCGAGGGTAAAGACAGCTGGTATGGTCCGGGCAACCTGTTCAAAGACGATGAAGCAGCCCAAAACGCCGTCCATACGGTGACGATATCGGTCACCGGTTCTACCATGACCATGACGGTGGATGGGCAGCCGCTGGGGGCCCTTGCCCTGACGAATTATGAGGGCGGGCATATCTTCTTCGGCGCCGGTATGACGGTAGACGCGATCGGGCTGCCTGAGATCGAGGACAGAACCCCGACCAACGATTTCGACGGATTTTCTTCGTATTACACCGAACGGGTAGGAAGCGATAAACTGGTATCTGCTGAACCAACCGATTATTGGATCGAAAACGAGGGGACGCTTCTGCGGGATGTCCAGGCCGTGTCCGGAAGCAATGAAGGGGATTGGAACGAGACTGCCAACCACCTGAACAATATGGCCTACCTGTTTATCGAGGGCGAATATACCGGTTACGAGAACTACACCGTGGAGTTGGATTACACTATGGGATCCGGCGCATGGGGACGCGCCTACATAGGCTTTGGGGCGACGGAAAATGTGACCTGGCGTCAGAAAGGGGGCGGCACTGTCTTCTTTACAGACAGCGGCGGAGCCACCTGTTTTGAAGGGAACATGAATGAAAACGGCAAAATCCTTCGTTCGGAGTTCGGAACCACGTTGGAAGGTTTTGATCCCAAAGCGACCCATCACCTCAAATTCACCTTCCGCGACGGCATAGTGACGCTGGAAGTAGACGGGACAGAGGTTCGGGTTCTTACCCAGCCGGATTATATGGCGGGAGGACGGATTTTCCTTGCCAGCAATTCCACCGGAACCACTTTTTCCAACATAAAAATTGCCAAATTATCCAGTGCGCCGGACGGGGCGGCTTTTGCCGGCTATGACGAATGGTATTCCGCTGACATCCGCTCAGAAGCTCTGGAAGACGTGGCGGAGGGGACAAACTGGTCAATTGACGGCGGCATCATTTCCCGAAAAGCGGTGGACCCGGCGCTGACGGATTCCCGAAATTACCTTGACATGGCTTATTTGTATCTTTCGGATAAAACCTATACCAATTTCAAGCTGGAACTGGATTATAAGCATGGATATTCCGGGTGGCATCGTTCTCCCGTGGGCTTTGGCGCCGAGCTCGGCAAGCATTTTATGGAGGAAAACGGTGGTGTGACTGTGCTCGTGCAGCCGGAGGCTATCGTCCACTTTGATGGGAACATCAATACGAACGGTGAGTTTGAGGAAAATGTCTTTTGGGCTGCTTACGACGAAAATGGCAATAATTTAACCGTCATTTCTCCCTACGACGCCAACGCATGGCATCATTTGTCCCTGACCGTTCAGGACGGCTACGCCACGCTGACCATTGACGAGTTCCCGTATGTTTATGAGATCCCCCTGCCTTCATCCTATAACGGCGGCTACCTGTACCTCTGTTCCAATTCGGTGGCGTCCCAGTATAAGAATATTGTTATTGAGGATTTGTCCGCGGACATTGATCCGGCCGCACAGGCCGGGTGGACGCCGACGGCAGAGGACATTGCCTTCGACTTTAGCGGACGTCAGGCTTCTGTAGACGTTTTTCAATGGGAATACAAGGAAATAAAGACAAAATAAAATTTGAGGTGATGGATATGGCATTCAAAAAAGCGATTGCGGTATGTTTGTCTCTTCTCTGTGTGATTGGACTGGCGTCCGGCTGCACGCGGCCGCCTGCAGCAAGCGGCAGCAGTGGAACATCCGGAACGGCGTCAGGCGGCGGTGGAATCGAAGTCAGCGGAGCCGGACAGGATCCTAATGCAGATTATACGGTTTCGGGGACGGTCACCATCGCAGTAGATACGGCGAGAGCGACCGATTACGAGGCGCTTTTTGACTCCTTAAAAAACGTATATCCCAACCTAGATATCCAGTTTGATTATTTTTCCCATACGACAGAGGATAGTGCAGCGGAATATCTGTCCACACGGGCGGGCGCGGGAAATCTTCCAGACATCGTGTGGGACGAGGCGGGGAAACTCCCGCTGTATGTGACGCAGGGCTGGCTGTATCCATTGGACAGCTTTGTCGCCGATGACCCGGATTTTGCCTACGTTCCGGAAAATCTGATCCAGGATTACACCTATTGCGGCAGGCTGTATGCGCTGCCTCACCAGGCGCAATATGAGGGCACCTTTATCAATCTGGATGTGCTGGATGCCTTGAACCTGGATATGCCTTCCCTGGACTGGACGCCGGAGGATTTTGCGGAATATCTGAAAGCGGCGACAACCTCTACCTATTCCGGCATTGAAAAGCTGTTCATGATCCCCACCCTGCTGACAAACGCCTTTGATCCGGATACCACCCAGTTTGGATATAACCCCTCCACACGCCAATTGGAAATTGACGGGTTTGTAGAGGCAGTAAAATATATGGTAGATTTGCGGGCGGTTCCCGGACTGGAGGCTTGGGCGCTGCGGCGTACCTCTACGGCTAATAAGAGCGACTATGTGATCAAGTTCGGTTCGGATGCCGACAACACGGCCTTTGATAAGGGATTGACCCTTTTCCACGGCGTGGGTACTTGGGAATTGGCGGACGCTCAGACAAGATGGTCTGACAAAAACTGGGTGCTTTGGACCGTCCCGCAGAGCGCCGATAACCCTGGTTCCATGCCCTTGCATGTGGATCACTGCTTTATGACCAGCTCCTGCGAAAATCCGGAAGGGGCGTTCCAAGTGCTCCGCTATATCACTTACAGTGCCGAAGGCAATATCGCACGTCTAAGTATGTACGATGAAGCCAACGAAGGGAAATATGCCACCATCAACCAGTTTTATTATCCGACAACCCAGCATCCGGACGTAGTTGCCAAGTTCAACTCCCTGCCTCACGTTACCGAGACCGACAAATACCTCCAGGAAAATATCAAAAACTCCATGCGATACGATATGAACAAGATAATCCCTTCCTGGACGGAAATAGCGGGCAACACAATTCAACCGGCGGTTAACGAGGCGACGGACGGTACGGTATCCAACGTGGAACCGATCTTGAAAGAAATGGCCGGGCAGGCGAACGCGGCGTTCAAGGAAGCGGGGGATGAATTTGAAGCGACGGTGCAGTCGGTGCAGAAGGAGTTCGACCAGGCGCATCCGCAGCCTTAAGTGTGCACCGTTACGACAAAGAAAGGAAATAGGGGAATTATGCGTGTAAAATTGAAACGGATATGTCTGGCCGGCTGCGCTTCTCTGCTTTTGCTGGCCGGTATCCCATCGTCTGCCTATGCGGAAAAAGCGGAGCCGAGCACATACGATCCCTGGGGAACCAGTGCGCTCGGCCCAGGCTATCCGTCGGTAGTTGCCAATTATTCTCCCACTGCGCCAGGCTCCGGGATCGAGCAGGGGGAGCAGACGTTTTCGTTTTCCGTTTCTGTAGATGGGACAACAATCCCGCTGCATCTTTCTTTCCCAGCCTTGGGCGGATTCCGTCTGTACAGCGACCAGACCGGATACTTTGAAGCAGAAGAATATCGGGATATCCGGTATACGCAGAGGGAAGCCGGTCAAATCGCCATGACAGCCGGGGATGATGCGACGGTCGTTTATTCGCAAACGGAGGATGCCTTTGCCCTGGATGTATACAATGAAGCGGACGTCCGCCTTTTCCGCATAACTTCCGAGCAAATAGGCTTCGCCTATTCCCGGGGTGAGTTGGCCAAGGTACGGCTGGAAATGCCTCTGGCGGAGGATGAGGCGATCTACGGGACAGGCGAGCGTTTCAACGAATTGAATCAGGTGGGACGCCGCCTTCTGATGTGGAATGTGGATGCAGGATACCACGGCAATTCGGCGTATGCCGAGCTGTGGCGGGGTTATAAAAACATCCCTATCCTGCACAGCAATCGGGGATATACGCTGTTTTTCAATAGCTTTTACAGCGCCAGCGCCGATATTGGTTATACCAATGAGCAGAAATATACTCTGGAATTTCAGGGGCCTCAGTTCGACGTATATTTTTGGACAGGGACACCGGAGGAAAACCTGGTCTCATATACAGATCTAACCGGGAAATCGGTGCTGCTGCCAAAGTGGGCCTATCAATACAGCGCCGGCGCCGGGTCGGGGGTATGGACGAGTACCGGTTCCATGTACGGTATGGCTGTCGAGGCGATGGAAAAATACGCGGAGCTGGGGACGCCCAACATCGCGGCGGTTTATGTGGAAGGGATCGACTCCGACGACGCCAACGTGTATAACGTATTCAAAAAGACCGGTACCCGTGTCATGAAGTGGAACGCGCCGGATATGGGCTTGGAGAATATGCAGGAATCGCTGCCGGGCGTGTCGGACAGTGAGCTGCCCCGGGTGAAGATGCTCCGTTCGCCGACGCAGGACAGCGGCAACTTCTTTGATTTTACCGATGACAGCTCGATCACTCTCCTGAAAAATTTCCTTCAGCGCGAAATCGGCTGGGGGTTAGTCGGCGGCCTCCTGGACTTCGGCGAATTGATCCAGCCGAATACGCTGTTCCGGGGGAATAACCTGACAGGATACGAGATGCATAATTTCTTCCCGTACTGGTATGCCAAGTCATATTATACTGCGATGGCGGAAACACTCGGGAACAATGAATTTGTCTTTATATCGCGCTCGGCCAGCGCCGGGACCCAGCAATATACGGCCTTTTTCACTGGCGATCAGCAAGCGAATATGGAGGGGCTCCGCCAGCAGCTTTCCGCCGGCCTTTCTGCCAGCTCCAGCGGCATTACCATGTGGGGCGGCGACCTGGCAGGTTATGCCGGCACCCCAACGAATACAGTATTTGCCCGCGGCGTACAGTTTGCCGCTTTCCAGCCCCTGATGCGCTCCCACGGGACGGCCTCGCGTTTCCCGTGGGACTATGGCGCGGTGGGAATCCATACTTACCAGACGCATTATTGGCTCAGGGAAAACCTGCTAAACAAAATATACAGCGCCGCTGTTGTATCCCATAAGACGGGCCTGCCCATAACCAAGCCGCTCACTATGGCGTATCCGGACGACCCGTCCTTGGACGGTGTGTATGAAACGTATCTTTTCTGCGACGATCTGCTTGTGACGCCGGTTTTGCAGGAGGATGTGTATCTATATGACGTCACCTTCCCGGCGGGGACATGGTACAGCCTGTGGGACGGCAGTAAAATTGCCGGCGGGAGCACGCAGACAGTGGAGGCTCCGATCGATAAATCCCCGGTATATCTGAAGGCCGGTTCTGTATTTCCCGTAACCGTAGCTCCGTCTCTGCAGCTGACCGAAAGCATGCAGGATCAGGAATCGGTGGAAATGCTTTTGGCAGCGGTGCCGGACAGCGACCGCAGTTCGGTCTATTACAAAGATGAGGAAACCAGTGTGCAATATCAGAGCAGCATTGTGGACAGCAGCACCTTCCGTATTACGGCTGGGGAAGGAAACGACGCCCAGGGGATCCTTCTCAAAGGCGTAGCAGCCTATAGCGTGACGGTGGATGGAAAGGCGCTGGTCCGCTTGGCTGAACGCCCGTCCGCCGGCGGAGAAACCGGCTTCTATTCCTCATCCAATGGGGAAACGGTCATATATATCGGCAGTGCCGATTGGAAAACGGCAGAAATCAGCCTGGGGCATCTTCCGGTTGTCAATGTCCTGCAGAATGCTTCTGTAAACATTGACGATCTGAAAAATGCTATTGACGGCGATTGGAACACGGTTTTCTCTTTCAGCACCAACACGGAGGCAGAGACTCCGGTATTTGAACTGAAGGATGCCACGCCGCTGGAAAGCATTGTTTTGAAATGGACGTATTTGAACGCCGACAAATATGTCTTATCTGTTTCTACGGATGGGGAGCAGTGGGAGGAAGTTGCAGCGGAGGAAAATTCCTTTGGCGGGATCTGCAGCTACCATTTGAATGGAAAGCAGGTAAAATACATCCGTATTTCCGATGTGTCCGGAGAATCCTCCAGAACCCCGATGCTGTACGAAGTGGAAGCCTATGAAAAACTGGAAATTGCGGATACGGGAACGGCACCGGGGCAGGGCGGCAGGCTGCCCGCCTGGGGGATTGCCCTGATCTGCGTAGGCGCAGCCGTGGCGGCGGGCGCGGCAGCCTTTGCCATTGTTTGGTTTGTGAAACGGAAACGTCCCGCCGCAGCGGACGTGTCCCAATAATGTCCGCCCGGATTTTGTAAGGAGACGGAGAGAATGAAGATGCGCAAAAAGATCAGCGTTTTGGTATTCGTCTGCTTGATACTGAACCTATTGTTCGGCCTGCTGGTGTCTGCGGAAGGCAATGGGGAAAATCAAGCGGCGTCGGGGGTGCAGGATGCCTATTATACGCCGTATGCTGTGGAATCCTGGCAGAACACCGAGGTATTGGAAAAATCGGTTGCCGCCGGGGATATCCGTTTAAACGATGCGGCTGCATCCTTTCCCGCTGAGGTGGCCGAAGATGCCTCGCTGTCTTTTTGCGCAGTCCCTCCTGCCTCCGGAAATTATTATCTGATGGTTTACTATCGCCCTTTGGGCGAAGTGCTCGCGATGGACGCCCTGTTTGACGTATCCTGCGGAGACAGCGCACCGGAAGCAATACAGCTCCCTATACTCTGGCATGACAGCGTGCGGAATGCCACCGATCGGACCGGAAACGAAGTCACGCCTGAACAGTCCGCGCTGACTGAAGCGGTGTACGCCCCCTGCCTTTCCTACGCCGATATTTCAAGGGATGTTATGACTTGGACACTGGATGCGGGAGAAGCCGTTGCTTTCACATTTGTCCCCACCGTACAGGCGGTAGAGGTCTTGGGCGTGTGGCTTTGTCCAGTGGAAGCGGCGGCGCCCTATTCCGGTGAAAAGAAGCCGGATCCTGTGGAAACGATTGTGGTGGAAGCGGAAGATTATTCCCTGAAATCGGATTCCTATATCCGTTCAGCCTCGGTTCGCAATGCCGCCCTGTTTCCATATGACACCTATGTAGACCGGCGGAATGTCCTGGATGGCGGAACCTGGAAAACAGCGGGACAGAAGGTCATCTGGGAATTTGAAGTTAAGCAGGAAGGAAATTATCGCATCGGCCTCCGCTGCCAGCAGAATGCAGAAACGAACAAGAAGGTTTTCCGAAAAATTGAGATCGACGGCGAGGTTCCTTTTGAAGAGTGGGAGGCTGCGGGGATCGGCTATACCGGTTCCAGTGGCTATGGCAACTGGACGTTCCAGGTGGATGATCATGATGCGGTGATTCATCTCACGCCGGGGACGCACACCATCGCCATGACTGTTACGGCAGGACCCTATGAAGAAATTTATCAAAAAATCGAACAGCTGATGACAGAGATAAACGACCTCGGGCTGGTTCTTTTGCGCATGACGGCAGGCACAACCGATACCAACCGGACTTGGGATATGGACACCTATATGCCCGACGCCGTAGATCGCTTAAACGCATTCGCTGATCGTGCCGATGCGATCTATGCAGAACTCTGCGCGATTGACGGCGAGGAATCGGTTTACG
>ERZ839823.3479-NODE-3479-length-10279-cov-2.663732_pt1 | contig 10279 bp, 12 predicted proteins | sample MGYA00519862_ERZ839823 | MGnify/ENA primary metagenome ERZ839823 (study PRJEB31850, sample SAMEA3708853) | human gut metagenome | biome: human gut; feature: human-associated habitat; material: faeces | place: China | collected 2014 ...
AAAACGCAATTCTCTGTTTGTCGCTCGGAAGCCGCGCCAGCTTTTGCTTGAGCGGCATTCCAAGGAAATTCGTCAGCAGACGGTTCAGGGTGATGAGAGACTGTCCCGGCCGTAGAAAATTATCGCTGACGCATCCGGTCCTGTCCCGCCCATGGACGCGTATGCGTGCCATTCGGTAACGCACAAAGGTAAACGGGGTATCGCTCTCCAGCCCGCTTTGTTCCAGCAAAGCGGAAACCGCCGTTTCAGCCAGCGCCTCATAGCCGAATTGATCCAGCTTATACCAGCAGTTGGCGGCATCATCCCGCCATTTTTCCTGATTGCCCTTGGATGAAGTTTCGGCAATCTTTTCATCCGAAACAAGCCGTATGGTCATGACAGGTCATCCACCTCCAGCCGCTGCTGATCCTCCGCCATGCGTCCTCCGGTTTTTTGTATGATTGTCAGCGGGTCGTATTCGTCGATTTCCAAGGCTTCCAGATACTCGCGAAGCCCGGCACGCTCCCTGGGAATGCACCGATCCTGCAAAAAAGCCAGAAAATCCGCCCAGTCCGGGAGCGGATTATTGCCAAAGGCGGTTTTTACCGGATCGCCTATATGGTTCTCCGCTACAAGCGTTTCATCGGAAAAATCCGCATAAACGGTGGTGCAGAGCCGGTCGCCGTCATAAAGGCGCAACCGGCGCAGCAAATGCCCCAGCTTCCGTTTCTGCGCGGTAAATTCCTGTCCGGATACTGGCCGCGCAAGGATAATGGTATGTCCGTCAAAGGAAAGCTCGACGCTGCGGTTTTCTGGTTTCAGCCCCAGCGCCTCGACCCAGGCGGTCGGCAAAGTCACCTTGCAGGTCTTCGCATCCTTTGACGCCGTACCGCCCGCTGAACAAAAATTGATTTTTGCCAACCGTTTTTCCATCTGTCCCACCTCAATACTTATTATATGCTATTCGGTACGAATAATCAATATTAAGTTCAAAAGAGACTTTATGATGGTAAGCAAACTCCCCTGCGGCTTTTGAACCGCAGGGGAGTTTGTCTGTCAGGCTGCCAGTTTCATTTGCCCTTGAACGCTTCGCACGCGGAGTTCTTCCGACTGCATTTGGAGCATAGCACAATCACTATTGAGAGCGTCGAGTTTCTGTTTCAAGACCTCTTCGTAGGTCTTTTTCTTTTCCTGCAGCGCCTCAATCTTCAGCAGCCACCGGCTGATGACCGCCTGGGAAGTACAGCCTGTGTCGATAAAATGCTGGATGCGTTCCTTGTACTCCTCAAGGTCGCGCTTGTAGTTGACATAAAACTCCTCGGTCATTTCCTGGCGCTGGCGACCGTCATCCGCCGCAAACATACTGTTGAACGTCACCAGTCCACCGCCCAGGTTATACTTCCTGAGGGCGGCGATATAGTCCTCCAGCAGATTCAGCTTCGGCAGATATGGTTTGGGGATGAAGTACAGGTTGCCTTTAATACTGATTTTGTTGGCCTGCATCCGGTCGAGCTGATCCTGGATCACCGAGTCCACATGGTCGATGATGTAGCAGGTACAATACCGTTCATAGAGGGTGAGCGCCCGCTGGCAGTAGTCCTGCACGTCCACATCCGGATCGTAGGCTTCGCTTTCGCTGAACATGGTTTCGGTTTTTTTGTCAAAGACGATATTGGCGAGCTTTTTGTACTCGTTCGTCCGGGCATTCAGGGTTTCCTTCACCAGTTCCCGGTAGATATACGCAGCGTCCTCTTTTTTGTTGTCCCGGCAGTAGATCCGGTACACCTGCGTGCCGGTGCTGCCTTTCACCACGACCCTCTCTTTAAGAGCGGTCGTCGCGTTGCGGTAAGCGCCGGCCTTCGATTCTTTGGCGGGCTTAAATTTCGGCAGGCCGAAATCCATGCCGACGCGGATGAACTGCTCCTTGGGGATCAGGATATTCGCCAGGGAATAATAGAAGAATTTGCCGATGATCTCGGAGGTGTTTTCCGGAACGATCATGAGATTGTCCATGCTTTGCATTGATTGTCATCCTTTCGTTTTCGTTTTCATGGACGCTTTTTTACTGGCAGGAGGAGCATTTGCAGCCGGGCAGCCAGCTCCTGAAGCGCCGTCCAACGGCCGGGATCATACTGACGGTAATACTCCCGGCATTTGGAAGCCCGATAGAGATATTCCTGTACGCGCCAAGCTGCTTCAAACTGTTTGGAATTGAGGTCAAACAGGCGAAGGTCGCAAAATCCGGGAAAAGGCTGATAGTTTTTGCGCTTTCGTTCAGGCTGCATGAAAAAAGTCCTTTCTAACGGGTTCCACGGGTCGTCGCCAGGGTCAGGGCGTCCTCTCCAACGTCATCCCGTGTCTCCTGCTGCTTTTCCAGATGCTTTTTGCATTTGGGATAGGTTTTGTCGAGGCCGATGGCGTCGGCCAGCCGGTCGCTGATCCGCATCGTGTGTTTGACCAGTTCCTCTTTATTATGCTTTGCCCAGAAGTTCTGGGGCGGGTTCTTTTGTATATGTTCCTGCAGCAGCTTGGAATAGTCGTCCAGCACATCCACAATGATTTGCAGATCCCGATAGGACATATTGACCATGTGGATTTTGCTGTCCCGCCAGTCGGCATAGGAAAGGGTAAGGGTAGAAAACGGGGTGTTGTTCATATAGGCGTATCCTCCAGTCTTCGCTCATGCTGCCCGGTAGAGATGTTCTTGTTTGAGCTTTTCAAATAAAAGCCAGTCGTCAATGCCTTTCTGCTCCACCGGCCAGGTAAAGGCCCGGTAGTCCTCGCACAGCGGCATACAAATGGAACGGATCTTGGCCTGTGCCCGTTGTACCTGGGGATTGGTGCGCACGTCCATATCGATGCACTCTAATATGTGTTTGGGCTTGAGTTGTGCCACCACGTCCGCCAGATACCGGACGTTCTGCACGCCGGTCAGGCCGATGAACAGCTCGCCGTCGGATAAATAGCTGGCGATGTCCGCTTTGAGAGGCCCTTCGGTGATGTGCAGCGTGTCGCTGTGGGGATCGCCGACCACATGGATATAGCTAGAGATCCCCGTACCGTTCTCGAAGATCTTCCGGCCGCTGCGCATCCCGCCGGTGGAGAACCAGCGGAAGCGGTTCCCTTTCTTTTCGGCCCGGTTTCCGTCCGGGAGCGTCACCGTTTTGGATGGCGGCTCATCCAGCCGGATTTGCAGTCCCTGGATTTGGCTGTCCTTGTCGCATACGGGGATTAGGAAACCGCTGTGCCGGCAGCCGGCCATTTGCCAGCGGAAATCCTCGGTGTAAAAGCCGGGCATACCGGACAGGTCGTATTGCTCCGCCAGCTGATCCGTCACCCACTGCCTGAATTTCCCGTTGGTGGGGATGCTGCGGTACATATTCCCGCGGATCATGTCGTCCGACAAGCCGCGGCGCCGCAGGTTCTCATAATGCCGGGGTTCCAGTTCGAGCAGGGACAGCATTTGCAGATAAATTTGGCTTCGCTCATGCAGCGTCCGGATCGGGTCGGGCTGCGGCTCCGGCCGTGTATAGGCCGGTTCGCCGTGCCGCACCTGCGGTTCGTTCATCAGCTCCCGGAACGCCTCCCGCGTTGTCAGCCGCCGCCCGCCGGGATTGAAATCGGCGTACAGCGTGACCGCGTTCCCTCCGGTGCCACAGTTGTGGCACCAGAAGGTCGCGTTGTCGGGGCGGCTGCACAGATACATCCGGTAGCGGTAGTCCTGGCAGTAGGGACACCGTGCCTGTACTTCCTCGTTGCCAAGGGTAGAGGGCTTGATGTCCAGCCCGCACAGGATGGCGGTGTCTACCATGTCGATATACACATACGGTTTGTCCTCCATAGATCAGCCCGCTTTCCTGAGTTCCTGCGGCTGAGCGTTGTCTTTGGCCTGCACGGTCAGCGACCGGCCCTTGGTAAAGCGCAGCAGCAGGGTTTGGGAGGGCATGGGCGCCGCGTTAAAAGCGCCGATGCTTTCGGTGTTGTCGATGCAGATGGGGCAGTCGATGCCGGTGATCCGGCGCATCATGGCCGCCGCTTCAATCCCGGCCAGGATTTTCTCCGACAGGGAAAGCGTCCGGTAGTCGCGCTGTTTGTAGGTAAACCGGAATACGTCCACCACCTCGCCCGTCGTGCGCACCACGTCATAGAGCTGGATACACACGTTGGGCATCTGGAGATCCCGCACGGCCAGTTCGGTGCGTTTCGCGGCGTATTCGGCCAGGGCCGCCAAGGTATTCCGGTATTGAAGCAGCTCCTCGTGTATTTTCTTTTGCCGGTCAGCCAGTTCTTTGAGCTGCTTTTCGTCGGCCATTTCCTCCACCGCCTGGATCTGCGCTTCGATGCCGGCCGCTTCCGCCCGGGAAGCCTGCAAATCCGACCATTCGGCTTCGCTGAGGGCGCCGTACCGCTGCTGTTCTTCAATCTGCTCAATCTGCCGGCGGATGTCGGCGGCGCTGGGGCCGGCGGCCCGCTGCTTTTCCGCTTCGTCCAGCTGTTCCGTCAGTTTTTTCAGATCGTCGCTGCGGAATTGCTCAAAGGTTGCCTGGCTCTTGGCGTCCAGCTCATCCAGCCCTTTTTTCTGTTCCACCAGCTCCTGCCCTTTGGCCGCGATGCTTTGCAGCTCGGCCATCATGCCGCTGCGCACATCGGGCAGGTTTTGGCTGGTGACGCGCATCAGGCAGGTAGGGCACTGGGTACCGGCCTGCAAGCTCTTAATCCGATCCCCCAGGGCCTTGTACTGCCCGGACAGGGCTTTGATTTGTGCCTGGAGATCCGCTTTGGCCTGCGCATATTTGGACTGGTAGGTTTTCTGTCTGGTCTGCTCGATCTTCGTGCGCAGCTCCAGAATGGCGGCGTCGGTACCGCGCGATCCCTCCGTCAGCTTCTGCATGAGGGCGTCTTTCTGGAGCGCCAGGTCGTCTAGGTTCATGCCGGCGAACTGCCTGTCCGCCAGCGCCTGTGCCTTTTGTTCCGCTTCCCGCTTTTCCCGGTACAGCCCGTCCAGCTTTTGTCCGGCCGTCCGCCTGGCCTCCTGCGCCGACTGCATATGGCCGTCGAGGATGGTGAGCTGGCGTTCGGCCTGGCGGATCATCTCCCGGTAGTTCTTTGTCATCTCCTCCACGGAACGCTGGGTCATGTCCAGCTTATCCAGATGCCCCCGGAGGGCTTCCGGCATCTGTTTGAGCACTTCTTCCGGAGGCACGGGCTTCAAATGCTTGAGAAGCAGCCCGCGTCCCTTTTCCCCGAGTTCGATTAAATAGGAAGGGTTGAACATGGAAAGGAAGGTATCCTTATCGCAGAAGATGCGGTCGATGTCGGCCTGCCGGGCGGTGTAGGAATCCAGCAGCAGGGAGGTCTTGTCCCGTTTCCGGGTGCGGATCAGCGTGTGGGGGCTGCCGTTCTGGTCGGTAAAATCGAGGCGCACCTGCGTCCCTTCGGCCCCCTGGCTCATCAGGCGTTCAATCGCCTGCTCGCCAAAGAAGGATACCCCGTACAGCGCATAGGCGATCCCGTGCGCCATGGTGGTTTTCCCGGCTCCGTTATCCCCGGTGATGTAGGTGACGTCCCCGAAAGCATAGCCTTCCGGTTCCGTATGGTTGCGGAAGGTGCAGAAAGACAGGGCGGTAATTTTCATGGCGGTGATTCGTTCCATATCGGTCGCTCTCCTTTCACACGGCATGGATTACTCCCACAAAAGCTGTTTGCTCAAATTGAGTTCCTCCAGCTCTTTCGGGGCGTGGGTTCCGGCCGCCAGGCACAGCATCTCCTTATGCGACTGGGTATCCGGCCGCAGGAGGCTGTATGCCCAGAGCTGGCCGCCGATCTCGCCCACCAGCAGCCATTTGCTGTAAGCGGATACCTTGAGCTCGGTGCGCATCACACCGTACAGGACATAGCCTTCGGCGATGGTGTACGGGAAGCTGCTGCGGTATTTTTCGAGGGCTTCGCATTTCCGGCGGAGCTGTTCCAGCTCGGAAGGCGCTTCCTCCTTGCGGGCGGCCTCCAAAACTTTCCGCTTCAGTTCCGCCAGTGCATTCTCCTGCTCCTTCAGGTTTTGTTCCCGCGCCGCAACGGCCTTTGTTTTGTCCTTCAGCTCGGTTTCTTTTTCGGCCGCGGCCTTTTGCTTCCTGGCGATTTCCTCCCGTGCCGCCGCTTCCTCCTTTCGCTGGGTGAGTTGTTCCTGCGTGGAGAACAGCACGGCGATAAACACGGCTTCAATGGCGAGCAGCAAAACCGTAAAGCTGTATTTGGTGTTGGGCGTAAAACTGTCGCTCGTCATGACGAGGATGCCGCAGAATACGGCCAGGGCGCTGACCGCCAGGATGGAAACCAGGAGTGCGATTTTGTTCTTGGGGATTTTCATAACGGTACGTCCTTTCTCGATATATGTTCCGGCAGGCCGGCGCCCACAAAGGACGCCGGCTTGGCCGCTGTTAGGGAAATTCGTCAGGCTGCCGCCTCATAGCTTTCGATGATGTTGTACCGGCCGGCGACCGGATCGTTTTTTTCAATGATCTTCAAGCCGCGAAGGTTCTGGCCGACCTGTAAGGACGGCTCGCCCTTGATGTAGCCCGTCACCTTTTCGCCCGCCGGGCTTTGCAGGACAACCAGGGTGTTGGGATGAGTCCCCTGCGTCCGGTTGAGCTGGGCGATCCGGTAGATGTCCGGCTGTGCAGCCGGCGCCTGGCCCTGGAACCGTCCGGCTGCGGCCGGAGCAGCGGCAGGGGATGCGGATACGGCGGGCGCGGCCGCCTGTGCCGTATCCCGCTTCTGCTCCGCCGCCTGCTGGGCTTTCAGATATTGGTTGACAAACTGGTTGTAGTGTTTGGTGAGCTTGGGCTTTTCCGCCGGGTCGATATACTTGCCGTCCTTCAGCGCCACCCAGATACCCGGCAGCTCATACAGATACCGTCCGATGTTCCAGATAGACGCCGCCCGCTTGAAAGCGTTGGACAACCCGCCCTTGATGGGCTCGATGTCCGTGCTGCCGGCTCCGTCGCTTTTGGTGATCCATTCCTGCCGCTCGGGGTAGTAGATGCTGATTTCGCAGATATGGGCCGTCGTGCTGTTGGAGTTGCCCGGCATGGTGATGAAATGGTTTTTCCAGTTCTCGCGGCCCAGCACGTCGTCCAGCCGCTTTTGGATGGCCCGGGAGTCGATGTACGCGGCGACCAGCCCTTTGCTTTTGTCCTTTGTAGTCAGCAGGACGCGCCATTCGATCTCGTCGGCCGTGAAGGGATACGCCAGCAGTTTTGCTTGCTTTTCGGTCATCTTCTTACCTCCGATATAAAGTTTTTCAGCGTGATCCCCGGCATGGGAACCAGCACATGGTCGTAATAATATTGCCGATCCTTGCCGCACAGGTGTTCCATGAGATCCCGGTGCCCCAGCCCCAGCCGGTTATGCTGTGTGTTAAAGCGGTCGTCGTTGTCCGGCAGGGACAGGATATAGTGCGGGAGATTTTGCAGGCTGTAAAGCGCCGGAATATGCGGGAGGCTGTTGGCGCCCACACAAAGGGAAAAACGGTAGACATTGGAGAAGGGATAATAAAACATGGGCGTCTTTTCCGTCAGCTTGCCGAGGGCCGGAACCCCCAGATTGACCGCGGAAATCCGGCCGCTGTTCTCAAGCTTGAACCCGAACAGCAGGCGCGGCAGAGGGAAATGCTCATAGGTGGTGGACATATAGGTAATGTCCGCATACTCGTCGGGAAACTCCACCACCGCATAGCGGCTGTCATCGCCAAATGACAGGCTGACGATGTTGTTCGGCAGGACGCCGGTCTGGATTTGAATGCCGTCCATACTGTCGGTCAGGCAGTCCAGCAGCGCGTCGATGTCGATGACCTTTGTGCGCACGACACCTTCCTCTCGGATCTCCACCAGGATGCTCTTGTCCTCCCGGATATGCAGCACCACTTCGTCCTCCATTACGCGGCCCTCCTTTCGGGTACGGCCGGAAGTAAGGGCGGCGCCGGTTTCTGCCCGGTGTTCGATCCGTACAGCTCCAGGCGCAGCTTTTTCTCCGCCTTGATGTAAAACTCCCGGATTTCGCACAGGCTTTCCACCAGCTCCACCGGCTGATAGAATTCCATACCGGTGTACACAACCAGCTCGCAGCGCTTTTTCGGATATTCCTTTTTGGGGGCGCATAACTGCCAGTCAATGTCGTAGTCGTCGATGCCACCCATGTAGCTATTCACCACTTTCGCCGCTTCCAGGACATAAGGATTCCGCTTGAAGTTAATCCGGTGGCGCCGGCTGTGTTCCCGGCAAAGGTCATAGAACGGCCGCATGGAGGGGAAAACGATATGGGCGATATTCATTTGCATGATTTCGCTGTATTTATACCACACGTCCTGGACAATCTCAAAAATGGCTTCTTCCATACAGGCATACAGATAATCCGCATTGATTGACGAATCCGTGACGATCCCCAAATGGTCGTACAAGAGCTTTTCGATAGACAAAACGCCGAGGGCTTCCTGCGGGTAAAAATCGATTTCTTCAAACATGGGCCACCTCTTACAGAAAAGAAACGGCTGCGGTTTCCGGCGGTGTGCCGGTCAGGGCCTGGTATAGCTTCCGCAGCTTGTTTTGTGCCGAAAACAAGGCGTCCGGTGCATTGCAGAGGTCATACAGTGCCTGGACGTCCCCCAGGGTAAACCGTTCCATATCGAGCTGTGCGGAATGAACCTCCCGGCCGTCTATCAATGGGGAAAGCAGGGCGGTAAACAGGTAATTTACGCCGTCTCCCATATCGGACAGACAGGCCGGCGGTTTGTGTACCGGCTGTTCCTCCGTATCCCGCAGGTTCCGGATGAGGCGGGCGGGGTCGATCGTTGGGTTCATCTTGTTTCCTCCTCGTTTTGTTTTTGGTTGTTTTTCCGTATCCGGACGGCCGTGGTTCAGGCCGCCTGAAGGACTGGTATCTCCTGAGATTTTTCCCGGATGTGGGTCAGTCTCTCGTCCAGTTCCTTGGCGGTGATGCCCAGCGTCCGGCGGATCTCTCTTTGGGGATACCCTTCGTACAGCAGGCGGATCAGTTCCCGTTCGCCTCTCTCGAAACTTCTCAAAGCGTCCTCCAGCACCAGTGACTGGATGGCCTCTTCCGCTGTGTCTTTCTCATCGGCGACGGTCTCCTCCAGCCTATACCGGCCGCCGGCGTGTGCCTGCAAACTGAGTACCGTGGCTTTTCGGCCGGGCCGCTGTTTGGCGCGGACGTAGTTGGCAAAACAAGTGTCCATCGCCCTCCAGGCCAGCGTGGTAAACGCATAGTCCCGCAGATCCTCCCGCCGGAAGTGCTTGCGCACCCCGTTCAGGTATCCGAAGACTACCACATCGTAGAATTCTTCCGCGGGCAGATGACGGTTCGCCAGATAGGTATAGATCAGGTGATGATGCTCCGCGGCAAAAGCGGACTCCTCGGCCGTTAAGATATGGGATTGTTGATTCATCATGACGTCCTCTTTTCGTTCATAGTCATCCGAGCGAATGATAGCCGTCCGGCGTCAATACGTTGAAGATCAGCTTGTTGGACGTGACCTGCCGTATTTCCGTCTTTCCGGCTTCGTCCGGAATGCCGATATGGGTTTTCTTTTCCTTGACAATGCGCCCTTTGATGACGTGCGGGGCGTCGCACTCCACCAGCCCGTTCATCAGGCCGCTGGCGCCGATCAGCCCGATTTGCGACAGGTTCATCGGCAGAAGCGGACGCCGTTCCCGCGTATCGAGGGTGCGGTTTTCAAACAGATAATCCAGGGTTTTGGAGCGTTTGAGCTGTTCGGCCAGTTCGGCTACATTAAATTGAGCGCCTTTGAACTGTTCCACCGGTTTTGCGGCCGGCGGAATCGCATAGGCGTTTTCCGGCAGCCGATCCAGCCGGGGGATGTCTTGCGGGGAAAGCAGATATTCGCACAGACGGTTTGCCATGCGGAAGGCTTCCCGGCGGGGGATTTTAGTTCCGAGGAACGCCACCTGGCGGAATTGCTTGAACTCCCGCCCCATAAAGCGGTGTACCCGCAGATCATTGAGGTTTTCGCACAGCACCCGGCAGATGTCGGGCGTCGCCCGGTAGTAGGGGATGATGTAGACGAGCAGGCCGCCGTTTTGCAGCAGCCGCAGCCCGTCGGCCAGGAAGCTCTTTTCCTGCCGCCGGTTACCGTATTCGGTACGGACAGACAGGTACGGCGGATTGAGGAAAAGCCCCTGAAAAGCGCCCGCGCTCACGTGGGAGAAAAAGAAGCTGCCGAAGCCGACGCGGTTCAGGCGCCTCTGCGCCGTTTCACCCCGCAGTTCGT
>ERZ839823.3481-NODE-3481-length-10266-cov-3.306532_pt1 | contig 10266 bp, 6 predicted proteins | sample MGYA00519862_ERZ839823 | MGnify/ENA primary metagenome ERZ839823 (study PRJEB31850, sample SAMEA3708853) | human gut metagenome | biome: human gut; feature: human-associated habitat; material: faeces | place: China | collected 2014 ...
CTGCCGTCGAGCTCCGGGGTGACGATCTCGCCGTCGATCTTGAAGAAGACGTTCATCGAGCCGACTTCCTCGATGTATTTGTTCTCCTTGCCATCCAGCCAGAGCACCTGCTCGTAGCCCTTTTTCTCCGCGATATCGCCCGCGAGAATCGACGCGGCGTAGTTGCCGCCGGTCTTGGTGAAGCCCACGCCGCCCTTGACCGCGCGAACCAGCTCCGGCTCGACGTAGATGCCGACCGGGGCGAGTCCCTTGGCGTAATACGCGCCGGACGGAGAGCAGATGATGAAGAAGCGATAGGTGTGAGATGCGTGAACGCCTAGCATCACATCCGTCGAGATCATCGTCGGACGGATATACAGCGAAGTGCCAGGCGCGCTCGGCACCCAATCCGCATCGACCTTCAGCAGCGCGGTCAAACCCGCCAGCGCCTCCTCCACGTCGATCTTCGGCATGCCCATGCGCTCGGCAGAGCGGTTCATGCGCTCAAAGTTGTCGCGCGGACGGAAGAGATTCAAGCCGCCGTCCTTGCGGCGATAGCACTTCATGCCTTCAAAGATTTCCTGCGCATAGTGGAACACGGTGCAGGCCGGATCCATCACAAACGGGCCATAGGGCACCACGCGGGCGTCGTGCCAGCCGCGTCCCTTTTCGTAATCCATGATGAACATATGATCGGTAAAGATCTTGCCAAAGCCAAGTTTGGATTCATCCTCCGGCTTTTTTTTCGGATTGGTTGTGAGCGTCACAGGAATGTCGTACATGGTCGTATCCTCCATCAAAGTTCGGTTTGCCGCGAACTCTGGGGCAAAAATGCCTCGAATCGTAGTGGTTCTATTGTATCGCCACATGTACATAATGTCAAGCGCTTCCGTTGTCGAATCCTGCGGAAATGCGCTCTTTTTTGCAGGAAAACAGCGAAATCTTCTCACCTTTTTCGCCATAATCGTGCAAAACTAGAATGTTTCGCCAGTTATGATACAATTTCGCGCGAATGGACGGCAATCAAAAAAGAGCGCTTCCGCGCCCCTTTTGAAACTTTGTTTACTCCAGATAGTCCTTGAGCTTCTTGCTCCGACTCGGATGGCGGAGCTTGCGCAGCGCCTTGGCCTCGATCTGGCGGATGCGTTCGCGCGTCACGTTAAACTCCTGTCCGACCTCTTCGAGGGTGCGCTGGCGGCCGTCCTCCAGACCGAAACGCAGGGAGAGCACCTTCTTTTCGCGCGGGGTGAGCGTATCGAGCACGCCCATGAGCTGTTCCTTCATCAGCGTGAAAGAAGCGGCCTCCGCGGGCGGCGGCGCGTCGTCATCCTGAATAAAGTCGCCGAGGTGCGAATCCTCTTCCTCGCCGATCGGCGTTTCAAGCGACACCGGCTCCTGCGCAATCTTGATGATTTCGCGCACCTTTTCAACGCTGATGCCCATCGCTTCCGCGACTTCCTCCGGCTGCGGCTCGCGCCCCTTCTCCTGAAGCAGCTGGCGGCTGACGCGAATCAGCTTGTTGATGGTTTCAACCATGTGCACCGGGATGCGGATCGTGCGCGCCTGATCGGCAATCGCGCGGGTGATGGCCTGACGAATCCACCACGTCGCATAGGTCGAGAATTTGAAACCCTTCGTATAATTGAACTTTTCAACCGCCTTAATCAGACCGAGGTTGCCCTCCTGAATCAGATCGAGGAAGAGCATGCCGCGGCCGACATAGCGCTTGGCGATGGAGACGACCAGACGCAGGTTCGCCTCGGCGAGCTTCTTTTTCGCCGCCTCCGCCACCTCGCCGCCCATTTCCATCTGCTTGGCGATTTCGATCTCTTCTTCCGCCGTCAGCAGCGGCACCTTGCCGATTTCCTTGAGGTACATGCGCACCGGGTCGTCAATGCTGATGCCTTCCGGAACGGAGATGTCCATGTCCGTGCCCGTCACATCGGCGGGCAGCACAGCGGTCTCGTCCTCCGTCGCGTTAATGACGTTGATCCCTTCGGATTCCAGCGTTTCAAATACCGCGTCAATCGCGTCCGCATCAATATCCAAATCGCTGAGCTTGTTCATCACATCCTGATAGGTCAGCGTTTTCTTTTCGTTGCGCGCAAGGTCGAGGATTTCCTTCACCTTTTGCTGTGCCTGTTCCTTGTTCAATGCCACTAACGATCATTCCCTTCTCCCGGTCTTGTTTTCCTGAGCCAGTAATTCCTGTATTTTGATCAGCGTACCGCGCTTTTCCTCGCCCTGCTGCGTGCTCATTTTTTCTTTAAGCGCCTTGATCTCGTTTTCCTTCCGCTTCTTTTCCAGCACACGCAGATAATCTGCAACCATGCGCAGTTCCTGTTCGCCTGCACCGCTTTCGCTCGAGAGCAGCTTTGCCGTCCGGCTCCGCTCCTCCTCGTCGTCCATTTCTTCCAGAATGGCCGCCGGGGTCAGGCCGTCCAGCAGCTTCTGCGCCAGCGCCCGCCTCTGCGGCGAAATAAAGTCGTCCGCCGAGATCGTTCCCGGCTCAATGCCGCCCTCTGCCAGCAGGACGAGCAACCCCTTTTCGGCAGCGGCGGTTTCGGTGTCCACGCCGTCGTTTTTCTCCTCGAGCGGCCGCGCGGCATGGCGGAATATCGGTCGTTTGTTTTCCTCAATCAGCTCCGTCCGCCCAATCTGAGCCAGCAGAACCTCCCGCGTAAAGCCCGTTGAGACCATCAACTGCTTGACGTAATTTTCAAGTTCGACCGGCTCCTTCACCTTCGCCAGATACTTGGCGCAGGCGATTGCGTAAGCCGTCCGCCCTTCCTCCGTGGATAGATCGTGATTGGCCGCCTCCTGCTTCATGCGGTAAGCGGTCGCATCCGTCGGTCTGAGCTGTTCGACGCTCTGCGGGCCGTAGGTTTTGATGTATTCGTCGGGATCCATGCCGCCCGGAAAATCCAGAACGCGAGCCGGAACGCCTTCTTCCTCGAAGATATCCAGCGCGCGCAGAATGGCGTGCTGCCCGGCCGCGTCGCCGTCGTAGGAAACCCAGATTTCCGGCGCATAGCGCTTGAGCAGCCTCGCCTGTTCGAGCGTGAGCGCCGTGCCGAGCGTCGCGCAGACGCCGGGCACCCCCGCCTGTACCAGCGCGATCACGTCCATGTAACCCTCCGTGAGGATCACGCGCTTGAGCCCGCGCTGCTTTTTGAGCAGATTGGCGGCAAACACGCCGAGCCTCTTGTTGAATATCGGCGTATCGCCCGTGTTCAGGTATTTGGGCTTCACATCGCCCAGCGCGCGCCCGCCGAAGCCGAGCACACGCCCCTGCGCGTCGATGATGGGAAAGATGGCGCGCTGCCGGAACATATCATACACGCGGCCTTCCCGCCGCACGGAGATTCCCGCGCTCACCAGCTCGTCGTCCGTAAACCCAAGTTCGCGCATCGCCCGCGTCGCGCCATCGCTCTGCGGCGGCGTTGCGCCAAGGCCGAAGACGCGGATGGTGCTGTCGCTCAGCTCCCGCCCGTGCAGATATTCCAGAATCTGCGCGCTTTCCTTTTTCCAGAGCTGTGCGTGAAAAAAGCGCGCGCACTGACGGTTCGCCTCGTAAAGCCGCTCCTTGCGTGATTTGCTTTCCGCGTCCTCCCTGCTGTGCGTAAGCTCCGGCACCTCCATGTGCACCTGCTCGGCCAGCAGCTTGACCGCTTCCATAAAATCCAAATGTTCCATTTCCATCACAAACGTGATGGCGCTTCCACCCGCATGGCAGCCGAAGCAATAATACATCTGCCGCTGCGGATTCACGGAAAAGGACGGCGTTTTTTCCCCGTGGAACGGACAAAGCCCCCAATAGCGGCCGCCTTTGGGATTCAGCTGCACATATCGTGAAACCACCTGCACGATATCCGCCCGGTCGCGAAGCTCATCAAGCCATGCCTGAGGCAGCCTTCCGGCCATCGTCCTTCACCGTCCTACTCTTTTTCGCCGTTTTCTTGCTCATTCCTGCATCCTTCATGCATTTTTTTGTGGATTGATGCGTATATTCATCCAATTCCGTCAAAAGTCGGCATAATAAATCGCTTGGGCGGGGGGATTCTGCCCCGTTCACATCCCGAAAGGGCCGAAAAGCGGCTCCCGCCCTCTTTGATCCTTTTCCCTGTCGTTTCACGCGCTGGCGCTGAAACGACATAAAGCATTATTCGACACAAACTCGCAAAAACCTATCAGCCGGGTAAAAATTCCTGCAAAAAGGCGGGCTGAGCCCGCCTTCACCTCCGCCAAACCCCGCAAAGAGCCAAATTCCGGCTCTCGCGGGCTATTCTTCCTCCGCCGCCCAGCGCATACTGCGCTTCACGGCGCGGTGCCAGAGCGTCATGTTCTTTTCCCGCTCCTGCTCCGTCATCTGCGGCGTCAAGCTCAAATCCATCTGCCAAACGCGCCGGATTTCATCCATGTCCTTCCAAACGCCGACAGCCAGTCCGGCCAGCAGCGCCGCGCCGAGCGCCGTCGTTTCAATCACCGCCGGGCGGATCACCTTGCAGCCCAGCACATCCGCCTGAAACTGCATCAGAAACTGGTTCGCGCTCGCGCCGCCGTCCACGCGGAGTTCCGACGGCTTGCGCCCGCAGTCGGAAGCCATCGCGCTGACCAGATCGGCCGATTGATACGCGATGGATTCCAGCGCCGCACGGACAACATGCGCGCGCCCCGTCCCCCGCGTAAGCCCGATGATCGTGCCCCGGCTGTACATGTCCCAATACGGCGCGCCGAGCCCCGTGAAGGTCGGCACCATGTACACGCCGCCGTTATCGGGCAGGGAGCGCGCGATGGTCTCCGTTTCGGAAGCGCGCTCGATGATCTTCATCTCGTCCCGCAGCCATTGAATCGCCGCGCCGGCGACGAACACGCTTCCTTCCAGCGCGTAGGTGCATGTTCCGTTCAGCCGCCACGCAATCGTCGAAACCAGCCCGTTCCGGCTGACGGCAGGCTGATCGCCCGTGTTCATCAGCAGAAAGCAGCCTGTTCCGTATGTGTTTTTCATCATGCCCGGCTCAAAGCAGCCCTGACCGAAGAGCGCGCTATGCTGGTCGCCGCAGAGCGCCGCAACAGGGATGGATCGTCCGAGGATGGACGGATCGAGCATGCCGATCACGCCCGATGTATCCGTCACGCGCGGCAGCACGGCGCGGGGAATGTTCAGCGCGTCGAGCAGCGTGTCGTCCCAATCGTTCTTGCGGATGTCAAAGAGCATCGTCCGGCTCGCGTTGGTCGCGTCCGTCACATGCGGCCGCCCGCTGACGAGGTTCCACGCCAGAAAGCTGTCCACCGTGCCGAAGCAGATTTCCCCGCGCTCGGCGCGCTCGTGCAGCCCAAGCCGATCCAGCAGCCAGCTCAGCTTGCTTCCGGAAAAATAAGCGTCCGGCACGAGCCCCGTCACGGATTTGATGTGCTTTTCAAGTCCTTCCTCGCAGAGTCGGGCGACAATCGGCGCGGTTCTGCGGCATTGCCAGACAATCGCGTTGTGCAGCGGCCTGCCGGTTTTCCGATCCCAGAGCAGCGTGGTCTCGCGCTGGTTGGTGATGCCGATTGCCGCGATGCTGTCCAGCGGAACGCCGGAAATGCGGACGACCTCGCGCAGCGCGTCAACCTGCGTATTAAGGATCGCCGCCGGGTCGTGCTCCACCCAGCCGGGCTGCGGATAAATCTGCTCAAATTCATAGCTCTTCATGGCAACGATCCGCGCGCTTTCGTCGAACAAAACGGCGCGGGAGCTGGTCGTCCCCTGATCGAGCGCAATCACATAGGTATGCATGGCGCAAAGCCTCCCGTTTTTTCGTATAAAACGCGCCGCCGCAGGTCATCCCCGCGGCGGCGCAGGCCTTCCGTTTCTTACTTCAGTTCAACAAAATACAGCATGCCGCCCGTCGTGCCGACGACAATCTCGTTGCCGTAAGCCGCCGGGGAAGCCTGAATCGCGCTGCCAAGATTGAGCGTGCTGAGGGTCGTTCCGCTAAAACCGTCCATCAGGCGCAGCGTGCCGCCGTCGTCGCCCATGACGATGTAGCTCTTGCCGTCGCGCTGATACAGCCCAATCGGGGAAGACTTGGAATCCACATCCAGCGGCTGATTCCATACTTCCTCGCCGGTCGTCTTATCCAGCGCATACACGACCGCGCAGATGCTCTTGTCATCCAGCTCGACGTGGTTCACGTTGAAGATGATCAGGTCGTTGATTTCACCCTCGCCGACGAGCGGAGAAGCCATCACGCCCGCGTAGGAACCGGCCTTCGCGTCCTTGCTGGCATACTTGCCCTTGATCGCGCTCTGACATTCCCAGACGATGTCGCCGGTCAGCGCGTCGATCTTCAGCAGTCGAATCTGCGCGCTGCGCCCCGTCTTGCCCAGCGCCGTGCCGGTGTACAGGTATACGCCGCCGTCTTCTTCCGTTTCCAGCGCCGGCGTGCACATCATGCTCTCGCCCAGATCAATGGCCCAGACCGCCTGCATCGTGTTCATGTCCACGCACTGGAGGATGCCCGTGTCGTCGCCATAGTACGCATAATCGCCGTAGCTGGCCACGCCGCCGGTGATCCCCTGCTTGAAATCCCTGACGCTGCCGGTATAGCCGTATGCGGTCTTCACCGGGTTGACGGAGATCGTCGCATTGTTCAGATCGAACGAGGTATTCATCGCCAGCGTGTAGAGCAGGCCGTTCTTGGCGGTGTACACAAGCGTATCCGAGCCGCTTTCCACGATGGAAGACGGTGCGACGGCGTCCTCCTTGCCCAGCGCGGCCTCGTCCTTGCTGGTTTCAAAGTCGATCATCTTCTGATTGATCAGGTTGTAAATGCGCATGCCGATAATGCCGGTGTAGGCGGAGGTCGCCTCCACATTCTGGCCGACATACAGCAGCGGATAACCGTAGGGATTGACGCTGGCCGTCACGCCGACCGGCAGACCGATATCAATCGCCGGGCGGGAATACGCCTTCGTGTCCAAATCGTAGAAGTAAATCTTGCCGTCATCGGAGGGAACGATGACCTCCTTCATCGCCGTCGTGTTCTTCGACTCATCCGCGATGTTCATCATCTCGCGGATGTTCTTGTACCACTTGACGATCAGCGGCTGGCTGCCGAAGCCAAAGCCGGTGTATGTGTTATCCAGTCTGGAGGTGCGCATGCCGCGGACGACGGAAAGCTGCTCCTCCGTCACCTCGACCGTGCCGTATGCCGCGTTCTGGCGAAGCGGGCCGCCGCGGAAGGTCAGCACACCGCCCTGCGCGCTGTACTTGTTCGGGTCGCCCATGCTGACGGTTTCGCTGCTGGCATAGGTATCGACCTTCTGCCCGCCGGAAACGATGAAGCTGCTCTTGAGCACATTCTCCGGCAGAGCGTTTTCCGATGCGGACGCCTTTTCAGCCCGATAGGGAACCGGGGTGGGCGTCGGGGTCGGCGTAGGCGTCGGAGACGCGGTCGGCGTGGCCGTGGGCGCTGCCGTCGGGGTGGCCGTCGGCGTTGCGGTCGGCGTCGCCGTGGGTGTGGCCGTCGGGGTAGCCGTCGGTGTTGCGGTCGGCGTCGCCGTCGGGGTGGCCGTCGGCGTTGCGGCCGGCGTGGCCGTGGGCGCAGTCGTCGGCGTGGCGGTCGGCTCAGCCGTCGGCGCAGTTGTAGGCGCTGCCGTCGGCGTGGCGGTCGGCTCAGCCGTGGGCGTCGCCGTCGGGGCAGTCGTCGGCGTGGCGGTCGGCTCAATCGTCGGCGTTATAGTCGGCTCAGCCGTGGCCATGATGCCGATTCTGGCGAGAATGTCGTCCTTCTGCGCCGGGAATACAATCCAGCCCAGCGCAAACACAACGATGACGATCAGCAGCAAAATGATGATGCCGATCAGGCATCCCGTTTTGTCGCCCTTCCCGCGCTTCTTTCCGCCTTTTTTGCGGCGCGGCTCGTCGTCAAAATCATCGTATTCATCCTCCCAGACCTGACGCTGCACGCTGCTCTGCGCGGGCTTGCGCACCTCGCTGCGAGGCTGGCGCGCCTCTTCCTGAGGCTTCGCCTCCTCCGGCTGGAAGGAATCCGTATAATCCTCGCTGATTACCGTTCTTTGCACGTCGGCGCGTCTGCGTCTTCTGGGCGCAGGCGTTCCGTTCTTCTGTTCGTCCAATTCATACACCTCATTTCAGGCAATCTTCGGTTAGGGATATTATACATGATGTTCCTCTTTTTCTCAATCCCATTTTATCGAAAAGGTGGAAATGCTGCCACTTTTTCCGCGTAACGCCTGCCCTTTACGGGCATAGAATGAAGAAAGAAATAAAGAAAGGGGCTTGATTGCATGATTTCCCCGTATGCGCTTCTAAACGCCAGCCGCCCGAAATCCCCCGCGTCCGTCGTCACGGCCTACGATCTTTTCAGCGCGGTTCAAGGCCATGCCGACGCGCGGGTTCAGCCGCCCGTTCCCGCCCCGGCGCCCGAACCCGCTCCGCCCGCCCTTCCGCCCCGGCTGCAAGGCGGCCGAACGCACTACATCCGCGAAATCGGTCTGCGGCACAGCAGCGCAGCGAATCGAACGGTTTTCAGCGCGCCGCCCCTTGACTGACCTCCCATGCGCCGTTTACATACCTCGCCCCCGGCATGCAGGGCGGCGGCGGCCATCTGCGCTCCGCCGCCCCGATTGTATCTCCTTCGGCTTGATGGCTCGCGTGCGTCCGCGCATCCTCTCCACGCGTATCCTTTCTTTCTCCTTCCGTTCTTTGGGCGGACTGGCGCGCTTCTTCGGCGCGCTCAAACGCGCGGCGCGCCGCCTCGCCCGTATCCATCAGCAGCCGCCCGCCCGAACACACATACGCGCCCAGCAGTCGGCTTCCTGTGGCCGGATATGTCCGCTCCATCCCGTCGAGCCTGCCTTCGATCGTCTGCGTTTGATCCGCATAAATGACCGCCATTTTCGCCGTTCCCTTTTCGTTCGGCAGGCGCACGCGCACCTCTTTGTCCCTCGCCATGACGTAGCCGCACGCCTCCCCGTTCCGCCGTTTCAGCACATAGCTCTCTTTCACCGTCGGACACCTCCCGGCCACAAACTATGCGCTTTTGCCGCTTGCCTTGCTCGTCGTTTGGGGGTATAATAAAAAAACGATACCCTTCAAAACGATTGACGGAGGCTCTCTGTGCGAAAACATTTCTTGCTCCTCTTTTTGCTTTGTCTATGTATGGCCTTCGGCGCGCTCGCAGACACGGGAACGGCTATCTGCATGGAAAAATTCATGCAAAACGCCAACGCGGACGGCACGCCGAAAATTCTATATACCGGCGTCGCCAAGATCTCCATGAGCATGCGCAGTCAGGCCGATAAGGACAGCGCCTCGCTCGGTCTGCTCAAAGAAGGCGAAACCGTCCAGATTTTCGGCTACGATCAGGAATGGCTCTTCTGCTGGCGCAGCGACGTGGGCATTTACTATGTCGGTCGGCATAATGTGGACGATATTCTCCCCGTGTCGGACGATGTCGCCCCCTATGGCGTTATTCGAAACAGCTATTTGGCCGTTACCGCGGCGGAAACCGCCCTGTACGCCGCGCCGGACGCAGATTCCGAGCAGCTCGTCACCCTCGCGGCGGATTCCCGCCTGAGCATCTGGCAGATTGAGGACGGCTGGGCGGTCGTACCGTATAAGCGCGTCGTCGGCTATCTGTACGTCGGCGATATCAAGCAGCTCGAACCCGTCGCCCCCAACCCCGATTATGCGCAGGCGGGCGACGTCATTTCCGTCTTCACGACTTTCTATTCGCTGCGCACCTCCGAGCTGAATCTGGGGCGCATGGAAAACATCCGCGTCGGATGCGGCTATATCAACGGAACCTATGCTTCGGGCTATGTCTTTGATTTTGACGCGGTCGCCGGGCCGTATCGCAAGAGCCGCGGCTACAAGGATTCCCCCGTGCTGATCAACGGCGAATCCGTCGCGGGCTCGGGCGGCGGCACCTGTCAGGTTTCCACGACGCTTTATAACGCCCTGCTTCAACTCCCGGAGGGCATTTCCATCATCTATCGCCACACGCACGGCCCCAGCGGCGCGACATATGCCCCGCACGGCGTAGACGCCGCCGTCGGAAGAAGCAGCCCCACGAGCGGCACCATCAAGCTCAACCTCGAATTTCAGAATACGTTCGATTTCCCGATCACCATCGACTGCACCGTTCAAAACGGTGCGCTGTGCATCGCCATTCGCAAGGGCGAAAACTAAAAACAAAACGGGCTGTCAAGTCCAAACCGAACATTTCAAGAAACAAATATCTAAGCATTTTTGGATACGGGGCTTTGCCCCATCGC
>ERZ839823.3487-NODE-3487-length-10253-cov-2.777407_pt1 | contig 10253 bp, 10 predicted proteins | sample MGYA00519862_ERZ839823 | MGnify/ENA primary metagenome ERZ839823 (study PRJEB31850, sample SAMEA3708853) | human gut metagenome | biome: human gut; feature: human-associated habitat; material: faeces | place: China | collected 2014 ...
CGGTACAGATGGATCTGCACCATGCCCACCTTGCGTCCGCAGGCGTTGAGGTAGTCCACCGTCTCCCGCAGCGCCTCGGTGACGTCCGCTTCATACGGCTCCCAGCCCACCCGGTCGAGCAGCCGGCCGTCGGCATACACCTTGAACAGCGCACCGTGGAAGCTCTCCGGGGACAGCGTAATCCGGTCGCCCGGCGTCAGTTCCAGTCCGGACGGCAGGCCGGCGGGCAGCTCATAAAACACGCTGCCGGTATAAAACGGCAGGCGGTAATCCGCGAGATTGCCGAAACCGATGCGCTCCGGCAGGGCGGTGAGCGTCTTCCTGACGCCGTCGAGCGCCACGCCGAACCGCCCGAGCAGGTACACCGTCTCCACATTGCTCGTGCGCCGGAACGCCGTTTTGACCGTCACCACATTCCGGCCGGGACGGAGCAGGGAAGGTTCGAGGGGCATGCGCTTAAAGGCGATATCCACCCAGAACCGGCCGGGGTCCGGGCAGTGCAGCGGCGTGCCGTTGAGCCGGTATTCGTTCCTCTCCGGCCGCTCGGCCGCCAGCGTCAGCGGCCCTTCCGGCAGCTCGTCGACAAAAAATTCGTATTCCAGCTCCAGTTCACCGTACACCTCGGCGTCAAAGCGCTTGGCGTACCAGGGCTGCAGCATCCCGCCGCCGCGGTGCTCAATGCCGACGAGATCCCGCACCGCCGCATCCACCCGGAGCACCTCCTGCGCCGGCTGCCATTCGCCGCCGCGGAACCGCCAGCGCGCAAAATCCAGCACGCAGGGGGTCTCCTCGCTCAGGCGGTACGCCACCGGCTCCCGCAGCACCACCTCTCCGGCGGGCCGCCGCTTCTCCTGCGGCGCGGCCGCTTCCGGCGCCGGCAGCAGCACAAACGCCCGCGACCCGGCGGCATACAGCGAGGTGGAGATCTCCACCAGGCCGTCCCGGAAACGGGCCTGCGGCACGGCGTACCGCTTGCCGGTACGCAGATCCCATTCCTCCACCGCCGACGCGCCGCCGGCGTCCAGCGTCACGGTGACCTGCTCCCGCGGACGTTCCCGGTCGGTATTCAGCACCACCGCAATCCGGCAGCCGGCCGCTTCGCACAGCCGCACCCGGCAGAACACCTGCGGGTCGGGTGTACCCTGCCCGGTGGAGACCGCCGTATGATACGCCGTAGCCCGCTGCACCGCTTCGGCCGCCGCCTCCGCCGGCACCGTGACCGCGCCGGCATGCGCGGCAAGCGCCGACGGCACGTCCGACGGCTCCGCATTGAGATACGCCGGCGGATCCCCCGCGAAAATCACCGTTCCTCCCGCCTCCAGGAACGCGCTGAGCAGCGCGGCGGTGGAGGGGCGCATCGTAACCATACCGCTGACCACCACCACGCGGTAGGCCGCCCGGCCCACCCGCAGCACCGGCCGGCCGCCGGCCGTCTGCTCCACGGCGGCAAGGCGGGAAAGCATTTCCTCCTCGCCGTAATCAAAGTCGATCTGGCGGCCGGCGAGCTGCCCGAACAGCTCCGCATACTGCCGCTCGAGCGCGGACGCCGCCGGATCCGCGCTGTATATCCAGTTGGCCCAGCCGGCATACGCCTGGCACCAGACGCTTTCAATCGGGTTGAGCACCAGCACGTCGCAGGCCGGCTCCCCCTCGCTCATGAGCACGCCGAAACGGGCGAAATAGCTCTCCACCAGATCGTAATCCGCATACCACGGGGACTGGTGCAGGATACTGGCCGGGTAATCCCGCTTGGCTTCGCCCTCCATCGTATACCACGACAGGTGCGGGCAGCGCACGTTCACCCCGAACAGCGCCTGCCAGTCGCCCACCGCCTTATGCGAACGGAAATCCATCTGCCAGCCGGTGCAGCCGTACAGCTCGGACAGCCGCCAGGGCTTGCCGCACTGCCGGGCGGCGGAATCCAGCTGCTTGGCGACCCACCAGCACCGGTTGCCCTCCCCGAGCACGTCGATGCCCGGATAGCCCATATGCTCATAAAACCGCATCAGCGAGCCGTTGGGCACCGTCTGGTTGACCAGCGAATCCTCATGCAGCACATGGCCGGTGAACACCATCCCGTTTTCCCGGCACCACCGGTCGATCGGCTCGGCGAACCGCTCGACAAACAGGCTGCAGCACAGGTCGATATAGTCCCGCTTGACCGGCGCCACCGCGCGCCCCTCCGGCCGGTAAAACAGCTCCGGCAGCTTCGGCACCGGGTCATAGCCGTACCGCTTTTCAAACTCCGCGAACAGGTCGTCGGTATAGGAGACCGAGCACTTCATCCCCCCGTCCTCCACCCGCCGGTCATCCAGCGTATGGCCGCGGTGGGGCTCGTCGGTAAAAATGCCCTTTATGCTGCGGCCGAGGCGGTCCCCGCAGCGCTTTTTGTATTCCTCATGGGTCAGCTCCATAAACCGGCGAACGGCGGCGGTGCTCATGGTGTCGATATAGGTGGTGCCGTTATAGGTGCTCGAACAGGGATCCGGCTCCACGGTGAAGCACAGGATTTTCGGTTCGCCGGGGCCGTCCAGCGCCGCGGCCGGATCCTCCCCGGGCTGCAGCTGCCGGCAGGCGTAAAGCGCCAGCCCGTCCAGCCGGGCGGCAAAAACGCACACCGCCGCATCCGTCCACGCAAAACGGGCCGGATCCATCTCCGCGAGCACCAGCGATTTCATCCGGTACTGCGGCTCCACCGTTACCTTGCCGCCGGCGCTGCCGCTCGGCCAGCGGTCCTCATCGTACAGCCACGCCTCCATGCCCAGCCGCTCGCCCTCGTCCGCGACCGCATTGATGAGGTCAAACCACTCGTCCCCCAGATATTCGGTCGCCAGCCCCGCACGGGAATGCATGAAAAATCCGCCGAAGCCCATTTCCTTGAGGACATGCACCTGACGGAGCAGCTCCTCCTTTTCCAGCTCGCCGTTCCACGACCAGAACGGCTTGCCGCGGTACGCCGCGCCCGGCTGTGCAAACCGGCCGGCGAGCTCCTGCCGACTGCTGTTTTCACGTTTCTCCATCACCGACACCCCTTTTCCGGTTATCTGCGGTCATTATACCCGATCCGCTCCCCGCCGGCAATCCCGTATCGAGTACAAATGGGTGGTCTTTTTGGGGGGATGCGGCATATGCCGGGGCAGGGAGTTGCCCGTTCTTGTACCTTTTCGATCACAAATCGTGAATTATTTGCACATCGCAAAGAGGGATATTGACTTTTTGTATTACGTATATTATATTGTTGTCAGGACATAAAGTGAGGTGATAATTTGAGTCCGCGTACCGGGAGACCGCCTTCCAACAACCCAAGGCAGTGGACAGTCGAAACACGGTTGACCCGCGAAGAGCTCGAAAAGCTCGATTTCTGCTGCCGGGAAACCGGAAAGACGCGGTCGGAGGTCATCCGGGAGGGTATTGACAAGGCCTATGCCCGCCTGAAGGCTTCCGCAAAAAAGTGAAGGAAGCGGCGCCAAGCTTCACCAGCAAACACCGCTTCCCCCACACACAGCCGTTCCGAAAAAGAACCGGCCGTATAAATTATACACGATACGGCCAGTTCTTTCAAGGGGGCTGTGAAAACAAGGGAAAGGAGGATCTGCCAATGGATTCCCTGCTCAATGCCCTGTACAACGGTGAACTCGCCCCCGCCGATCTGGCGCCGCCGAAGGATCCCGAATACCGCGCCGCCGTCGAGAAACGGCAGGAGCTGACCAAACAGCTGCTGAGCGTGCTTTCGGCCGAAGACGCCGCGCGTCTCGACGATCTGGAAAGCATGTACGGGCTCGCCGGCCATTTTGAAAGCCGGCAGGCGTTCAGCTCCGGTTTTTGTCTGGGTATTCGGCTGCTGTACGAGGCCTTTACCGGACGAATCTCCCCCTGAACAGGAATGCCCGAAGCGCTTTCTTGTCAGCCGATCAGAAAACCGGCCCGCCGCCCCCAAAGGGACGGCGGGCCGGTTTATGTCCATGTTTACAGCACCAGCGACGGGGCGGGGTATACCCGGCTCTGAAGCTCGCTGTTGAGCATATACAGGCTCTTCGGATCCGAACCGAACAGCTCCATCTTGGAGATCAGGTCGTTGGCGTTGGTTTCCTCCTCGCCCTGCTCCTTAATGAACCAGTCGAGGAACTGCATGGTGCGGAAATCCTTCACCTCAAACGCCGCGGCATAAATGTTGTTGATCAGCGAGGTGACATAAATCTCGTGCTCCAGCCCCGCCTTGAGCGGCGCCATGTTGTCGGCAAACACCTTGTCGGGCTTGGCAATCGCCTCGAGGGTCACCTTCTCGTTGTTGTTCTGCAGGTACTGATAGAACAGCATCGCATGGTCGCGCTCCTCCTGCGCCTGCACGCGGTACCAGTTGGCAAAGCCCTCCAGGCCCACGCTCTCATAATAGTTGGAAAAATCCAGATACAGGTATGCGGAATAAAATTCCTTATTGATCTGCTCATTGAGCAGACCGGCCACTTTCTTATCGAGCACTGGCACTCACTCCTTTTCGTTTCTTTCACGGACCAGCTCGGCGACAAAATGCCGGATAAACTCCTGACAGCGCCCGCAGCCGTTCCCGCACCGGGTGACCGCGCTGACCTCCTCATACGTGGACGCCCCGGCCTCCACCGCCGCCGCGATGTCCCCGTAGGTCACACCGCAGCAGCTGCACGCCTTTTTCTCCGTCTTCATTCCGCCGAGAACTGATCCTTGCCGACCCCGCACAGCGGGCAGACAAAATCCTCCGGCAGATCCTCCCATTTGGTGCCCGGCGCGATGCCGTTATCCGGATCGCCGACCGCCTCGTCGTATTCGTAGCCACACACGTCGCAGATGTACTTCATTTTTGTTTCCTCCTTTATTTTTTACAGCAGCGACAGAATCGCCGCTTTATCCCGAAGGCCTACCAGGGTATCGGTGACGCGGCCGTCCTTGAAAAACACCAGGGTCGGGATGCTCATGATGCCGAACTGCTGCGCGAGCTCGGGCTGCTCATCCACATTCACCTTGGCAATGACCGCCCGGTCGGTTTCGGCCGCGATCTCTTCGAGAACCGGCGCGAGCATCCGGCAGGGGCCGCACCATGACGCCCAGAAATCCACCACAACCGGTTTTTTCGCCTGCAGAACCTCCTGCTGGAAATTCTCTTTTGTCACATGCACAATGCTCATCGGCGTAACCCCTTTCCGATCAGGCCTTCCACAGGCCGTGCAGGTTGCAGTAGGCGTACACGGCAATAACCTCGTCGTCCTCGCCGATGAGGAATTCCGCCTTCGGCGCCGCACCCGGCACCAGCGTCTTGCGCTGATTGCCCTCGCGGGTCTCGAGCGATATCCACTGGATATAGTGCTCCTCGGTCATCGGGTGCTCCACCTCGCCGACCGTGACGCTGACCTTATGACCCTTGACGGTATACACCGGGATATGCTTTTCGCCGGCCGCCTCGGTGGTGTTCGGGACAAGCTCGGTCATCTTTTCCCCGCAGCACATCACCGGCACGCCCTTGTCCTCGACAAAGGCAATGATGTTCCCGCAGTGCAGGCACTTGAAGAAACGCTGTTTCATAAATAACCATCCTTTCTCCGGCGCTTTCGCGCGTGTTTCCTTACCTGTTGACGGCAGCAATAGCCTGCCCTCACAAACCGCATTTATGCCAGCGGCTCGAAATCCTCGGCGCCGTGCTTGCACAGCGGGCAGATGAAATCGGCCGGCAGCGTATCGCCCTCATACACATAGCCGCAGATTTTGCACACAAATCCCTTTTTCTTCTCCTGCGCCGGCTGCGGCTTCGGCTTGATATGCTCGAAATAGTAGGCATAGGTAGCCGACGGCTCATCCGACAGCACCCGCGCCTCGGTCACCTCGGCGATGAACAGGGTATGGGTGCCGCAGTCCTGCTGCTCAATCACCCGCGCGGAGATGAACGCATTGGTATACTGCGGGAGGTACACCAGGCCGTTTTCGCTGCGCTCCTGCGGCACGTCGCCGGTGAATTTTTCGGTATCCCGCCCGCTCTGGAAGCCGAAATGGCGGAACACCTCAAACGGCACCGAGGTGGACAGCACCGACAGGTTGAACACCCCGGCGTTTTGGATCATATCATGGGTGAAATTCGCCTTATTGACCGCCACGGCGACCCGTTTGGGTTCATCGGTGACCTGCATGACCGTGTTGATGATGCAGCCGTTATCGCGGCCGCCGTCCCGGGTGCTGAGCACAAACAGGCCGTAGCTGATATCGAACAGCGCGTTCTGCTCGATTTTTTTGCCGGCGTGTACGGCGGCCGGCGTCGCCGGCGCCATGGAATCCAGAATCTCCTGCACAACCGCATCCAGCTGCGCGAGCTGCTCCTCCCGGAGGGCGGATTTCAGCGACACGGCAGTAGGCAGGAGGGTCATGTTTTTGCACCCTTCCAGCAGGCCGCGCATCAGGCCGCCGGACGACGCCGCCCAGGAGCCGTTTTCGATCAGCGAAACGGTGCGGTTCTGCCAGTTATGGGCGGCCAGATCATGCAGCAGGCTTTCCATATTGACAAAGATCCCCGCGTTATAGGTGGAGGAAGCAAACACCGCATGGCTGTACCGGAACGCGTCCGCAACAATATAGGAGGGATGGGTCGCGGATACATCGTACACCGCAACCTTTTTGCCCGCGGCCGCCAGACGGCAGGCGAGGATCTCGGCGGCGTTCGCGGTGTTGCCGTAAATCGAGCCGTAGGCGATCAGCACCCCTTCCTCCTCGGGGGTATAGGTGCTCCACTTCTGGTATTTATCGATAAAGTCGCCCAGCCGGCGGCGCCAGACAAACCCGTGCAGCGGGCAGATCATCTGGATGTCCACCTTCGCGGCCTTTTTGAGCACCGCCTGCACCTGGGTGCCGTATTTGCCGACGATATTCACATAATACCGCCGCGCCTCCGCCATATAATCCCGGTCGAAATCCACCTCGTCGGCAAACAGATGGCCGTCGAGCGCGCCGAAGGTGCCGAACGCGTCGGCCGAGAACAGGATTTTCCCGGTGGTCTCGTAGGTCATCATCACCTCCGGCCAGTGCACCATCGGCGCGGACAGGAAGGTGAAGGTGCGCCTGCCGGTCGAGAGGGTGTCGCCCTCCTTGACCAGCCTTACGCGCGCATCCACGTCAAAGGCGAAAAACTGCTTCATCATCGCGGCGGCCTTCTGCCCGCAGACAATCTGCACCTCCGGGTACCGCTGCACCAGGTCGTCAATCGTCGCCGCATGATCCGGCTCCATATGGTTGACCACCAGATAGTCCAGCTTCCGGCCGGCCAGCAGGTGCCGGATATTCTCAAAAAACACATCCGCCACCGCATGATCTACCGTATCGATGACCATCGTCTTCTCATCCGAGACAAAATAGGCGTTATACGACATCCCCGCCGGCACCGGATACACGTTTTCAAACAGCGCAATGCGCCGGTCGTTTCCCCCGATCCAGGCGATATCCTCGGTCACCTGTCTGAAACAATACATGGTGATTTCACATCCTTGCTGCAAGAAATTGACCCGGCCGCAGCACACAGCCCCGGCCGGACGAAAAACTCTACTGGATCGCTCTGCGATTATTATAGCACATGCACGCAAAAAGTAAACGGGCATTTTGGGAAAAGTTGGAGCGGTTTGCCCGGACAAATTCGTGCGGGCGGACGAGCATGCGGCTTCCTTAGTCTGGCCGGAGGGAAGAAAAAAATACCGCCGGGTTTCCCCGGCGGCGGAAATCAGCCGCTCAGCTGCGCAGCACCTCCAGAAACAGGCGGTTGAAGCGTTCCAGTTCATCGTAAACGATGCCGTGTCCCGAATTTTCCAGCGTGATGCGTTTTGCGCCGCGGATGCCCCGCTGCTGGATCTCCGCGAGCGCGGTGGAAACGACGACATCCTTCGCGCCGTGCAGGATAAAGGTCGGCACCTGCACCGCCGCCAGGTCGCGCCGCCCGTCCTCGTCCCGCAGGGCAATCGCCGCCTGCACCGTGCCCAGGCCGGACGCCGACAGCGCGATGTCCTCAAACCAGTCCTTGGCGGCCTCGCTCTGTGGGCTGGCAAACAGCTGTTCATGGCTGAAGCGCCGCGCGAGCAGCGGCCGGTCGGTTTCCGCCAGGCGGATCAGGTCATCCGCCTGACTGCACGGCAGGCCGTACGGAAAATCGGGGCGCTGCACCCAGCAGGGCGCCGCCGCCGCAAGCAGGACCAGCTTTTTGACGCCGGCGCCGCGGAAGCGGCGCATATACCGCAGCGCGATCGCACCGCCCATCGAAAAGCCCACGAGGGTGAACCGGCGCAGGCCAAGTGTCTGCACCACGCGGCAGACATCGTCCGCCATGCAGTCGTAATGGTAGCCGGAAGCCGGCGCATCCGAGCGGCCGAAGCCGCGCAGGTCAAGCGCCACCACCCGGTAGCCCAGCCGGGCGAGCAGTCCGATCTGGTATTCATACATCAAATGGGAAAGCGGCCAGCCGTGTAGGAGAAGCACCGTCTCCTGGTTGCGGGGATGGAAATCGTACTCCGCAATTTTGTGTGATCGGTCGTTATGTAAAACATCGCACCGGGATCCTTTCTGTTCAAAAATAACAGGGGTCATCCCAGTGTATGCATACCGCGGGGGAGAAGGTGCGCGCCGGACAGGACGCCTTATGCCGGAACCGTACCCATAAGCCAGTATACGGCGCCGCCCACCGCGCCACAGCCGAGCATCACCGCAATCGGACTGAGTTTTTTCACCGTCCGCAGCAGCACCAGTGCCGCTGCCGTCAACACCACCGACACCACATTGATGCTCCGCAGGTCGGGGGAAAAACCGGCCGTACCCCACACGCTCAGCTCCAGAATGGACAGGCACGCGGAGGCGATCAGCGCCACCACCGCCGGACGCAGGCCGTCCAGCATCCCCTGCACCAGCGTCATTTTTTTGTACCGCTTATACACCCAGGCCAGCAGCGTGACCAGAACACACGCCGGAAGGATGCAGCCGAATGTTGCGATCAGCGCGCCCGGGATCCCCGCAATCCGGATGCCGACAAAGGTCGCGGCGTTCACCGCGAGCGGGCCGGGGGTCATCTCCGCGATGGTGACCAGATCGGAAAATTCGGACAGTGTCAGCCACGCATGGGCATCGACCACCTGCTCCTGAACCAGCGGAAGCGACGCCATCCCGCCGCCGAAGCTGAACAATCCCACCTGCAAAAAACTCCAGAACAGCATCAGCAGCTGCGCCATGACCGCTCTCCTCCTTTCCGTGCGTTTTCCACCCGTTTCGCCGGCTCCGGCCTATCCGTCCCGCCGTTGTCTCCGGCTGCGCACCAGCGCCTGCACAACACCGACCGCCGCGCACGCCAGCAGAATCAGAACGACATTAACCTGAAACACAAAGGTTACCACGAACGCCAGCACCATCACCACAATCGACACCGCGTTTTTCTGCCGGATCACGCGCCCGCCCAGCTGGATGACCACATCCAGGATCACCGCCACCACGCCGGCCTGCATCCCCTTAAGCACCGCCCGCACCGCAAAATTGTCCCGGAAGGCGGTGTAGAAAAACGACAGAACGCCGATAATCAGCAGCGGCGGCAGGACCGTCCCCACCAGCGCCACCAGCATTCCTGCCGCACCGGCCACCCGCGAACCCACCAGGATCGACGCGTTGACCGCCACCGCACCGGGACAGGACTGCGCAATCGCGGTGAAGTCCAGCATCTCTTCCTCATCGAGCCAGTGCAGCTCATCTACAAATTTTTTCTTCATCAGCGATATAATGACGTAGCCGCCCCCGAAGGTAAAGGCGCTGAGCAGAAAGGTGGAGACAAACAGTTTCCCCAGCAAAACACTCTTTTTCATACTGTCTGCCCCCTTTCCTAATTTTGTATATCCGTTTCCGTGACGGCAAACCCAGCTTCCTTCCCGGCAGGCGTCCATCCGGGACAAAGGCAAAATTCAGCAGGCTGTCTTTACATGGAGAACCAAAAATGATACTATTAAACAAAAAGGCAAAAAGGCGGGAGGGACATGAAAGGGATTTTGGCCTGGACCCAGCGTCATAAAAAGGCGACGGTTTTTTTCGCAACAGTGCTGGCACTGGCGGCTGCAGGGGGAATCCTCACGCGTTTTGTGGCATTCGCCATACCGTCGGGCGAGGCGTATACCACATTTGCCTATGCGGCGGATGCGTGGGACATGCGCCATGCGGATAAAATGACCGTCACCACCGCAAATGGTTCGACTGTAATCACCGACCGGGCGCTGATCCGGGAG
>ERZ839823.3488-NODE-3488-length-10247-cov-4.705553_pt1 | contig 10247 bp, 9 predicted proteins | sample MGYA00519862_ERZ839823 | MGnify/ENA primary metagenome ERZ839823 (study PRJEB31850, sample SAMEA3708853) | human gut metagenome | biome: human gut; feature: human-associated habitat; material: faeces | place: China | collected 2014 ...
CAGTGGTTATCTCGTATTTCTTCATTTTCATCACCACTTACAGTATAACACATTTATCACGTTTTTAGAAGAAAAATAGTATTACTCTATGCTATATTGTTTTGACTCACTTATTAATAGACGGCTATCAGAAGGGAAAAACATGAATCAGGCTCAGGATCGCCTTCGAATGAAACGTATCTACCAAACATGTGAATCCCTGCCATTGTCCAATTAAATGTGCCAAAGTAATGGAAAGCATAGGGATCATCCTGATCGGGGAATATTGTGACCTGCCATTCTGGTGTTCCTGAATCATCGGTTACATTGGGATCGCGATTGCAGAGGGTGATTTCATTGGGAACATGCGTATCATTTGACTCATAATCAAAAGAGTCGGAAAAATGGAGATCAATTATTAAAATGGAATGATTTAGGACAATCGCTGAACCTGATTCGACCATTAGATCGTCGTCTACCCAATTATCAATGTCGGAACGATGCCATTCTTTGAGATCTATCTCGACATATTCCTCATATTGACTCGATTCGTAGGGATGATTCAAGACACATGGAAAGGAGGACATAGATTCCGCGGAAGCGGTTATGGAAAGTGTAAGCAGCAAAAAAAGTGTGATCAAGAAGCAATGCTTAGTGTGCATAGTAAAATCCTCCTCATCAATTTCTATCGGTATTATACCATGCTATATGGTTATGGAAAACACAATTTATCATTTTGAAAATATAAAACGGGTAATATTTTGCTTCGAAGGAAAATTGGAATATTGCGGGAAAGATTTTTCTATGCTTATCTGTATTCCCATAGCAGGGACGCGCCCGCATTATGCGCATTATTTGTTTTTTCCGACTTATCCGGTTACATCTTTTCGAAAATTGGCCAGATTATCACACTATTCTATTGGAAATATCGAACAAATGTGCTACGATAGAATTGGTTAAACAAACGAAGAAAGGGGTAGGCAGCGTATGGAAAAAGGGGAGAAACTCACGTTATCCGGCTTGCAGCATTTCGCGTTCTGCCGTCGTCAATGGGCGCTGATTTTCATTGAGCAGCAGTGGCAGGAGAATTTGCGAACGGCGGAGGGGAACGCCATGCATCGTCGCGCGCACGATGAAACGCAGCTCGAGCGTCGGGGCGATACGCTGGTCGTTCGCGGTCTGCGTGTGGCCTCTGAGCGGCTGAATGTGACGGGCGTGTGCGACGTGGTGGAGTTTCACGAGTCGGCGGACGGCGTGGCGCTGTATGGGCAGGCGGGGCGATGGGCGCCGTATCCGGTCGAATATAAGCGCGGCGCGCCTAAGGAGCACGACGCAGACGCCTTGCAGCTCTGTGGGCAGGCGATGTGTCTGGAAGAAATGCTGCTGTGCGCGATTCCGGAGGGCAGTTTGTATTACGGCGAAACGCGGCGGCGCGAACGTGTGATGTTTTCGCCAGAACTGCGCGGTCGGGTGGAAGCGCTGCTCGGCGAGATGCAGGGGTATATGGAGCGCGGCTATACACCGAAAGCCAAAATGACCAAGGGCTGCAACGCCTGTTCGCTCAAAGCGCTCTGCCTGCCCAAATTGAGCAAAAGCATGTCGGTGGGGGATTACCTGCGGCAGGCGGCGAAGGAGGCGGATGTATCGTGAGAAAGATGCTCAACACGCTGTTCATCACCTCGGAGGATGCGTATCTGGCGCTTGAAAACGAGAACGTTGTCGTGCTTCGGGGCGAAGAGAAGATGGGGCAGTATCCGCTGACGATTTTGGAAAATATCGTGTCATTTTCCTATAAAGGGGCGAGTCCGGCGCTGATGGGCGCGTGCGCCGCGCGCGACATTCACCTGTGCTTTCTGACGCCGAACGGACGCTTTCTCGCGCGGGTCTGCGGGCAGTCGCGGGGGAACGTGCTGCTTCGCAAAGAACAGTATCGCGTTTCAGATGATTCCGCTCAAAGCTGCATGATTGCCCGAAACATGATTTTCGGCAAGATATTCAACAGCCGCTGGGTGCTCGAACGGATGCTTCGGGATCACGCGATGCGCGCGGATCTGCCGAGCCTTTCGGCGGCCTCTGCTCAACTGCAAAACAGGCTGGAAGGCGTTCGGCAGATCGACGATTTGGATGCGCTTCGGGGGGCGGAGGGGCTGGCCTCGGCGGCATATTTCGGCGTGTTCGACCAGATGATTCTGAATCAGAAGGATGTTTTTCATTTCGACGGCAGAAATCGAAGGCCGCCGCGGGACAGGGTCAACGCCGCGCTCTCCATGACGTATACGCTGCTGGCGCATGACTGCGCGTCGGCGCTGGAAAGCGTCGGGCTGGATGCGTATGTAGGCTTTATGCACCGCGACAGGCCGGGGCGCGCATCGCTGGCGCTGGATTTGATGGAGGAGCTGCGCGCGCCGTTGGCGGATCGCTTCGTACTGACGCTCATCAACACGCGCGTTTTACAGCAGAAGCATTTCAAGACGCAGGCGGATGGCGCGGTGTGGCTGACGGATGACGGGCGCAAGGCGCTGCTTTCCGCATGGCAAAGCCGAAAGAAAGTGGAAATCACCCACCCATTTTTGAAGGAAAAGATGGCGTGGGGGCTTGTGCCATATGTGCAGGCGCTGCTGTTGGCGCGGACGCTTCGGGGCGATTTGGACGGTTATCCGCCGTTTTTGTGGAAATAGGAGGGGAAAGCGCGATGCTGGTGCTGATTACCTATGATGTGAATACGACAGATGCGGCTGGGAAGCGCCGTCTGCGCAATGTGGCGAAGCTTTGCGTTGCGCACGGCCAGCGGGTGCAGAACTCCGTGTTTGAGTGCAGCTTGGATGCCGCGCAGCTTTGCGCGCTGAAGGCGGAGCTGACCCACCAAATCGACAGTCAAAAGGACAGCCTTCGGTTTTATCGGCTGGGCAACGCCTATCACGATAAGGTGGAGCACATCGGGGTTCGGGGCAGCTATCGACCCGACGACGTGCTGATGCTGTAAGAGGGGGAAAACGAAATGGATTATGTCACACACCTAAAGCCGGACGGAACGTATCAGCTGCTGAGGGAGCACGAGGAGAACGTCGCGGCGCTGGCGGGAGAATTTGCGGCGGCATTTGGCGCGCAGGAGCACGGCTATCGGACGGGGCTGCTGCACGACATCGGCAAATACAGCGACAACGGGCAGAAGCGGCAGCGCGATCCGGCGCATACGGCTAAGGTGGATCACGCTTCGGCGGGCGCGCAGATGGCGTGGCAGATGAGAGATCCCTTCGCGGCGTATGCCGTGGCGGGTCATCACGGTGGCCTGCCGGACATGGGCGACAAGACGAACGACGGCGGCGGAACGCTTTGCGCTCGGCTGAACAAGCGCCTGACGGGCGGAAACGATCCTTCCGCGTGGAAAACAGAAATTGAAATTCCGGCAAAAGCTCGGTTTCCTGCGTGGCTGGCGGCTGAGAAAGACGCGCGGCGCTTGGCGATGTACACCCGCATGCTGTTTTCGTGTCTGGTGGACGCGGACTATCTGGATACGGAGACTGCGATTCAGGGCGGACAGCCGCGCGGCGAAGGGGAAACGCCGGAACGCCTTCTGGAAAAGCTGAACGCCCATGTCGCGCCGTGGCTGGAAGCGCCCGCCAACGACCTTTGCGCCAAGCGGAGCGCGATTCTGGCGCGCTGCCTGCGCGGCGGGGAGGATGAGCGAGGGCTGTATACGCTGACCGTGCCGACGGGCGGCGGCAAGACAATCTCTTCGCTGGCGTTCGCCCTGTCGCACGCGGTGAAGCATGGCCTGAAGCGCGTGATTTATGTGGTTCCGTATACCAGCATCATCCTTCAAAACACTGACGTTTTTGACAAGGTGCTGGGCGAAGAAAACGTGCTGGAGCACCACAGCCAGATCAAAATTCCAGATGATGATGAGGAAGAAACGCCCGAGGCTTACCGCAAGCGGCTGGCCTGCGAAAATTGGGATGCGCCTGTGGTCGTGACGACGGCGGTTCAGTTTTTTGAATCGCTGTACGCGGCGAAAACTTCGAAATGCAGAAAACTGCACAACATCGCAAACAGCGTCGTCATCTTCGATGAGGCGCAGACGATCCCGGTGCCGTTCCTGATGCCGTGCGTCTCGGCAATCGGCGAGCTGGTGCAGCATTACGGCGTGACCGCGGTGCTTTGTACCGCGACACAGCCCGCGCTGGGCAAGCTATTCAAGCAGCTTGCGCCGACGCTCGTTCAGCGTGAAATCGCGCCCGATCCGGATGGATTGTTCGATGATTTCCGCCGGGTTTCGTTTCAGCGAGAGGGCGTTTTTACGTCTGAGGAGCTGGCAGGGCGGCTGGCGGAGGCGGAGCAGGTGCTCTGCATCGTCAACACGAGGAAACGCGCGCAGCAGGTGTATGAAGGTCTGCCGGAGGAAGGACGCTTCCATCTCTCGACGCTGATGATTCCGACAGACCGCGAAGAGACGCTGAACGTCATTCGTGCGCGGCTGCGAAACGGGCAGGTCTGCCGCGTCGTTTCGACCAGTTTGGTGGAGGCGGGCGTGGACGTCGATTTTCCGTCGGTCTGGCGCGAACTGGCCGGGCTGGACAGCATTTTGCAGGCGGCGGGGCGCTGCAACCGCGAGGGAAAGCGGAGCGCGGCGGAAAGCGTTGTGCATGTCTTTGAAGCAGAAGGAGATCCTCCGCACTCCATGATACAGCAGCGCGAGGCCACGACGAAGGTGATGGCGGAATTTGAAGAGATCAACACCCGTCCCGCGATTCGGGCGTATTTCAATCGGCTGCTTTGGGTGAATGGCGACGATGCGCTGGATGCAAAGCAGATTCTAAACAGCGAACGAGCCTGCACATTCCGAAAGACGGCGGAAGCATTTCGCCTGATTGACACCGACACCTGCACGGTGTATGTGCCGAATGAAGGGAACGCGGAGGATATCGCGCAGCTTCGCGCGGGGCTGTACAGCAGGGCGCTGATTCGCCGGCTGGGGCGAAGCTCTGTGAACGTGCATCAGAACGAATATAAGAACCTTGTTTATGCAGGCATTGTGGAAGACCATCAGGAGGACGGATTCGGCATTTTGATTCAGCCCGATGCGTACAAGCCGAAATGCGGCCTTTCGACGGAAGCTGGCGATGGGTTTCTTTCAAAATAAAAATAGAGGATGCACTTGCGCGCATCCTCGAACGGTTGACTATTGGACAAGTCAACATTTCAATCCACGTCTCAATCCACGGATTGATCCGACAAAGGCATTGTATCATCATTTTATTACAGGGTCAAGAAACTTGTTAATGGAGAATCATGAAGGTTCAAAATATTTGCGTATTAGACAATTCAACGAAAAAAATATATTGACAAAGAGATGACAGGGCGATATAATACAGTCATACCGAACGACAACTGATATGGAGGTGAGAAACATGTCCGTTCAAATGGAAGTCTGGGGCGACTATGCGTTGTGGACGCGCCCAGAGTTAAAAACCGAGCGTTATACATATGATGTGCCGACACCGAGCGGCGCGCGCGGCATGCTTGAAAGCATCTACTGGCACCCGGGCCTTCGATATGTCATCGACCGGATTTATGTGATGAACCCGATTCGGTTCACCAATCTGCGGCGCAACGAGGTCAAATCCAAAGTCTTGGCGAGCGCGATGCTGTCGGAGGCCAACGGAAAGGCGGCTTCGTATATCGACCGAAACGAGGATATCCAGCAGCGGGCGACAACGATGCTTCGCGATGTTCATTACGTCATCGAGGCGCATTTTGAGATGACCGATCAGGCTAACGAGTCGGATAATCCAGGCAAGTTTCAGGATATCATCAAGCGCAGACTGCGCAGGGGCCAAGCCTATTCCCAGCCGTATTTGGGCACGCGCGAATGCACGGCGCATTTCGGCCTGTGGGAAGGCGGCGAGATTCCGACAATTTCAGAAACGCGAGATTTGGGCCTGATGCTGTATGATATGGATTTTTCTGATCCAAACGACATTCAGCCGATGTTTTTCCGCGCCAAACTGGAAAACGGCGTGCTCGACCTGACGGATTGCGAGGTGATCAAATGATCCTGCAAGCGTTGGTTCGCTGCTATGAAGCGTTGGCCGAGCGGGGCGAGCTGGAAAAAGAGGGCTGGTCGCCGGTGAAGGTCAGTTGGGGCTTGGAGCTGGACGCGGACGGACAGGTGAAAAGCCTGCTGCTGATGGGCGGCACGGATGCAAAGGGCAAGCAGCGCCCGCGAATCATGAAGCTGCCTGACCCCGTGAAGCGTTCCAGCGGCGTGGCGGCGAATTTTCTGTGCGATAATTCCGCTTATGTGCTGGGCGTTGACGCAAAGGGCAAGCCGGAACGAACGCGCGAATGCTTTGCGGCGTGTGCGCAGAAGCACCTGAATATCTTGAAGGATGTGCAGCATCCGACGGCCAAGGCGATTTTGAATTTCTTTGAGCGCTGGAAGCCCGAAAACGCGGCTTGTCATCCGGCAATTCAGCCCAATTTGGAAGCGCTGCTCAAGGGCGGCAACATCGTCTTTGTGACGCATGATGCGGAGGGAGAACTGCAACTTGCGCAGGATGTGCCGGAAATCCGCCGCGCGTGGGATGAAGCCTACGCCAATTCGGATGACGCGGTAATGGGGCGTTGCTTGGTCACGGGCGAGGAAGGGCCGGTTGCCATTCTTCATCCGAGCATCAAGGGCGTGATGGGGGCGCAGTCCTCCGGCGCGTCGCTGGTTTCCTTCAACGCGCCCGCGTTTGAATCCTACGGCAAGGAAAACGCGCGCGACAATCAGGGGCAGGGGCGCAACGCGCCGGTCGGCAAATATGCCGCCTTTGCTTACGGCGCGGCGCTCAATTACATGGTCGGGCATGCGGATTTCCACGGACGGCTGGGCGACACGACGCTCGTTTACTGGGCGGAGGGCGCTGAACCCGCCTACGGCAGCGCGTTCATGGCGATGATGGGCATGGGCGGCGAAGACAAGAACGAAATCACCCAAAAGGAATTGCGCGGCTTGTTGACCGCGCTCTGTCAGGGGAACACCGTAAAATGGGAGAACGTGCCGCTGAATCCCGAAAACCGATTTTACATTCTGGGAATTGCGCCGAACGCATCCCGCTTGTCGGTGTGCTTCTTTTTGCAGGATTCGTTTGGCGCACTTGTGACGCACTATCAGAAGCATCAGGAGCGGCTGAACATTGTCCGCCCCGCGTTTGATGAGCGGGAGACGCTTTCCATGTGGGCATTGCTGCGGGAGACCGTCAACCCGAACAGCCGGGATAAATCGGCACAGCCCCAGCTCATCGGCGAAATGCTGCGCGCAGTGCTGACGGGCTCGCTCTATCCGTCGGCGCTGTATACGCAGACGGAAATCCGTTTGCGCGCGGAGAAGGATATCAACCGCGGAAAGGCCGCGATGATCAAGGCTTATTTGCTGCGCAACGTCGTTGAACAGCAGAAAGACCAAACGCATATTTATAAGGAGGTTTTGGACGTGGAGCTGAACGAACAATCGATCTATCTGCCGTATCGGCTGGGCAGGCTTTTCGCGGTGCTGGAGGCCGTGCAGCAAAAGGCCAATCCGAATATCAACACGACCATCAAGGATCGCTATTTCAATTCCGGCTGCGCGACGCCTGCGCTCGTGTTCCCGACGCTGCTGCGTCTGGCGCAGAGCCACCTTAGCAAAATCGGCGGCGGCGCGGCGGTCTATTACGACAAGATGATCACCGAATTGCTCGGCGACGTGACGCAGAGCTATCCGCCGCGCCTGAGTCTGCAAGATCAGGGCATCTTCCAAATCGGCTATTATCATCAGAGACAAAGGATGTACGCAAAGAAGGAGGAAAAGGACAATGGCTGATGTGATTCGCAATCGGTATGACTTTGTGATTCTTTTCGATGTGGAAAACGGCAACCCGAACGGCGACCCCGATGCGGGCAACATGCCGCGCGTCGATCCTGAAACGGGCTGCGGATTGGTGACGGACGTCTGCCTGAAACGCAAAATTCGCAACTATGTGGAAACGGTCAAGGAGGATGACCCGCGTTTCGGCATCTACATCAAGGACGGCGTGCCGCTCAACACCAGCGACAAAGCCGCGCTCGAATCGGCGGGGCATAAGGAAACGGATTTGAAGGCGCTGAAAAAATCCGATCCGGATATCGACAAAAAGCTGATGCAGTATATGTGCGGCCATTACTTCGATATCCGCACGTTCGGCGCGGTGATGACGACGTTTGTCAAGGCTTCGCTCAACTGTGGACAGGTGCGCGGCCCCGTGCAGCTCGGCTTCGCCAGAAGCGTTGATCCCATCATGCCGCAGGAGGTGACCATCACCCGCGTGGCTATTACGACTGAGGCGGATGCGCTTAGCAAAGATACGGAGATGGGCCGCAAATTCATCGTGCCCTATGGCCTCTACCGCGCGGAGGGCTTCGTTTCCGCCAATCTGGCGCGCAAGACGACCGGATTCGATGAGGATGATTTGGCACTTCTCTGGAAGGCGATTCTGAATATGTTTGAAAACGACCGCTCCGCTGCGCGCGGCATGATGGCCGTTCGCAAGCTGGTCATCTTCAAGCATGACAGCGAACTGGGCGAAGCCCCCGCGTGGAGGCTGTTTAAGCTCGTGAATGTTCAGCGCAAACCCGAAATCGTCGCGCCGCGCAGCTTTGAGGATTACCAGTTCCGCGTCGATACCGATCATCTGCCGCAGGGCGTAACCTGCCAAATCATGGAGTGATACCGCGTTCCACGGAAGGCTGTGCGAAGGTGAATCTGTCATGGCTTTCCTAGGCGCTCCGCACCCCGAATATCGGGCTCTGCGCCGCAAAAAGGGGCTTGTAGAGCCCCGAAAAGCGGTGTATCATGGTTTTGTTGTGTAAGCTGACGTAAATTCGGATGGATTTTTGGCGGCTTATGCTGTCTCCCCTCGTATGAGGGGAGTGGATTGAAATGCATCGCCACCTTGCCGTCAGGCTGCCGCCGTCGGTCTCCCCTCGTATGAGGGGAGTGGATTGAAATCACAAACGGAGAGCTGTACGAGGCAATCAAAGATATGTCTCCCCTCGTATGAGGGGAGTGGATTGAAATGATCTGCACGCGGATGTCGTCCGGCAGCTCGTCGTCTCCCCTCGTATGAGGGGAGTGGATTGAAATGCGCTGATGCCCATCGTGCTGATGCACGGCTGGGGTCTCCCCTCGTATGAGGGGAGTGGATTGAAATGGCAGACGCCTTGCCCTGTACGCCGCTGTCGCCCGTCTCCCCTCGTATGAGGGGAGTGGATTGAAATCCCTGCCCGCCTTTGCCCGCCTCGATTGCAACCGTCTCCCCTCGTATGAGGGGAGTGGATTGAAATGAAAAGTATAAAAGGAAGGGCTTTCGCCCTTCCGTCTCCCCTCGTATGAGGGGAGTGGATTGAAATCCATCATTCCGCCCGCACCTCCTCGATCGCGGGCTCCGGTCTCCCCTCGTATGAGGGGAGTGGATTGAAATGTCGCTCTCATCACGCACACAGGCGCTTGTGACGGGTCTCCCCTCGTATGAGGGGAGTGGATTGAAATTTAAGGGCTTGCGTAAGGCACTTGTCGGCGCGTGTCTCCCCTCGTATGAGGGGAGTGGATTGAAATTGGTAAGGGTTTCTGAACATGCGGGACGTGAATCGCGTCTCCCCTCGTATGAGGGGAGTGGATTGAAATAAAAACCGTGATAACGTCTTTTGTTTCCGCTCTGTGTCTCCCCTCGTATGAGGGGAGTGGATTGAAATAAATAACGTCACTCAGGTGAACCCTTATTTCCTGTCTCCCCTCGTATGAGGGGAGTGGATTGAAATTTGAAACCGCTTGCTATACGTTTTGCGGCGATATCGTCTCCCCTCGTATGAGGGGAGTGGATTGAAATGTACAATAAAAGATATCACGATTCGTCGCGCCAGTCTCCCCTCGTATGAGGGGAGTGGATTGAAATTTCGTCTTCGACCATCCACTCCGGGACACGAATCGTCTCCCCTCGCATGAGGGGAGCGGATTGAAATGTTGTCAAATCGCAGCTCGTAAGCTCTGCCGTCAAGGTCTCCCCTCGTGAGAGGGGAGTGGATTGAAATGATGTACGCCCGACGGACGTTCACACTGATCTCGTCTCCCCTCGTATGAGGGAAGTGGATTGAAATAGTATTTTGTCCCAGATACCCGACCAATTGTTCATGGTCTCCCCTCGTGAGAGGGGAGCGGATTGAAATATACCACAACGGCGTAGCATCCGCGCCGCCTTCGTCTCCCCTCG
>ERZ839823.3494-NODE-3494-length-10230-cov-3.035381_pt1 | contig 10230 bp, 6 predicted proteins | sample MGYA00519862_ERZ839823 | MGnify/ENA primary metagenome ERZ839823 (study PRJEB31850, sample SAMEA3708853) | human gut metagenome | biome: human gut; feature: human-associated habitat; material: faeces | place: China | collected 2014 ...
AAGAAGAGAGTGCAGATATTCTTGTTGAGAGATATGGGGATGCACTTACATATTACATAAATGGATATATCCATGATATTCATGAGTCAGAAGATTTGATGATAGAGGCCTTTGCACAGATTTTTGCAAAGGAGCGTCCGATTGATGGAAAAGGAAGTTTTAGGGCATATCTGTATAAAACAGCAAGAAATTTGACGATACGGCATAGACAGAAGCATAAAATATGGTTTTTACATTTGGATGAGGTGGATTTTGAGCTGCCAAGCGAAGAACTGGTGGATGCAAAACTTTTGCAGTCGGAGCGGGAGCAGCATCTTTATGAAGGAATGGCGAATCTGAAGACAGAGTATAGAGAAGTACTGTATCTGGTTAGTCTGGAAGGAATGAGTTATAGAGAAGCAGCTCGGATTCTTGGTAAGAGTGAACAACAGGTTACAAATCTGGTACATAGAGGGAAGAAGAGTTTAAAAAAGATTTTAGAGGAAAGAGGTTTTATATATGCGGACGAATGAAGAACGTCAGCAATTGATTCATAGAAGAACGCTGGAGATTCAAAGAGAACAGCAGAAAAAAAGAGAGAGAGTAATCAGTGGATCAGGGATTGCTGCATGTCTGATGATAATCATTGGAATAGGATGTCTGATGCCAGAAGTAACCAAACAGGCTTCCGCTTCTGGGGCAAAAACTAATTATACAACAGGAATGGCTAGTATGTTGGGAAATTATGAGGCACTTGGATACATTTGTATGGGAATTTTGGCATTTGCACTTGGTGTTTCTGTAACGATACTTTTGTATCGTTTGCGTAAGGCGGAAGAACATCGAAAAAAAGCAGAAGAATATAAACAATCGCAGCAGGTGCGCGAAAACAGGCTGAAAAAAGAATAACAATAACAAAGCGGGGAAAAATAGAATGAATTTTGAGATAATTGATAATATATTTCAGGTAATAGTATTTTCTCTAATTGTGGTGGCAGATATTGTGTGCTGGTTTTTGCACAAGAATCGTTTGTATATTATATTGGCTTTGGCGCATAGCTGTTTTATGATGGGAACACTTTACTTTGTACTATATCTTGTTATCCGGGGAAAGGTACCACAGTTTTTTTATGTATCAGAGATTTCCTGGATTGCCAGTTATTTGTTTCTGCATTCGTATCAGATTGTAGGATATAAGGGACAGAGGATGAAGATATCAGTGATTCCGTTGATTTGTGGAATTGGTGTGGCGATTATTTCAATCTGGAGTGGGATTTTTGGTCCGGCGATTCTTTCAACGGGAGTATTTACATTAGCAGCAGGAGCGATTGTCTACATTAGTGTTTTTCAGATTTTATATGGCGATGCACCATATAAAAGCAGCATTTGTATTCTATTATGTATAATTTTACAGGTGAGTCTATATATAAGTTCGTCTTTTTTTCATGACTATACAAGGTTTAATTTGTATTTTTGCATTGATATTGTGCTGACAATCTCGATGGCGATGTTATTACCTTGTACATTTATGGAGGTGGGGAAAGATGATGTACATTGAAAATATTTTTATTTGTATTAGTATTCCATTATTGCTTTCATTGATTTTTATTCAGGGAGAAGCACGTAAATATACATTATTTGTTTGTATTGGAATGGGAATATGTGTGCTTTCTGCATATGTCAGCAGTTTTTTTATGAATTATTATGGAGTGGATACAATAGAGGCCTCCATTGAAATTACACCGGTCTGTGAAGAAGTAATGAAGCTTTTTCCGTTATTATTTTATATTTTAATATTTGAGCCGCAAAGAAGCCAGATTCCAAGAGTTGCTATTGCAATTGCGGTAGGATTTGCTACTTTTGAAAATGTGTGTTATTTAACAGAGAATGGGGCTGCAGATTTTGATCTTTTATTAATACGGGGAATTTCGACGGGAGCGCTTCATATATTATGTGGCATTTTTATCGGCTTTGGACTTGCCTATATATTTAGACAAAGGGCAATTGCAATTACGGGAATGGTTGGACTTCTTGGCGCATGTGGTGTTTTTCATGCGATTTTTAATCTGCTTATTTCGGCAGATGGCATTTGGAGATGGATGGGGTATTTGTTTCCATCGGGCATGATTATTGTTCTGGTGAGTGTATGGCATTTGATGGTAAAGTTAAATCATATGAAGTAAAGTCAGGGAAATTGGAATCTTACAAAAGAAAAGGAAGCGGGTATACCCTGCGATCCAATTGCAGGGTATTTGATTTGATAAGCAAAGCAGGCATGAAATTCTTTTTAAAATCTTTTCATTTATTTTTTTAAATAGGTGAAAGGATTTTTTTTATTATGTCTTTATAGAAGTACAATGTAAAAATGAGTAGAGAGGAGGAGAAAGATGAACCCGAAGGAGATTAGGCGGGAAAAGATTCATCAGCGTATTCATATTCTGCGTATTCGATATGACAGATGTATCATTTTTAGTTTGATACTCCTTTCTGTCGGATTGGCAGTATGTATGGGAATAATGTTTCAAGAGATGCATTTATCTGTTGTTGACAGTTATGGCTCTGTTCTACTAAGGGATGGGGCGGATTTATATGTGATTATCGCCGTTGCTGCTTTTGTAGCAGGTGCGATTTTTACGATGGTATGTATCTGGTTTCAGAATAAGAAATCAGACAAAAAGAAGAAAGTATGAGATACGCAGAATAAGAGGTGAAATGTATGAAGTACCAGAAAACAAGATATGTATTAGCGAGAGTCCTCGCCGTAATACTTACTTTAACAGCAGTATTCGGGTTATCCGCTCCGCTGATAACACAGGCGGCTTCCAATGTATCTGTTCTTTATCGATATGATGGTGATGGAACTGAAACAAAGAATCGTGTAGGGATTCGCTCTGTCATTATTAATGATAAGAAGTATTTTGATATTCATGATGGCAGTGTGACAGATCGCGTAGATCCGAACAACCAGATTGCATTTTTACAGGCCGTACTCCAAAGTGGGAATGAAACAGATGGTGGAACAGACAGTCTGATTGGACAGTGGGCATCTCTGGCAGAGCAGATTTATGGAACCCATAACAAATATGCTGCTTTTGTGAATGCAGGTGGAGGTTTTGCTAAGAACTTTACTGGGGAAGAAAACCGTACAAGAAATGGTTATGCTGATGTTGCTTATGCACTATCACAAAAAGAACCTAAGAGTGATAGAAAGAGTGGAAAAGATAATACTTATTGGACAGGACTTGCTTATGCTAAGAATTTAAAGAGTGTTCGCCAGCAGGCAGCAGAAGAAATCGCTTCCGGAATTAATCGAAAGGTTAGTGGAAGCAGCATTCTTAACAGTACAGAAGGGCAGGATGCTGCGTTAAAGCAGATTGATGATGACACAACGCAGGATGTTTTATATTCGCTTGTAACTTGCGTGGACCGTGTAGGATCCACACCAAGATTTTGTTATAACACTTTTGGACTGGCTTTTTATGATTTCAAATTATCGGTAATTGCCGGAGAAGGGTTAGAGTATATTACAAAGGCACAGAAGTATGATTCTTTAAAAGAAGCAGTAAATGGACAGGCTGCGGGTGTCACTTATAAGACAAATGCCAACTCGAATCCTAAATTGAGTTATTATAAGAATGAGTCGAAAGAGGAAGCAGATATTGGAATGGAATTTAAACAGTCGAATTCCCTGACGACTTCTAATACGTTAGAGACAGGAAAAAGTTATTCTTACAGTGAGATGATTGGCTCAGAAACAACACTTTCCGGAGAGATTCCGCTGATTGCAGAGGTGGAACAGACTTTAAAAATGGAGGTGACCTGTGAGCAGGCATTATCCACAGCATATTCTGAAACAAAAGAATATAGTGAGACTTCCGAGAATACGATTTCTTCCAGCATGTCACTTCCGGCACAGACAGCGGTTGGAATGGAATCTTCTAAGGCAGTAACAAATGTGCAGCTTGGATATGACTGTCCGGTGGCGATTACTTATAAAGTAGCGGTTTTCTCTTTATCAGGCACTGTATATGATGATAATATGAAAATACAATCATTCTCTACGGCAGGCTATCGTCAGAGTCATTTCAGCACAATTTTTGGTTCTGAGTCTGAAAAAGGCGGAACGACAGCAATGGATAATCTTTATAACCGTGCAGTAAGATATACCGCGACACCAAATTACGAGCAGACATATGGACAGACTTATGGATGGACAAAGAAACGGTCTGATGGAAATCCGGCAGATAAATTAGAGAAACTGGAATGGAAAGATATTTTAAACGGAACGATTAAGGAAGAAGAACTTACAGATGAAAAGACGAAAGTTACACTAAATAGAATTCTTGTAGATGAGGACGGTGTAATTCAGCAAACTTTTTCATCCGAACCTTCTGGAACAGAATATCCGATTGGCTATGAATCATTAATAGAAGTTCCTTCAACGATGACACAAAATACAAAGAAGTATACGATATATGACAAAACTGTGAAGGATAGTAATGGTGAAGAAGTAGATAATGACATAAATTATAATGCGAATGGAGATACTTATAACAAATGGATTCAGCCAATTGGTGAGGAAGAAAAGAAGTCATTAGCGGAACAGGGCGTATCTCAGGAAGAACTTGATGCGCTGAACAGCGTGAATTTCTACTATACGGAAAATGCACCAGAAAGTGGAACAACAGGACAGCGTGCCAATAGTAATCAGAAAGCAAATAAGGCCGTAAAACAGTCTGCCAATACTGCACAAAGAGCAGCAGCTGGAACAAACAACAGTCTTATAAATAAGGTTTCCTGGCTGTCAACACATTGTCCGATGTCCGTCACAGGTGGTGTACTTAATTATGATACAGTAAGTATGAATTCAAATATTAAGGAAATTGTACCATTATATCCATTAAAGAAAATCAGTGTCACAAATGGCGTGAAGACATTGAATATGATTAGTGGAGATACGTTTGATCTTAGTACAGTTACCTTGAAAGGCAGTAACAAGAATGATGTAGAGTATTATGGATTTGACCAGAATAAGGGCCATTGGATACTTATTGATCAGAATGGTAAGGAACTGACAGGCAGTAATATTGCATCTCTTACAGAGGAAAAAGCAAACGGTGAAGCGATTCTGACAGCAGGAGACGAAGAAGGAACCCTGTATCTTAAGTATATGATTGATGATGATACTACATATACCAGTCTTGAGAATGAACAACCAGCTACGAATGCAGGCCTTGACGCAACAGCAAAAATTAAGGTAAATGTTACAGCAAAACCATTTGACGGAAGTGTTCAGGCAGAGGGAACTACGACAATATATGTTGGTGAGGAACCTGTCAATCTGATTGGTAACGAAGACATTAAGGGATATGCAGTAGACAGTACAGATAAGAAGATTTCCGGTGCACCTATCGTATGGGAAGCAAGACTTGACGAAGAAGATGGAATCAAGCTTGAGAATAACCGGGTATCTTTTACAAAGGAAGGAACCTATCAGATTCGGGCAACATACCGAGGCAAACATTCAGAATGGATTAGTGTAAAAGCACTTCCAGAAAAAGCGCTGACAACGCTTAAAATCTCTGATGATACAAAACCAGCTACATTAGAAAGCTTTATTTTCAAAGACAAAGGAACTCCTGACATTATTGATTTATCCAAACTTACAGTAAAAGCATTTGACCAGTATGATGGCGAATGGAATGATCTTTCTGATGTAAAATGGCATATTGATTTTGAAGGAGAAAAAGCAGAAGATAGTTTCTCTGATTATCTGGTAGCGAATAAACTTCCAATAGATAAGGCAGGAACCTATAAGATTCAGGCAAGAGCAAGAAAAGGCAGAGCGGTATATGCAGAATCTAATGTATTAGAACTGGTAGTAAAACCGACAAGGAAGCTGACTTCACTTAATATTGAGACAGATATTGAAAAAGACGGAATCGGTATTGGAGATTCTTATTCCAGCGATTTAAAAGAAGATGTAAAAGTAACTGCACTTGATCAGTATGGAGACGAGTATGACTGGACAAAGGAGGAATACAAATGGCTGACAGGCGGAAAGTATTCTAAAGTTACAGGAGATACTTTACTTGGTCTTGTAAAAGGTTCTGATACGCTTCAGTTAATCGTAGGCAAAGATGATGCAAAGATAGAATCGAATGTAATAGACTTTGCCATTGTTACCAAACCATATGTGAAGGAATTATATACCGGTGACTCGGCGGTAGTAAGAGAAGGAGAAGAGTATGATCTTACGAAAGTAAACTTTACAGCAAAAGATCAGAATGGAGAGGCATATATTCTTTCGCAGAAAGAAATTGACAGCATTCAGTGGAAATTGACAGATAAAGGAACGATTAAGAGTACACAGGCATCTTTTAGTGCAGCTAAAAAGACGTTATCTGTAGCGGAGGGAACACTTGGCTATGGAGAAACTGGCAATGTTATTTTGACGGGAACGTTTACTAATAAGAATGGAATAGAAGCACAGGCAGTACAGTTTACTTTAACTGTAAGACAAAAGCCTGTACTGGATACCCTTCAGTTAGAGAAGAAAGATGCAGAAAGTACATTGAAAAACGGAGAGAATGCTTATGTCGATGAATACTTCACTGTAAAAGGTCTTGACCAGTATGGAGAGGAATATGGACTGGATGAAGTAGACATTACATGGAATTCGGATAATGAAAAAGCGTTCCGTTTTGAGAACAATAAAGTTATCGCAGCAGTAGAAGCAGGCAAGAAAGCGAATATTGCAGTCAGCGCAACGAATAAGCTGAACCAGAATGTGGTAAGTAATGAAGTAGAATTAAGCGTTCCTAGAGTACGTTCTCTCCAGAAAATTACGTTAGAAGAAGTACCGGAGGCCATTCCATTTAACAGTACTTTGGATTTGACGGCACTGAAAGCAACTTGCTATGATGAGTTAGGTGAAATATATAGTGAGGAAGATTTAAAAGCATATCCTGCTAAAGTTATTTTCTCATTAGATGCCAATGGAATAAATTGCAAGCTTGATACAGCGAAGAATATTCTTCAGACATATGATGAATATGGCTATATTACAATTTCTGCAATGGCTGTAAATAGCAGCACAACCAATGAGATGCAGGATGAGAATGGTAATACTATCATTTCCAGCGTAAAAATCTGGGTAGGCCCAAAGGTAGAGTCCTTAAAGAACACAGAAAAGATGATTGCTACTGCAGGAGCAAACACAATCACTTTAGAAGGAAAGTGTATGGAAGATAACATGAAGGCTGGATTGTTTGATGCAGATGGCAGACTGATTACGGAAGCTGGTACCAGTGGAAATGCAGACAGTCAGAGTGCCACACTTGATATTCCATCGAACATTGGTGGAAAGTCAGATGTAGTATATACAGTAAAATATGCAATCAAAGATACTTATATGGATGAACCGACAGGAAAGATTACTGTAAGTAATAAAATTCCAGCAACTGGCGTGAAACTCAATAAAAATAATCTGGTAATTGCTCCAAAGAACAGAGAAGTTCTAAAAGCTATCGTATCTCCATCTAATAGCACAGATAAGTTAAGCTGGAGTAGTACAGCCCGAAGGATTGCCTCCGTCGATAAGAATGGAAATGTTAGCGCAGCAGCTCCGGGAAAAGCAGTAATTACTGTTACAACAGAGAGTGGAAAGAAAGCATCTTGTAATGTATTAGTAGGACTTCGTCAGGGTGACGTGATTTCAAGTGGAATCTATCGCTATAAAGTGACAGATTCCAGCGTAGACGGAACTGGTCAGATGGAAGTGGCTGGTTTTATCAAAGGACGCAGAGCAAAGAACGTCACATTTCCAAAGAGTATAGCATGGAACGGAATTAAGTATAATGTAACTTCTGTTGGAACGAGAGCATTTGAAGCAAACAAAAAGATTAAAACAGTCATCATACCAGATTCTGTAGAAAAGATTTGCCACAAAGCATTTTATCGATGTGCGAACATGAAAAAGCTTACAGTTGGAAAGAATGTTTCCTTCTTTGGTGCCCATGCATTTTGTAATAACAAAAAGATTACAAAGATAGTTTTCAAAGGGAAAAAATTAAAGACTTTGAAAGACCCACATGTATTTATTTGTGTGAACCATGCGAAAGTGTACGTTCCAAAGAGCAAATATAAAGTTTATAAGAAACTCTTATCTACGTATGGACTCGGAAAATGTAAGTTTGTGAAAAAATAATAGATGAAAAATAATGTATGGATAAAATAGCAACGATATTCGTATATTATCAGACATCTAAAAATTAGATTCTCTTTACTGTTTACTTTAACAAACTTGGATTTTGATTTGCAGGGTCGGGAGAACTGACAGACGAAGTCAGAAAAGGAAATAACCTATATTTGTGGCCTCGGAGCAAGGTTTGGATACGAGCGTGTGTAAGCGAGTATTCAAACTGCAGCGACTAAAGTCACAAATATAGGTTATTTTTATTTACTGAGAGCGTCTCATTTGAATCAGGATTTAGATATTTTATTTACTGTGGAAGGATTGCCTTCGGTGTATTCTATGGTTACTTTATCTCCTTCTTCCAGCAATATTGCATCCAAATATTTGGATATATCCACATCATAAATCGTATCAGAATCATTTAACACAATATAATAATGGGAGCTTCCGTCAATAACTGCCTGAGCAATCTTTTTGATAGTGCCGGCTGTTGTTTTAGTGGAAGCTTTTTTACTTTCTTCATCAGAACCCATGCCATTTGACTGGATGAGGGAACGATAGGAAGCTTCGCAGTCATTTACTGTGTCACCGGTTGCTACGATTTGGTAATTGTGTACATTTACCATTGCGTACTTTTTGACGAGGCCGGAGGCATCTTTTAATGCCATGAAATAAGTTGGTTCCGCATCAATATTCAGGAGAAGTGGGAATGTTGCCTTATAGCCTAAGTTCTGTACTTTTCCTTCTGCGGAAGTCATGGCGGAATCTTCGATGGCTCCCTCAATTTCGTAATATTTTGTTTCCATAGTACGCTGGTTCATAAGAACGAAGCCTACGTTAGACTGATCACTTGTGATAGAAGTGACACCAGTGTATACCCACACATCATCGTTGATGGCAAGGTAATTGTAACCATTTGTTGTGGTCAGACAGTCTTTCTGACCGAGAATACTGTTGATAAATCCATGTTTTAATGTGCCGTAGTAGTTGTAGAGATTTACAAGCATATCGGCAGAGTATACACGGTCAACCCATTTTGGAGTGTCTTCGACTTTGTAGTCTTTACATTCGCCGGTGATGGCATTACATAAGACAACGCGTCCGATGGTCTGACCGCCGAAAAGACCGATGTTATATTTCTTTACGCTGCATACCCAGTAAGGGGTACCTTCTTCGTTAATTTCGAAATTAATGTCATCAAACATATAGGTCGGATATTTGAAACGAAGGTGGCGGTAAAGATAACGTCCAAAATGGTCATAAGGAGTATACTTCATTCCTTCTTTTAAGCGGACAAGTTCTGTCTGCTGTGTTGCCATATCAATTTTGATATAGGCAGGAATACCCGCTTTTTTATTAGTAAACCATTTTACCAGATCCGCATAGCGGAGAGGAGTCACACGAACCGGATTATTTTTATAATTAATCTGACTGTATTCATCTGCAACTTCAAACTGAGAAGCAAGGTCTACAAGACTTCCCATCTTACGTTCTCCAAGAATTTCTGCGGAAGACTTATCAAGCAGAGGAATCTGGTCGTAAGAAATCTGGTCAATATCCTTTGTAAATTCACTTTTTTCTATCTTCATCAGCTTCTGATATTTGGAAGCATTAATAACAGGAGAAGATAAAAGCGTGCCGACAAAATAAGCGGCGGCAATGACAACAACAAGAGAAGCCAAAAACTTGAATGTCTTTGTCTTATAATTGCCACTGAAATTGACAGGATGTCTCCGGTCACCGGTAAATGTTGTCTTTGGAAGGGCATATAGTGCAAAAATAATCACTGCTAAAAATAATACAAACTTCCACAACTCTGGATTATGGATGTTTATTGCGGGAAGAGCAATATAATAGTAAATTGCTGCAAGAATCAGAACAACAACGACGAGCGCTGCAATCCATTTCTTCCCCGTGAAATGATGTTTTTGTTTCTTTTTCATAGAAATTTATTCTCCTTTCTATTTTAACAGAGTATAGCACAGACAAGGAAATAAGAAAATAGGAATTTGCCGCAGGCAAAGAGACGCCCCCGAAGAGAGTCTAGCCCCTAT
>ERZ839823.3499-NODE-3499-length-10217-cov-3.037591_pt1 | contig 10217 bp, 9 predicted proteins | sample MGYA00519862_ERZ839823 | MGnify/ENA primary metagenome ERZ839823 (study PRJEB31850, sample SAMEA3708853) | human gut metagenome | biome: human gut; feature: human-associated habitat; material: faeces | place: China | collected 2014 ...
TCTCGTCCAGCGTCATGCCCCATTCCTCGGTCCATTTCTTATACAGGGCAAGCTCGTCCTCAGTGGCCATGCGTCCCTTGCGCCAGCGGGCAAGTATGGCCTTTGCGCCGCCCTGAAGCTCGGTGTCCAGCTTTATGCGCTGCTCCGCGTCTGCGGCGGTAAGCACCCCTTCTTTGGCCCATTCCCGGGCCATCTTGTCCATGAACTGTATCTTGACGGAGGGCCCCTTCAGCTCCATGCAGCGGCGTACAAGCATTACTGCCGCCGCCTCCTCCAGGCCGAATACCTCTATCCAATCGTATATCTTTGAAAGCTCGCCGGGGGTGAGCACCCGCGCACCGCATACCTGACGAAGCGCCGAAACGAGCGGGGCGTACTTGCGGGTGCCGCCGGTGACGGGCCCTGCCTGAACGGATAAATATTCAACGCTTAAGGGCTCCTGCTCCACTATGCGCAGCAGGCCCATGTCCTGCCAGTATAAGAAGGCCTCCACCGCCTTGGCGCTGTCGATGCCGAGGGACGCGCAGAGGTCGGCGTTTTCCAGCCTCCGGCAGCCGCACTGCATAAGGCCGAAAAGGTATACCTTGCAGTATAGCTCGGGTGCCTTGGGCATGTACTCCAGTATGAAGATGTTCTGCACAGAGGTACAGCCCATCAGGGCCGCACCCTGCTCAAAGCCGCAGCGTATCATTTATGGCGCCTTTCGTGAGTGTATTTTATAAAATCAGTATTTATACAGCATTTCTGCCGGTTAATTCATCTGTATGTGCGTATATGGTATGTTACATTACTTTGCTCTTATCTTGCAGGTGAAATCATTGGTGGTCATCTTATACAGGCATACGGCATCCGCCATACTGGCGGTGAAGGGCGCCTCTATGCCCGCCTGATGCTTCATTATCCTGTTCAGGGCGTATATTTTTTCTTCCGTATACTCTATGAACTCCACATTGCCGGTACCTATGACGCTGGCGAAGGTGTAGCCATAGGCGCAGGGGTTCGCGTCTTCAACAAGCTCGCCCCGGCCGTCCAGCTCGAGGCATACCGTGGGGTTCTTTTTTAGTATTTCCAGCTTGCGGCCCTCTTTGGCGCTGTGAAAGTAGAAGGTCAGGGCGCCGTCCGCGTACTCATAGCCGTAGTTCAGCGGCACTATGTAGGGGACGCCGCCGTCTGTCATGGCGAGGCGGCAGACCTTGCATTCGGATACCAGGCCCAATATGGTGCATATGTCGGTTATCTCCCTGTCCTTGCGGCGCATTGCCTGTTCCTCCTTATATTTTATGCCGGTTTTTCGCTTAAATTCAAAACACAGGGAGCGAGCTGGCTCACCCCCTGTGGAAAAAAGCATCGTTTTACTTCTTTACGTCGTTATCGTTGAATGGGTCGCCGCACTGGGGGCAGAACTTGGGCGGGTTCTTGGGGTCATTGGGCTCCCAGCCGCACTTGTCGCACTTGTAAAGAGGTGCGGAGTCGGGCTTCTTCGCGCCGCACTCCATGCAGAACTTGCCCTTGTTCACCGCGCCGCAGTTGGTGCAGGTCCAGCCTTCAGCCTTGGGCTGGGGCTTGCCGCACTCCATGCAGAACTTGCCGGTGTTCACCGCACCGCACTCGCACTTCCAGCTGTTGGCTGCGGGGGCCGCAGGGGCCGCCTGCTGAACGGGCTGCTGGGCGGGCTGCTGATACTGCTGTTGCTGCTGACCCATCTGGAACAGGTTTCCTACGTTGCCGCCCATGCCCTGAGCCATGTTGATGCCGGCGAAGGCTGCGAATGCGCCTGCACCCTCGTTTTTGGCAGCATTCTGCATTGCCGCGCCCTGGGAGCTTGCCAGATATGCAGCCGCCATAGTGGGATCCCTGAGGGCTGCGCTCTGCTGCAATTCTTTGATGCGCTGCTCGTCCTCGTCGCTGGCCTTGATGGAGCTGATGCCAAGGGAGACCATCTCGATGCCGCGCAGATCTCGCCACTTTGCGGAAAGCTCTTCGTTCAGGCACTGGGCCAGCTCTGTGGTGTGGCCGGGGAGGGAGCTGTACTTTATGCCCATGTCGCTTATGCGGGCGAAGGCGGGCTGCAGTGCGGTCATCATCTCGGAGCGCATCTGGGAGTCTATGCGGTCCCGGGTGTAGCTGTCGGTGACGTTGCTGCATACGTTCTTGTAGAACAGCATGGGGTTGGTTATCTTATAGGAATATTCGCCGAAGCACTTTACGGATACCTCAAGCTCCAGCCCCGCGCCTATGTTGTTATATACCACGCGGAAGGGGACGGGGTTGGCGGTGCCGTACTTGTTGCCGATTATCTCCTTGGTGTTGAAGTAATAGATACGCTGGTCCTTCGCCGGGTTAGCGCCGAAGGTGAAGCGCTTCTTCAATATCTCCCAGGTGGACTTGAGGTTGTCGCTAAGGTTGCCGTAGAAGATGGAAGGCTCGGTGGAATTGTCCCACACGAATTCTCCCGCCTGCGCAGAGAACTCCACTATGGCGCCCTGCTCTACGATCATCATGCACTGGCCCTCGTTTACGGCGATTATGGAGCCGTTGGTGATGATGTTGCCCTCGCCCTTGGTGTTGGCGTTGCGGCTGCCCGTGCGCTTTACGCCCTTGGTCATCAGGACGTTCTCCGGCATGGAGTCGCAGTAGAAGTATTCGCGCCACTGATCGGCCAGTACGCCGCTCAGCGCGCCTATTCCTGCCTGTAAAAGACCCATGTTGTTATATATCTCCTTTCAGAATGTAGGGAAATGAAATGAGTATCCATATTTAAGGCTATTATATCACATGTCGCCGTTTTGCGCTATTAAGACTTTGTAAACCTGAGGTGGCCGCGAAAAAGACAACAGTCCGCAGGACACGAACATGGAAAAACATGATATAAGCTCTTTACAACGGCAAAATTTGATATATACTATTATTAGATGTCCTTTGAATACGGACACAGAGAAGGTCAATTCCCCGGCAAATCTTATTTTATAAAACAGGAGCGGCAAAAAAATGGAAATGATGGACGCATTGGTAAAAGCGGCACCGGAAAAAGGGCTTGTTCTGACTCAGGTACCAAAGCCTGTGCCCGGCATGGGCGAAGTGCTTATCAAGATCCACAAGACCGCTATATGCGGCACTGACGTACACATCTACAACTGGAACCAGTGGGCGCAGGAGACCATAAAGCCCCCCATGGTGATAGGCCACGAGTACGTGGGCGAGATAGCGGAGCTGGGCCCCGGCGTAACGGCCTACCACGTAGGCCAAATAGTATCCGGCGAAGGCCATATTGTATGCGGCCACTGCCGCAACTGCCGTGCCGGCAACGGTCAGTACTGCCGCCACACAAAGGGTGTGGGCGTGAACCGTGACGGCGCGTTTGCGGAATACCTCTGCATACCGGCAAGCAATGTGGTGCCCATACCGGATGGTATCCCGGAGGACGTGGTATCCTTCTTTGACGCGCTGGGCAATGCCACACATACCGCCCTCATGTTCGATGTGATAGGCGAGGACGTGCTCATCACCGGCGCAGGCCCCATAGGCATGATGGCCACCGCCATCTGCAGGCGCAACGGCGCACGCAGCGTAGTGGTCACCGACGTGAACGACTACCGGCTGGAGATGGCAAGGAAGATGGGCGCCACAGCCACGGTGAACGTAGCGCACGACAAGCTGGAGAGCATATTCGGGCCCCAGCACATGGTAGAGGGCTTTGACGTAGGCCTGGAGATGAGCGGCAACGTAGCGGCCCTGAACACCATGATAGACAACATGCGCAACGGCGGCAAGATCGCCCTTCTGGGCATACACCCCGGCAACATAGAGATAAACATAAACAAGGTCATCTGGAACAGCCTGACCCTTCAGGGCGTATACGGCCGCAAGATGTACGAGACCTGGTACAAGATGATAACCATGGTGGAGGGCGGCCTTGACATGACTCCCATGATCACCCACCGCTTCAACTATCGCGATTTCGACAAGGGCTTCGAGGCCATGAACAGCGGCAGGAGCGGCAAGGTAGTGCTTGACTGGACAAAGTAAGGGAATCCCGCAATAAAAAATAGCATAGAAAGGAACAGCATATGAAATCCGCACTTAAGCATTACGGCGAGATGCTCCAAAGCATCAGGGAATCCGGCACCTATAAGAACGAACGCATAATCACTACCCCCCAGAAGGCGCGCATAGACACCACCGAGGCGAAGAACGTGCTCAATATGTGCGCGAACAACTACCTTGGCCTTTCCGACAGCAAGGAGCTTATCGAGGCCGCAAAGGCCAGCTATGACAAATGGGGCTTCGGCCTCTCCTCCGTGCGCTTCATCTGCGGCACCCAGGGGCTGCACAAGGAGCTGGAGCATAAGATAGCCAACTTTGTAAAGATGGACGACTGCATACTGTACTCCTCCTGCTTCGACGCAAACGGAGGCCTGTTCGAGACCCTGCTGGGCCCCGAGGACGCCGTGATATCCGACGAGCTGAACCACGCCTCCATAATAGACGGCGTGCGGCTCTGCAAGGCCAAGAGGTATCGCTATAAGAACAACAATATGGAAGACCTTCGCGCCCAGCTTCAGGACGCAAAGGATTCCGGCTGCAAGATAAAGCTCATCGCCACCGACGGCGTGTTCTCCATGGACGGCTACATAGCCAACCTCAAGGGCATATGCGACCTTGCGGACGAGTTTGACGCGCTGGTAATGGTGGACGACAGCCACGCCGTAGGCTTCATGGGCGAGCACGGCCGGGGCACCGCCGAGTATTGCGGAGTTGAAGGCCGGGTGGACATTATCACCGGTACCCTGGGCAAGGCTCTGGGCGGGGCTTCCGGCGGCTACACCGCCGCAAGGCAGGAGATAGTGGATCTGCTCCGCCAGCGCAGCCGTCCATACCTCTTTTCAAATACCGTTGCCCCCGCTATCTGCGCCGCGGCCTGCAAGACCATTGATATGCTGACCGAGAGCACTGCCCTCCGGGACAAGGTACACGAAAATGCCCGCTACTTCCGCGCCGAGATGGAAAAGTGCGGCTTCGACCTGCTGCCCGGCGAGCATCCCATAGTCCCCGTAATGCTCTATGACCCCAAGGTAGCCAACGAGTTCGCCGCCCGAATGCTCAAGAAGGGCGTATACGTGGTAGGCTTCTGCTATCCCGTGGTGCCCAAGGGCAGGGACCGCATACGTACCCAGATCTCCGCCGGCCATACCAAGGAGGATCTTGACTTCGCGGTCAAGTGCTTCAGGGAAGTCAAGGAAGAGATGGGCCTGTAACCTGTAAAAGCAAAGGAAGGAGCTTTCGCTCCTTCTTTTTTATTCGAACAGCCTTTTAAGGCTCTCGGAGTAGGGCGGGCGGCATATGCCCTTTTCCGTGATAATGGCGGAGATAAGCGAATTGTCCGTCACATCGAAGGCGGGGTTGTAGCACTTGACATCGGGCAGCGCCACGGGCTCCGCGAAGAATCTGCTCCGGATCTCTTCCCCGTCCCGGAGCTCGATATTTATGTCCTCCCCTGTGGTGCAGCTCATATCTATGGTGGAGGTAGGGCCCAGCACGTAGAAGGGTATGCCGTAGTGCTTTGCAAGTATGGCTACGCCGCTGGTGCCTATTTTGTTTGCTGTGTCGCCGTTGGCGGCTACCCTGTCGCAGCCCACCATGCAGCACTGCACCCAGCCGTTTTTCATGACTATTGACGCCATGCTGTCGCATATAAGGGTGACGTCCACGCCGGCGTTGTACAGCTCAAAGCTCGTAAGCCGGGCGCCCTGCAGGAGAGGCCTGGTCTCGTCCGCGAATACCCTTATATCCATGCCCCGCTCCTTTGCAAGGAACAGCGGCCCCTGCCCCGTGCCGTAGCGGGAGGTGGCCAGGGGCCCCGCGTTGCAGTGGGTCAGCACCCCGTCCCCATCGTGAAGGAGGGAAAGGCCGTATTCGGATATTTTGCGGCACATCTCCATATCCTCGCTGTGTATGGCAAGGCACTCCCGCTTCAGCGCCGAAAGCACCGCCTCCACAGGCATATCCCGGTGATCCTCAGCGGCGTCCAGCATGCGGTTCAGCGCCCAGCTGAGGTTTACCGCCGTAGGGCGGGAGCCGTTGAGATAGCGGCAGTCCTCCACCCAGTGGTCGTAGAAATCGTCGAAGGAATCGTGGGGGGCCTGAAGGGCCAGGCAGTAGGCGCAGTAGCCCGCGCATATGCCTATTGCCGGAGCGCCGCGCACGCGGAGCATGGCTATCGCCTCGAACATCTCCTCTCTTGTGGTAAGCGCTATGTATTCCAGCCTGTTGGGCAGCAGCGTCTGATCGATTATCACCACCGAGCGCCCGTCGTCGGAAAGCTTTATGTTATCTGTATGAGTGACTTCTTCCAGAGGGGATTTCATTGGGAACGGCTCCTTTTGTGTATTTGCATAATAATAATACCAACATCGGAGCTTATCTTCAAGAAACATTGTCAACAGGCTGTGAAGTTGGGCAAAACAGCTTGAATAATCGGCGTGGGCTGGTCTATAATACAAAGTTGTGAAGGCTTTGCCTTTTCAATAAGAAAAAACTATGGGAAAGAGATGTAAAAGCAAATGACCAAGGTTGATATTTTCTCGGGTTTCCTGGGCGCTGGCAAGACCACCCTTATAAAGAAGCTCATAGCCGAGGCCTACAAGGGCGAAAGGCTGGTGCTCATAGAGAACGAATTCGGCGAGATCGGCATTGACGGCGGCTTCATGCAGGACGCCGGGATAGAAGTTACTGAGATGAACTCCGGCTGCATCTGCTGCAGCCTGGTAGGCGACTTCGGCAAGGCGCTCAGGAAGGTTGTGGACGAGTACGCCCCCGACCGCATACTTATAGAGCCCTCCGGCGTGGGCAAGCTCAGCGACGTTATACGGGCGGTGCAGAACGTAGGCTCTGACGCCCTGCAGCTCAACAGCTTTACCGCGGTGGTGGACGCCAACAAGTGCAAGATGTACATGAAGAACTTCGGGGAGTTCTTCAACGACCAGGTAGAGCACGCAAACGCAATTATACTCAGCCGCACCGGCGAGATAAGCCCGGATAAGCTGAATACCGATATAGCCCTTCTCCGGGAGCACAACCCCAACGCCTCGCTTATAGTCACCCCCTGGAGCGAGCTGACAGGCGCCCAGATACTGGAGGCCATGGAAAAGCGCAACACCCTTGAGGCAGAGCTTGAGCTTCTCAGGGAGGAGAGCCGGCATGAGCATCACCACCATGACGATGACGACGATGAGCACGAGTGCTGCGGACATCACCATCATGACGGCGATGACGGCGAAGAGCATGAGCATCATCACCATCACGACGGCGGGGAGTGCGACGATCCCGAATGCGAGTGCCATCACCACCATCACCATGCCGATGAGGTGTTTACCAGCTGGGGAGTGGAGACTCCCAAGACCTTTACCATGGACGAACTCAAGGCAGACCTTGCGGCGCTGGACGATGGGGAGAAGTACGGCGCCGTGCTGCGCGCCAAGGGCATAGTAAAGGGCGAGGGCTGCTGGATACACTTCGACTACGTGCCCGGCGAGAGCAATATACGCACAGGCTCCGCTTCCGTTATGGGCCGCCTCTGCGTCATAGGCTCCAAGCTCAACGAGCATGAGCTTTCCGAGCTGTTCGGCGTCTGATGAAGGGAACGTAAGCGCTTTATGAAGGAGATCCCAGTATACATGTTCACCGGCTTCCTGGAGGGGGGCAAGACCCGCTTTATGCAGGAGACGTTGGAGGACGAAAGGTTCAATTCCGGCGAAAAGACGCTGCTTTTGCAGTGCGAGGAGGGCATTGATGAGCTGGACCCCTCAAGGTTCCCTGGCGGCGGAAAGAACATACTGATACAGGAGATAGATTCCCCGGAGCAGATAAACGCCGATTACCTGAACGAGCTGGCGAAAAAAGCAAAGGCCGAGCGGGTGCTCATAGAGTACAACGGCATGTGGAACCTGAACGACCTTGCTCAGGCCATGCCGGAAAACTGGATAGTTTATCAGGAATTCATGTTTGCGGATGCCCGGTGCTTCCTCAGCTACAACGCCAACATGAGGAGCCTTATGGTGGACAAGCTGATGACAGCCGAGCTCATAGTGCTCAACCGCGCCACGCCGGACCTTGACAAGATGGAGATACACAAGGTGATCCGCGGCGTGTCCCGCCGTGTGAACATCGCCTACGAGTACCCTGACGGGAGGGTAGAGTACGACGAGATAGAAGACCCCCTGCCCTTCGACGTGAACGCCGACCCCATAGTCATAGAGGACAGCGACTATGCCCTCTGGTACAGGGACATGTCCGAGGAGATGGAAAAGTATTCGGGCAAGACGGTGCGCTTCAAGGCCCTCATAGCCAAAAACGCCAAAATGCCCGACAACATGTTCGTGGCGGGCCGTCACGTCATGACCTGCTGCGTGCAGGACATACAGTACAGCGGCCTCGTATGCAAGTGGCTGGACGCAAACAAGCTGAAGAACCGCACCTGGGGCACGGTGACTGCAAAGATAGAGCTGCGCTTCAGCAAGTTTTACGGGCGCAAGGGCCCGGTACTCAACATAATCTCAGTGGAGCCCACCGAAAAGCCCGAGCAGGAGGTCGCAACTTTTTATTGATGAAGTACAAAATAAATATCCCGCGGCTTTGCCGCGGGATATTTATTTTATTGCCTATATTTTTCCAGCCTTTTCCCTGCCCACAGAGCCAGCGCCAGCTTGGCGAGGTCCGGCACTATGAAGGGGAATACGCACTTGGAGAGGGCGGCAAGAAGCGTTATGGGCCCCTTCGTGTCGCCGTAAACCTTTACGAACCAGAGGGTGCCGAAGGCATAGCAGGCCAGCAGGCCGAGGAACAGCGCCAGCGCCTTAGCCCAAAGCCCCGCCTTATTGCGGCAGAGCAGGCCATAGATGGGGCATATGAGCAGAAAGCCAACTATGTAGCCGCCGGTGGGCCCGAGAAGCGCCCCCATGCCGCCGTTAAAGCCGGAAAACACCGGCGCGCCCATAGCGCCCAGCAGTATGTACAGCCCTATGGCTATGGCCCCGTCCCTTGCGCCCAGAAGCAGGAGCGTCAGGAAAACGCCGAAGGTCTGCATGGTGAAGGGGGGCTGAGTGGGTATCGACAGCCATGCGCAGGGGGCGAGAAGGGCCGCGCAGAGGGCGATGCGTGTCATGCGTTTTGTAGTCATACGGTAAGTGTTATCTCCTCAGTTTTAAAGAAATAAGCCGGGCAAGATCCTCCGCGCTGCCGGAAAACAGTTCCCCGGCGTCCTCATAGAGCTGCCGCCGCTGTGCGAATATCTCCCGGAGCCTGCCCGCTCCGCCAGAAAGGAGCGGCCTGTCTGCGGCGTCTATATCCGCCACGGTTTCTTCGATATCGCGGAATATCCAGATTATATCACCGGTGCGGCGCATGAATTGTATATTCTCACCTTGGCACACTATGCCGCCCCCCGTGGAGACTATGCCGCAGGGCTGGTTTCCCAAGGAAAACAGGGCTTTTTGCTCCATCTTTCTAAAATGCGCCTCGCCGTATTCCTTAAAAATTTCGGGTATCGTCATTCCGGAACTACGCTGAATGATTTCGTCGATATCGTAAAAGGGCAGCTTCAGCGCCTCCGCCGCGGCGCGGCCCTTGGTGGTCTTGCCGCAGCCCATCATGCCAATGAGGTATATCATAGCCCCTCCATGCAGTTCAATATTCCCAAACACAGCGCCGCCTCCGCCGCAGCCAGGCCCCGGAGGACTATGCAGCTGTCATGCCTGCCGGATACGGCGATAACGGCGTCCTGCCCTTTCGTCAGGTCTACCGTATGCTGGGGTAGGGCTATGGAAGGGGTAGGCCGGAAAGCCACCCTGAGAAGCACAGGCGCGCCGTTGGCCATGCCGCCGTTTATGCCGCCGGAATTATTGCTTTCGAAGGCTATTTTGCCGTCTTTTATCCTTATGCCGTCGTTGGCGTCGCTGCCATGCATATCCGCCATGCGGAAGCCCGCGCCGAATTCGACGCCCTTCACCCCGGGAACGGCGTACATTATTGAAGCTATTGAGCTTTCCAGCCCCTCCCATAGAGGGCCGCCGGTCCCTACGGGCAATCCCAGCGCGCAAAGCTCCACGCTGCCGCCCACGGAATCGCCCCGCTCCGCCGCCTCGCCTATCCTGTCCTCCATGGCCCTGCGGGCGCTTACGTCCAAAACGGGAAAGTTGGATCCTCTCAACCTGTCCAGCGTA
>ERZ839823.3510-NODE-3510-length-10162-cov-2.251608_pt1 | contig 10162 bp, 5 predicted proteins | sample MGYA00519862_ERZ839823 | MGnify/ENA primary metagenome ERZ839823 (study PRJEB31850, sample SAMEA3708853) | human gut metagenome | biome: human gut; feature: human-associated habitat; material: faeces | place: China | collected 2014 ...
CTTGTCCACCACGGGGCATTCGACCAACGGGGTGCCGGTGACCTTGGCGCGGTCGGTGTGCCTGTCCTTGGTGAATCCGGTGAGCGTGCCGGTCACCTCGACGCTCTGGCCGGGCTTGAGGACCAGCGTGGACCAGTTGTCCGGGTACTTGAGGTCCTTCACCTCGCCGTCGCCGACGATGGTGTGGTCCTCGAGCTTCAGGTCGCTGGCCTTGAACCATGCGCCGTGCCCGTCCTCGTCCTTGCTTGTGTTGGTGATCGTGAACACGATCACGTCGCCGTCCTTCGCGCCGTCGAGCGCGTCCTTGGAGTCGTCGCGGTCGCCCTTCGGCCAGCCGCTCCTCCTGTCCCACTTCTCGAGCTTGATGCCCGGGGTCAGGTCAGGGGTGCGGGTCCACACGATGTTGCTGGTCAGGTCCTTGCCGTTCACGTGCTCGGTGAACACGTTCTCGTGGCGGTCGGTGACCTTCACGCGCGTGGCCTGGACGTAGGCGCGCCAGCCCTGCTCGTGCGCGTCGTCCGCGGACACGAGGTCCAGGTACGCCTGGGTGGCCTGGATGTCCACGAGGCCGGTGGAGGGGTCGATGTTCGCGGTGAACATGTCGCCGCCGAGCCTCGAGCTGTCGAAGCCGCTGCCGGCGATTCTCTCGCCCTTCTTGGCGATGGCCTCGCCGCCCCGGTACAGGTCGCGGGCCGCGTACACGGCCCACTGGCCGGTCGCCTTGTCGTACGCCGGGTCGAGCTGGTCGGTGATGCCCCAGTTCGCGATCTTCTGGTAGGCGCGGTCCGCGGGCAGGATGCTGGAATCCAGCTGGTAGAGGAACGTGGAGTCCAGGTAGACGCTCCTGCCGTCGACGCTGTCGCCGCCGACCTTCACGGTCACGTCCTTCTTCGGGTTGATCGGCTTCAACGGGTTGGAGACGGTGTTGGTCTTCTTCCTCACGTTGTTGACGATCTGGACCGCGGTGTTCTTCACCACGTAGCCGTCGGTGACCTTGACCACCGTGTAGGGCAGGGTGACCGCGTAGTGCTGGCCGAGCAGCGACTGGTCGATGGCCGGGTCCTTCAACGGGTCGTGGTCCTTGTCGGACTTCCCGGCGTAGGCCTTCAGATCGGTCGGCTGCGGGTCGCCCTTCACGGTCTCGCCGGTCGCGGGGATCTCGGTGTCCACGGTCTTCGCGTACGCGTAGGCGACGCCGTCCCTCACCTGGATGTTGAACGCGTTGGTGTAGTCCTTGCCGTCGTCGCCCGTGATCTCGATCCTCGACGGGTCGATGCTCACGTACTCGTCATCGAAATCATCCGTCAGGCCCAATCGCCATACCTTGTAGGCCTGGTCCTTCTGCGTGGCGTCGAGGTCGATCGTGTAGTGGCCGGTGTCGCCCAGCAGCATCGTCTTGCCGTCGATCGAGACGGTCGGGTCGCCCTGCTCCTTGGACTGGGTGTCCTTCTTCGAGGGGTTGAAGACGGGCGGCAGGTTGAACACCTCGTTCGACGGGGTCAGGCTGTTGTTCAGGGTCAGCACCCACTTGTTGCCGATCTTGTGGTCGGCGGGGGCATCCTCCCTGACGGTGCCCTCGAAGCGGATCTGGACGCGCGGGCTGGAGGAGGCGCGCCACTGGCCGATCAGCGACTGGTCCTTCACGGTCAGCTGGAACAGGTGCCTGCCTTCATCCCACCTGGTCGCGTACTTCGACTTCGGCACGACCTTGCCGGTGTTCAGGTCCATCATCTCGACGGTCTGCTTGTCCGGCACGAGGTTCTCGTCATAGGAGTCCGTGAACGCCACGCTCGTGACCATGGTGGCCAGGTCGGCGGGCAGCTTCGGCTCGGTGGTCAGCTGGTACTCGACCTTCTGGCCCGGGTGGACGACCTTGCCGTCCACGCTCTCCTGGCCGCCGCCCTGCGAGGATTCCGCGATCACGTCCTTCTTCACCGGAGGCACGTAGCCGCAGATCTTCGGCTTGTTGGTCGGCTCGGTCTGCCCGTTCACGGTCTGGCTGCCCTTGTTGGTCAGCTCCTTGCCGTCCGGCGAGGTGCAGAACGTGACCTCGTCGCCCGGCTGCCTGCCGAAGTCCTCGCGCACCCGGGCCGCGCCCTTGCCGTCCGCGAAGTTCACGGTGAACGGGACGAGCAGGGTCAGCTGCAGGCCCTTCCTCATGCCCTTCAGGGTCGTCAGGTAACCGGCCTTCGCGGTCGCGGTCGCCACGGTGCCCTCGACCTTGATGTCGAACATGTCGGTCACGTCGGTGCCCTTGTTCGCGATGTCCGCGACGCTGGTCTGCGTGTAGTGCTGCACCGTGGCGCCGTCGACCGTGTCGGTGCGGTCGGGCTCGGCCTCGGCCGCGAACACGCGGATCTTCGACGCGTCCTGCGGGTCGACCAGATAGTCGGCGGCGGCCCAGTCGTCGGTCAGCTCCAGCTTGGAGGGAGCCTCCTTCAGACCGGGGTCCACGGTGCCGTTCACCGCGGAGCCGACCGTGTCCCCGTCGAGGAACTTCATGTCGTCCGCGCCGGTCCTGTTCGTCTCGCCCGGATCGACCACGGCCTGCCACTTGCCGTCACGGTACAGGATCCAGCTCTTGTCCGGGTTCGGCCGCCAGGTCGGGAACCCGTGGCCGTCGGCCTTGCCCGTGCCCTTGTCGTTCCACGTGACGGACGGCGTGTCCGTGACCTTCGACGTGGAAGGCAGCGAGACCGTGATGGTCAGACGGTACTCGAATGTGTGCCTTTCCGGCAGGTCGCCGCCCTTCCACGTGGCCGTGGCCACATCGTTCGGGGCCGGCTGCCCGTCCGCCGTGTTGAACGTGAACTTCGCGGACACGTCCTGGCCGGTGGTCGTGTCCGTGACCTTCTGGCCCGTGACCTTGTACGCCATGCCGTTCGGATCGATCGCATCCTGGACGACCATCCTCTTGCCGCCCACGCCAGTGCCCGTCGAGATCACCGTCTCGTTCGACATGCCATCAGCGCTCGTGCCCTGCTCCACCTTCTTCGTCGGCGGGGCCGGAGGCGTCTCCGGCGGCTTCGGCTGGTACTTGTCCAGCACGATGATGATCAGGTTCGGCGTCGCACCGGCCCGCGCGATGTTGTCATACGCGATCTTGTCCACGCTGGTCGACGGATCATCATCAAACGGATAAGAAGTCTTGTAGACGATGCTCCCATACTGGAAAGTTCCGGGTTTGATCTGCGAGTCCCAGGACGAGTACCACTCGGACGCCGAATAGCCGCCGGACCCGTTGTACACCCATCTGCCGCCCTGCTGGCCCGCGACCGAGCCCACGCCCACGACACGGCAGTCGCCGTCGCCCTCGCCCGGATGACGCTGACGGAACCCGGCCACGCACTTCGACAACGCGCCCCGCAACGTATCGCGGATCGCCGCCGGCCCGTCGTACACGCCGTCGTTCACCACACTCACGCCGGCACGCTTGTACGCGGCCTCCATCGACGCGATGCGCGGCGAGCCGTCCGCGTTCGCGGCCGGACCGAAGCTGCCGGACGCGTCGTCCTTGTACTGCCAGAACATGCCCGCGGGAAGGCCGCCGGTCGCGCCGCCCGGACGGTTGTCTCCCGCGCCGCCCGCATACGCGGTCGACGCCACCAGGCCGCCCGTGGCCAGCGTGGCCACGGCCACCAGGCCGGCAAGCACCGTGCGTGCCGGCCCCGCCCCATGCGCGCCACGCGCGAGCGGTTCATGACTCCGCCCGGCCGACGCCCTATCATGACGAAAACCCATAAGGGTCTCCTCCCTGTGTTGATCAACAGGACGGGCCTCTCCCGCCCCTCACGGAACCCGTCCCACAGGCCGGACTCCACGACCCCCACCCGCGTACCCCGGGAAACCACACCGATATCACAGGAAAAACACAGGGAAAAGAGAACTTGGAAATAAAAAGGGTCTTGCCCGAAATTCGAGCAAGACCCTTATGGACTTTATTGATAGTCGTTAATGATGAATCAGACCGTCGCTTGATGGTGGAGGACAATCAGTAGTACATCCGTGTCCTCCGCTGATTGGTCCGCTGGAGGCGGAACCCCCACCGTTGCCGCCTCCGGTCGCGGGCGGCGTGTACGTGCCTCCTCCCGTGTAGCCGCCACCGGTGTAGCCTCCTCCCGTGTAGCCGCCGCCGGTGTAGCCGGTGCCGCCGCCGCCATAGGACTGGGCCTGCTGCTGCGCCTGCGCCTGGGCCGCCGCCGCGTCGGCCGCCGCCTGGGCCTCCTGTTCGGCCTGGGCCTTCTCCTCGGCCTCCCTTCTGGCCTTCGCGTCGGCGTCGGCCTTCGCCTTGGCCTTGACCGACCCGTCCACCGCGTTCACGGCCTCGCCGATCGCGTCCGCGTCCCTGTCCTTGATGGCCTGCTCCAACATGCTACGGGTCTTCTCGTCGGCGACCCTGCCCTTCGAATCGGCGAGCAGCTTCTCCGCGTCCTCGACCGTCCTGTCGAGCCTCGAGGATTCCACCGCCTTGACGGCCTTCCCGAGCGATGCGGCATGGGTCTTGTACCAGGCGGCCTGCCTGTCGAGCTTCGACGTCGCCTCGTCCAAACCGGCCTTGGAACCGGCCAAGCACCCCTCATACTCGGGAGCCGTGGTCTTCAACGCCTTGGCCAGCGCGTCCACGGTCCTCGCGTCCTTCACCTGGTCGGCGGCGACCGCCGAGGCGTCGGCGGCCTGGCCGTTGACGACCGCGTTGTAGTCGTTCGCCGCGCCACGCGCCCCGTCGGCCGCCACGGCGCAAGCCTCCTTCGCCTCGGCCAGTTCGCGCGCCGACCACATACGGTAGCCGGCCACACCGCCCACGGCGAGCAGCACCAGCACGCAACCCACGGCCACGGGTGCCAGCCACTTCGGACGCCTGCGAACCGTTTCGGGCTCGGGTTCGGGCACCACGCCCACGCCGTCCGGGGACGGCACCTTGTCCTCTTCGCTCATCCTCGTTCCTTTCCTATCATCGGACCAGCCGCCGGCACCCCCTTCCGGGAGAGAGGGACGGTCCGCATGAACACATCCTATGCCACGGCCGGCGATCCCGCCGGCCGGCATGCCATCCACCCGACAATCCGCCGATATCGGGGGAGCGGAAGGGGAAGCCGGACGGCTGGCGCTCCCCTTCCCGAAATGCCAGTACACGGCGACCAGGAGCCACAGAAGGGCGGCGTATCGGCACGCATTCAGCACCATGGGCCTGCTGAGCAGGTCGTACAGGAAATGGGAAAGGAACAGAATCGTCCAGCTGCGCGTCGCGACGAACGCGGCGAATCCCAGGAACAGCGAGAAGAAGATGACCAAGCATTGCAGAAAATTCCATCTATACGTAGGCAGATGCAGCATGCCGAACAGAAAGGTCGAAACCAGCCACGCGACGAGGGAACGGACCCATGGATCCGACCGGCCCCATGCCCGATTGAGGGCCTTATACAGCAGCGCGAACAGAAGAACCGACAGGCACGCCTCGCCCATGATCTGGATGAACATGACCACATACTCGCCGAACGTGTCCGTCGCGGCGATACCCGCGTTCTCCGACGTGTCGGGTATGAGGGAAACCAGCAGTGCCGATATATAGAAGGTCACAACCGGCAGGACGAGGACGCACCCGAGACAGAGGAACCACCGCATGGGCTTGCCGGGCCTCCTCAACGCGTCGAGCGGATGAGGCCTGTATCCCACGGAAAACAAGGCGGCCGCCAGAGCTGCGAAGGCCAGGACCTCCCTCCACGGGCTCTCGAACAGATCGCACACGAGGATCGAAGCTCCCAGAACGGTCAGGACGGGTGCGAGGATCCGCGCGACAGGACACTGCGGTGTGCCGAAAAGCTCTCCCGACAGGTTCAGACGCACGCGTGCCCAGGCGAAGGCCTTCCTGAACGGATCGAGTATCCGCCCAGGCTCATCCGGCGGCAATGCGGGGCCGTCCATGACATCATCCCGCGAACGACCATCATCCCCATGTTCCATGTTTCCCCCTTCTCATGTGGAAAGCCGATACGAAAACGATTGTCCTCCGACGGCCGGAAATTCTTTCCCGTCCCATGAGAGTGTGACGTCTCATGCCATGATGCACGCCGAACGTGCCCCCGTATCGGCTTGATGAGGAGTGAAAAACTCTGTGCGCGATGGCCGGATTCCGGACCGTCCGTGAACGCGCGACCCGGTTTATAGAGAAGCTCGGCCCGTCACGGCGATTTGCTGGTAAATGGCTGCCACGGTCTTGTGTCCCATGAAACGCCGTTCCCCCGAATCATGGACGTCCGTGGCTGATCGAAAGCATTTCCCCGATCAGGATACTCATGGCTAGGGCTTGTTCCTTGTTCCCGGTCGAAGTATACGCATGTGCGCCGTTCTGGAGCAGTCGGAGCAGATTTTCCGGCGACACCGCCTGGTTGCGCATAAAGGTAACGAGATCAGCGCTGTTTGCCGCCTGCCTGAGACGTTTTTTCGCTTCCCCGGCATACTCGCCCACATATCTGTCCAATCCGCCGCATCGTTCCATGGCGGCCGTATCGATCAGCAGACGCAGCCCCATGCGAAAGATCGGCACGAACGCGGCGGCATTCCGCATGCCTCCGCGCGCATACATGTTCCACAGTTCCTCCAAAGTGCGATACATGTTGTTGACGTCTCCCGTCTGCAGCCGTAGACCCGAAGGGTTCCCGAACACGGGAATGGATGCCGGCTTGACCTGACGGGTGCGTCCCCTTTGCCTCCTGGCGGATGCATCGGTGTGGGGGAGTGTCCCGGACGTATCGGGGCGAAGCACATCATCCCGGCCAGGACCACCATGGGATTGCGATGGAGGCTCGGAATTGTCGGAGGGAAGTTCCCTTTCCCGTCCGTCGGCCTTTTCGCCCGCCGGTCGGCGGTGCCGTGCTTCTCTGATACGGTCCATGAGTTCGCCCGGTAGGACGCTGGCGGGGTCGTTTCGCGCGTTGCGCGTGTTCAGCTCATTATCCAGTTTGTCGGCGACGGCCTCCACGAGCTCCTCCAGCAGCTCCAGAGGAACCCCGAAGTCCGGCTCGTCGGGAAGAAGACCCATCTCCTCGAGATGCTTTTTGTTGAAGACGTCATCTTCGACGTATCTCATGTTCAGGGCGGGCCATTTCGTCACCGCCTTGATGAGCTCCTCCAACCGTATGAGAACGGTTTTCGGGCCTCCCCTGTAGTCGAACATGAAACGGTCCCGCTCGTACTGCTTCCAGCTCCCGTTACCTCTGTGCTTGCGTTCCACATTCTCCAGCGCGGTCTCTTCGTCGCACACGTTGCATGGGATGGGGTCTGGGAAATCCGGAGGCACCAGTTGTTGCTGGCCCTCAGTAGTGAGACCGGCCTTGCGGAGCATCGCCAGAATGACACGCCTGTTGCCGTCGTATACCCTGTACTTCGGTCCGTCATCGATTCTGCATACCGTGGGCAGTTCGCTCAAATCGAATCTGTCGCCCATCTCTTTCGACAGCTTGGACAACTGCCATTGCTTCTCGTTGCGTCCGTCGGTTGCGCGACGGATGACATCGTCGTTCGTGTAATCGCCATCCAGCGGATCGCGGGGATTCTCCGTCCACAGGACCAGATCATCCAGCGGAATGTACTCCACCTGCTGGCCCTCCCATGGGCCGATATTCTTTTCCCCGAACGGATTCGCCATGTCCTCTCCTTCGCGTCAGTGCATGTGGGCTGCGGCCTTGCCCAGTGTATCGGAAAAGATCATCAGCTCGTTCGCGGTGCGCCGGGCGGAGGCGCTGTATTGCAAAGGAAACAGGCCACCGTACCGTTCCCCGTACAGCTCGCGTATCAACGCCGTATCGTCATAGGTGAGCATCCAATGGGAGTCGGCATGATTGTTCAGCAGATTTCCGAGCTCCCTGTGCCTCTCATCGTCCAAGGCGTTCATATACAGGCTGCCGCCTTTCTCCACGTAAGGCGGATCCGCATAGATGAACGCCTCAGGGAATCCGACGAATCGTTCGACCACGGCCCTGCCATCCTCGTTTCTGACCTCGATGGAGTCGGCGTGTTCCCCGAGAAATTCAAGTTTTCGTCTTAGCGAGGCCTTGTTGTACCGCGCCGAAACCTTGTATCTACCGTTCTGTTTCAATCCTCCGATCACGCCGCCGTTCAGCACGCCGGATCTGTTGGTTCTGTTGAGGAAGAAGAACGCGAACCCCCTGTCCAGCTCACTGGCAGGGTCCGCGATGATGCGTTTCTGCCTATGCCATTCCTCGATAGTGGGTTCCGCCCGGTCGAATCGTTCCAGGAACGAAGCCGAATCATTGACAGCGCTGTTCCAGAACGCGAACACGTCGGGATCGTAGTCGTTGATAACTACCTTCGATACTTTGCGGTCCTTCAACAGACGCAGAGCGACACCGGCACCCCCGGCATAGGGTTCGACATACGTGACGTCACGAATGCCGAGAACATCGATAAGCGAGGCGACGTACCCGGACAGCACGCTTTTGCCGCCGGGATATCTCAACGGCGAAGCCACATCGTGGTTGGAGACGAGAGGAACGGACAAGCTCCCCGTCTCCGCGACTGTAAGATGGCATATCCTTCTCCGGGCTTGTTCTGACGACATGACAATTATAGGGGTTTCGACGGCATGTCCGGTTCTGGTCCAGTGTGAGCCGGACGATGCAGCCCGCCGGCCGCGCAGCCGACATGCAGTGAGGCGGGACCGCCCGACGGCCAGAAAGTCCAGGGCCTTCCTCCCACACTCCGATCCAATATGGCCAATCATTCAGGATGTTCCTTCCTCATGGCGCGATCACCCGCGGCGGCACCGATTTCGGCGGGTGGACGACCATAACGTTCTCGGCCGTCATCGGACCGGGAATCGGACGTGAACATGAGCAGGGGCGTCGGACGCATACAGCGGCACATGGAACACATCGCAAACACCATCGAGGCCATGCTCGACCTCCTCGAAATCATCCTGAACCTGCCCGCCGCCCGGAACCGCGATCTGGTGGCGCTGCTCGCCATCGGCTGCCTCGTGGCGCTGTCGCTCCTGCGCGTCATGGCGGCCGCAAGAAATCTTCTTGCCCGCGTCCGTGCGTGGGGACGCCACGCACGCCACAACGTCCGGGAGGGTGGAAAGGGCAGACAAAGCCGAATCGCGCGCCATGCCCGCCGCGGCCGTACGCGGCTCAAGATCCGCTTCGAGGTGAAACACGAACGCGGACGGGAGGAATGACCGGCGGTACGCGTCACCGGTAGTCCGGGCCGGGAGCCCCGCCGTCGCCGCGCAGCAGGGCCCATGCGAGGAACAGGTCCGCCAGTACCGCTCCTGTCAGGTCGAACGCCTGCCAGGGCGCGAACGGCGCGCCCCACGGCTCCCGGAACGCGAGCGAACCCAACCCCGCCTGCATCGCCTCCACCGCCAACGCCAGCATGAACAGGCGGGCGCGACGCGAACCCAGACCCTCGCGCGAGCCCTCCTCACGTGACAGGAGCGCGCAGCACATCAGTACACCCAGCAAGTACAGGGCCTCCAAGGCCACGTCCGCCAGATTCATGTCCTCGCCTTCCCCGAAAGGAGCTGCCGGCATCGGCCGCACAACCCGTCCGGCGAGCCCTTCCGCCGCGGCGCGCCGCAACGAGAACAGGATGGCAACACACGGTGCGCCCGGCACCTGCCGCACATGTCCTCGCCTTCGAGGCACCGGCACCTGCCGCATTTCGGGCACATCGGCCTGGCCTGTTCCCGGACCAGTTTCAGGCATCGGGCGCACAACCCGTCCACGGGACGGCTCGTCCGCCTCCCGCACTCCCGGCAGCGGGGCAGATCCTTCAAGTGACGGCACTGGGCGCACAACGTGTCCCCGGCACGGACCCGGCGCCTATGGCATTTCGGACAGATCACCCCCTGCTCGATCCGGCGGCGTTTCTCGGCCGCGAGCTTGAGCAGACGGATCCTCTGGGGCATGCCGGAACGGCACCACTCCACATACCCCGGATCGGCCGGGGACAGGACCCGCAACCCATGCGGCGCCCCGGCCTTGCCGGCACGGACCCCAGCAGGAGCATCAGCCATACGAAACCTCCCTGAACGGAAAAAGCACATGCTCGCCGACGCCGACACCCACGAAGGGCGCCTATATCGTCAACGGCGCCAGCGCGGCACGACCGGCGAACCGTCGCACAGGCGGAACCGCTGCTC
>ERZ839823.3513-NODE-3513-length-10158-cov-2.533901_pt1 | contig 10158 bp, 8 predicted proteins | sample MGYA00519862_ERZ839823 | MGnify/ENA primary metagenome ERZ839823 (study PRJEB31850, sample SAMEA3708853) | human gut metagenome | biome: human gut; feature: human-associated habitat; material: faeces | place: China | collected 2014 ...
CCTTGCGACCTTTAGGTGAAACCTTGCGACCTTTAGGTGAAACCTTGCGACCTTTGAATGAAACCTTGCGACCTTCGGATATGGCCTCAAAGAGAGTCCGAAGAATGAGTAAAGCAGAGATGATGGATTCTATAGTAGCTTGTTGTTTGAATGCCTATTTAACGATAGAAGAAATAGCGTCTTTCGTGAATAGAAATCCTGCTTATATAAAAAATGAGTTTATACCTTTGCTTCTGTCAACGGGGCGTTTGACGCGCTTATATCCCAATACCCCAAATCATCCGAAACAGGCTTATAAAACAAAGAAGGAAAAATGAATCAGCAACCTACATTTTCGATCATAACGATCACCTATAATGCGGAGCGATGGTTGGAGCGTACGATATTGAGCGTACTTAGCCAGTCGTATCCGAATATCGAGTATATATTGATTGACGGAGCGTCGAAGGATAAGACCGTAGAGATCATCAAGCAATATGAGTCCGGTATCGCTTCTTGGATAAGCGAGCCTGATAAAGGCTTGTACGATGCCATGAATAAAGGTTTAAGGCGAGCCACGGGGGACTATGTGTGGTTCTTGAATGCGGGCGATACACTTTATACCGCAGATACCGTGCAAAGAATTGTGGCGTCTTTGAAAAAGAAAGTATCTTTGCCAGACGTGATTTACGGAGAGACCCGGATCGTTGACGCGGCGGGCAAATCGTTGGGGATGCGCAGGTTGAAGGCTCCGGAGAGACTCAGTTGGAAGGGTTTTCGAATGGGAATGTTGGTTTGTCACCAGTCGTTTATATCAAAACGGGAGATCGCTCCGTTATATAATACGGAATACCGTTTGACGGCGGATTATGATTGGTGTATCCAATGTCTGAAGCGTGCGAAAAGAGTGCATAATACGCATCTGGTTTTGTCTGACTTCTTGGAGGAAGGATTAAGTAGCGCCAATCGGAAAGCTTCCTTGAAAGAGCGGTATGAGATTATGTGCAAATATTATGGGAAAGTCTCGACAATCGCATTGCATGGTTGGTTCGCCGTACGTTTCTATTTTGCCAAATGGTTTAAAGGTAGAGTATAAATAATTAAATATAAATAAGTTTTATGCGGAGTATAATGCAAAAATGGGGGAAGCATATCGCTGCTGTAGCCGTGTTCTTGGTGCTGACAGTGGTTTATTTTGCCCCGGCCGTATTTGAGGGTAAATCGATTCGTCAGGGAGACATGGAGAAAGCTGTTGGCATGGGAGGTAGCCAGATGGAGAAATATGAGAAATCCGCCCAGCCCGGTGAATTTAGCGTTTGGTCTGATGCCATGTTTGGAGGAATGCCCTATGCGGGAGGATATGGGAATCCTGCCCCTAAGTTGCCTGGGTATACTTTATTAGAGGCACCATTAAAAGATATCGGTTATTTGAATGCGGGCATGGTATTTACCGGTTTGGTATGTTTTTATATATTGATGTGTGTAATGGGGGTGAATTGGTGGCTGGCCCTTGCGGGCTCGATCGCTTTTGCGTTAGCTTCTTATAATATAATCATTATAGAAGCCGGGCATATAACGAAAGCATATGTCATTGCCTATATGCCGCTAACCCTTGCGGGTATGGCGCTCCTGTTCAAACGTAAGTATTTGTGGGGAGGAATCGTATTCTTGTTGGGAGTTGCCTTATCCATATCGAATGGACATATCCAGATCACTTATTATTTATTGCTGCTTTGTTTGTTTGTTTATCTGGGGTACGTGTTCGCTAAACTACGAGAGAAAACATACAAAGAGTTAGGCAAAGTGACCGTGATTATGGTTGGTTGCGTTATATTAGCGATTCTTCCCAACGCTCAAAATATGTATGCTCATTGGGATCTTGGCAAGAACTCTATCCGTGGTGCTACGGAATTGACTACTACTACGGCTTCCGGAGAGAAAATCTCTTCGGGCCTGGATAAGGATTATGCTTTTGCCTGGAGCTATGGTAAAGGTGAGCTATTGACATTGCTGGTTCCTAATGCTTATGGAGGGGGATCCGGAGGTATGTTAGGACCGGACTCTGAATTGTATAAGGAATTAAGGGCAAAGGGGGCTCAAGTAGGAAAAGAAGTACAAGCTCCTACCTATTGGGGGGAGAAGACGTTTACTTCGGGACCGGTGTATTTTGGAGCGTTGGTTTGTTTCTTGTTTATCATAGGAATGTTCGTGATCCGGAACCCGATAAAGTGGTGGCTGTTCGCTGGTTCGGTGTTCTTGATTTTTTTGGCTTTGGGACGTAATTTTGATGGTTTTAATGATTTTATGTTCCATTATTTACCGATGTATAATAAATTCCGTACGGTGGAGATGGCTTTGGTTATTCCGGGTATGGTATTTCCCATCATAGCGATATGGGGGCTGAAAGAGATCGTGTCGGGAAAAGTGGATGATGCTTTATTTAAAAGGGGGTTAATCGTTTCTTTAGCGATTACGGGTGGATTGTGCTTGATCCTTTGGGTGATGCCAAGCATGTTACTTGATTTCCGTTCCTCTTTTGATGCTCAATACCAATTACCGGATTGGTACTATAATGCCTTATTGATGGATCGGGCTTCTTTGGCTTCCGCGGATGCTATGCGCTCTCTGATTTTTATATTGCTGGGTGCCGCTTTATTATTCTGGTATTATACGGTAAAAGATCGAAAGAAGGCTGGTACGATTGTGGGAATAGGTGTGGCAGTTTTGATGTTGGCTGATTTGTGGACTGTCGATAAACGTTATTTGAATGATGGTGATTTTGTTCGTCAGAAAGCTGTGGACGTGTATAAGGAGACTGTTGCGGACCAAGAGATCTTTAAGGATAAAGATCCTTCTTATCGTGTAGTGACGTTAAATAATCCATTTCAAGAGACTAGTGTATCTTATTATCACCACTCCATCGGCGGTTACTATGCCGCTAAATTGAGACGGTACCAAGAATTGATCGACCACCGTCTGCAAGGAGAGCTTAACTCGGTTATCGGGGCTTTCCAGAAAGCGCAGACCGCAGAGGATTTGATGGGGGCGTTCGCTGCTTGCCCGTCCTTGAATATGCTCAATACACGTTATATTATCTATAATCCGGAGCAACCGCCTTTGAGGAATCCGTTTGCTTTCGGCAACGCTTGGTTTGTGGATAAAGTGGAGGTCGTGGAGAATGCGGATGCGGAAATAGCGGCGTTGAATACGATCAATCCGTTAACGACGGCGGTTGTCGATAAACGTTTCGCTGATGAGGTGAAAGGTTTCACGCCTCAATTGGACTCTACTGCTACGATAACATTGGATAGTTATCGCCCTAATAAATTAGTTTATACGACGAAGACGAATTCTGAGCAATTAGCGGTATTCTCAGAGATCTATTATCAACCGGGATGGGAGGTAACTATTGATGGTAAGCCCGCTTCGCATTTCCGGGCGGATTGGATATTACGAGCTATGTTAGTTCCTGCGGGAGAGCATCAGATCGTATTTGAGTTTAGACCGCAAGGTTATATTACGGCGGCTTATATTACCTCTTTCAGTTCGTTGATTATCTTGTTGTTATTGATTGGTGCGGTAGGATATTCGGTTTGGAAAGCTAGAAAGCAAAAAGAGATATAAATTCCGGTTGGTTGTAGAGACGGGGCACACCCCGTCTCTACAACTAGATGAAACCGCTATTGATAAAATCGAGCAGTTTTCTCGTTAGGGTTTCCCACGAGAGGGCTGCTTTTTCTTTGGATATGTTCGCAGGGATGGTGGCTTGCTGTGAGGGGGTGAAAAGTTCCTCGATACCTTGGGCGAGGGCCGTTGCGGATATCTCAGGCACTACGATGCCTGTACCCGGCTTTTCGATGCTGTTCTTGAAATCGCCTACGGGAGTACTTAACATAGGTAAATCGTAATTGTAGGCTACGGATACGACACCACTTTGAGTGGCGGAGCGATAGGGGAGTACCAAGGCATCCGCCGCTGAGAAATAAATGGGGATTTCCTCGTCGCTGATATATTCACAGTGGACGAATATACGTTCTTTTGCCGGAGATGCATCGATCAGAGCCTGATACTTCTCGAAACTACCGTAACATTCGCCGGCTATAATGAGATGGTAATCCTCGTTAAGCTGTCCCATCGCTTCTATCAGCAGGTCTAATCCTTTATAATCCCGTATCAGTCCAAAGAATAGAAGATTCTTTTTGGACGGATGGATTCCTAATTTCCGGCACGCCTCGTTCTTGTTGATCTTACTCCCGAAATGATTATAAAGCGGGTGTGGGTTCTGGATATATTTAGCGCCCGGGTAAAGTTTCCGCAAATCATACCGCACGTTATCGCTCATCACGATAAAGCCATGGCATTGCTTGAAAAGTAACGAAGCTAAAGGCTTGTCGAAGAAACGCGGCTCATGGGGAATCGCGTTGTGGTGATTACCTTACAATGCTTTTTCATCCGATTTGCTACGTGGGCGTATCCGGGAACGAAAAAGGACATCCAGTAAGAGATAATCAGTACGTCCGGCGCATAGGAACGAATGGCGTTTACGGTACTGAAATAACTAACCGGGTTGACGCTATCTAATACTCGCACGCTCTCGATTTCGATCGCACGGTCTCCCGCTTCTACGTATTGAGTCTTGCCGGGAAATAAGATATCCGGATAAAGGCGTTTGAAGTTGAAAGCCTTTACTTCATGACCTTCTTTTACTAATTCCGTATAGAGCATCCCGCTGAATTGGGCGATACCGCCACGATAGGGATAAATAGGGGAGAGAATAGCGAAACGCATGGTAATTGAAAATTAAGAATTGAAAATTGAAAATTAAGAATCGAGAACTACAGGAGCTGCCCTCCCTTCATTATCAATTCTCAACTTTCAATCTTCAATTAATTAGTATCTGTAATGATCAGCCTTGTACGGTCCTTCTACCGGTACGCCGATATAATCAGCTTGCTTTTGTGATAATGTAGATAATTTCACGCCGATACGTTCCAAGTGTAGGCGGGCAACTTCCTCATCCAAACGTTTCGGCAAACGATATACGCCTACCTCATAGGCCATTTGCCATAAATCCATCTGGGCAAGAACTTGGTTCGTAAATGAGTTGCTCATTACGAATGATGGGTGTCCCGTAGCGCAACCTAAGTTTACCAAGCGTCCCTCTGCCAATAAGAAGATGGAGTTTCCGTTCGGGAACGTATATTTGTCCACTTGAGGCTTGATATTCGTGTGCTTGATATTCGGATAGTTGACAAGCTTATCCACCTGTATCTCGTTGTCGAAGTGACCGATGTTACATACGATCGATTGGTCTTTCATCTGTGTCATATGCTCGATCGTGATGATATCGCAGTTTCCGGTGGTCGTAACGAAGATGTTACCCTCTTTCACGGCCTCTTCCATGGTCGTAACCTCGAAACCTTCCATAGCGGCTTGCAGGGCGCAGATCGGATCGATCTCGGTCACGAGTACACGGGCCCCGTAAGAGCGCATGGAGTGAGAGCAGCCTTTACCTACGTCACCATATCCGGCAACGACTACCACCTTGCCGGCGATCATTACGTCCGTAGCCCGCTTGATGCCGTCCGCCAAAGACTCACGGCAACCGTATAGGTTATCGAACTTGGATTTCGTCACGGAGTCATTAACATTGATAGCCGGAACCAGCAACTCACCTTTCTCCATCATCTGATACAGACGGTGAACGCCGGTGGTCGTCTCTTCCGATACCCCTTTCATCTCGGCTACCGTACGGTGCCAACGGCTGTTATCTTCTTGAAGGATACGATTTAATGTATCCAGGATTACCTGTTTCTCATGATTTCCGCCTTTGCGGTTGATAGTCTCCGCATCGTTCTCCGCACGATAGCCCATGTGAATCAGCAAGGAAGCGTCGCCGCCATCGTCAACAATCATGTGAGGGCCTTTACCTTCCGGGAAACGAAGCGCCATGTCCGTACACCACCAATACTCCTCCAGCGTCTCGCCTTTCCAAGCGAATACCGGTACGCCATCAGCTGCGATAGCCGCCGCCGCATGGTCCTGTGTGGAGAAGATGTTACAGCTAGCCCAGCGAACGTCCGCTCCCAACGCAACTAATGTTTCGATTAACACCGCCGTCTGAATAGTCATATGCAGTGAGCCGGTGATACGTGCGCCTTTCAAGGGTTTCTGATCGGCGTATTTCTGGCGTAGCGCCATTAATCCCGGCATTTCGTGTTCGGCGATCTCGATCTCTTTGCGACCGAATTCAGCCAAACTCATATCTGCCACTTTATAAGGCAGATTAGTTGGAAATAATTGTGACATAAATTAATACTATAAATGGTTGAGACGCAAAGGTACGAAAAAGCGTTGATAGTAGGTGTTCTTTATCTATGAATTTCCATCTAGGGCAGAGGCTTGCCGAGGGGTAGGTGGGTTTGTTACTGCAACCTGCCTTGCAGTAGTTCTGCAACAGCCATGCAGCATTACTGCAACCTGCATTGCAGTAACACTGCAATGCCGTTGCAGTATTGGACTCTCTGTAGTTTTGCGATTTAATGAATACTGAAGGCTCCATCTACCAATAGCGCATGGCCATCTACGAAGCTCGCTTGCGGGCTGCATATCCAAAGTACGGCGTTGGCGATCTCTTCCGGTTTACCGAGCCGCCCTGCGGGAATGTCGCGCACCAGCTCCTTCTCCAAGGAAGGGTCACGCCGCATTAAGTCTTCCGCCATCGGCGTACGGATAACGCCCGGACATACGGCATTGATGCGGATGTTCTTTGCCGCATAGTCGATAGCGGCGGTACGTGTCAGTCCGATAACGGCATGCTTACAGGCTATGTAGGCCGCTTGCCCCGGAAATCCCGTGACTCCGCCTTGCGATGAGGTGTTGACGATGGCGCCGCCGCCTTGTTTCAGCATTTGCAGGATCTCATAACGCATGCAGTTCCAGACACCTTTCAAATCCACAGCCACGGTACGGTCGAATTCATCGTCGGTGATTTCCGCCATTGGGCGTTGCGGTGTTTGTATGCCTGCGTTGTTAAGAGCCGCATCCAGTCTTCCGTAGGTAGCTACGGTCCAGTCGATCATCTCTTTTACGGCTTGCGTGTTTGATACGTCGCACCGATATGCTACGGCCTTCTGTCCCTCGGCTACTAATTTCTCTACTTGTTCTCCCGGCTCACGGATGTCTGCCAATACGGTTATGTATCCAGCCTTGGCGAAGGCTTCAGCGCAAGCGAGTCCGATACCCATCGCTGAACCGGTTACTAAAGCTACTTTCTCTTCCATTGTCTTTGTCATGATCATTTGATTTACATTTTGTTATTATTTATGTCGCGAAGATAAGGAGGGAGTGGTATAGAGGCTTTGTTATGTGGTTCAAATAGCTTTGTTGTGTGGGCCATTATAAATATTATATATCCTCGGTTGGCGGTACGCCATACGCTATCTTATAGATTTTCGAGAAATGGGAAAGGTTCTTGAAGCCTACCTCGAAACAAATCTCCGAGACCTTACGCCCCCCCTTACGTATCAGCCCATGTGCGGCTTCAAGGCGGCGTCGGATGAGCCATTCCCGGGGCGAGAGAGCGCTACATTTCTTGAAATCACGTTTAAATGTGGAGAGACTGCGTCCCGTATAGTTGGCGATTTCTTCCATGGAAATATCGTTCATATAATTCCGCTCCATAAATCCCAGTATGTCTATCTTCCATGGATCGGTAAAATCGAAGATAGAGGCATATAGATTCTTGTCGGTATTGAGCAACACATAGACGCCCTCGACCATTTTTAGTTGAAGCAATTCGTCTGTCGGTTGGATCTTGGAATTGAAATAAGGGGTCATCGACTCAAACAAGCTTACGATATCGGGACGGTTGGACGGTAGCTTGTAAAGGCTTACCTGATCTCGCTTGGCGTCTTTAGGGAGAGTATTTCGATCTAATTTGCTGTAAAAGTCGCGTAGGAACTTCATGGTGAACATCAAGAAGATCGCCTTGAACTGCTCGCCATTCCATGCTTGTTTCGTCATCTGCACGCTGAAGTCCTTGCGGATGAAAGCGCATTCTCCTTTATGTAACCGGGTGATTTGGCCTTTCTCGTCGATTACCATCTCTCCGGAGTATACATACACCAACACATGCGAATGATTCCGGTGCAGGCAGCTCTTTCCGCCATCGAAATACATCGCTAAAAATAAATCCGAGTAACGCAGTGTGTTGATCCCGTCCATCGTTCTTTAGGAAAATGGGCGACACGGGAAGATCGTGCCGCCCATTATGAGGATTTTAAAGTAACTGTTAACTGTCCACTAAATCGTTAGGCCGGCGTGATACCTTGCTCTTGCAATAGTTTCAGCCCGAGGTCTTTCAACTTGAACTTCTGTATCTTTCCGCTTCCGGTCATCGGGAAGGTATCGACGAAGAAGATGTATTTCGGGATCTTATGCCGGGCGATCTTTCCGCGGCAGAAGTCTTTCACCTCTTCCTCCGTAGCCGTCACACCATCGTGAAGGATGATAAAGGCACCCACTTCCTCTCCATATTTCTTGGAAGGAACAGCAGCTACTTGCACGTCTTTCACGCCGGGGAAATGATAGAGGAACTCCTCCAGCTCACGGGGATAGATATTCTCGCCCCCGCGGATAATCATGTCCTTGATACGGCCGGTGATCCGATAGTTGCCGTTCTCGTCTTTCACGCCTAAGTCGCCGGAATGCAGGAAGCCATCCTTGTCGATCGCCTCATTGGTGGCGGCTTCGTTTTTATAGTAACCTTTCATGTTATTATAACCGCGGTTACACATCTCGCCCTGTACACCGACGGGGCATTCCTCGCCAGTCTCCGGATCGATAACCCGTACCTCGGTAAATTCGAACTCATGGCCTACGGTATTATAACGCACCTCGGCCGGATCTTCGATACGGGAGTGGGTCATACCCGGTGAGGTCTCTGTCAATCCATACACGCTGGTTACACGCATATGCATCTTCTCGTCCACGGTTTTCATGAGTTCAACCGGGCAAAGAGAACCTGCCATAATACCGGTACGTAACGACGTGAGGTCGAACATCTCGAACATCGGGTGGTTCAGCTCGGCAATGAACATGGTAGGCACGCCGTACACGGCCGTGCAACGCTCTTTATGTATAGAAGCTAATACCAATAGCGGATCGAATTTCTCGACCATCACTTGCGTACATCCATGCGTCAATACGTTCATGGAAGCTAATACCACACCAAAGCAATGAAAGAGAGGTACGCAGCAACAAAGCTTATCGTCGGCGGTGAATTTCATATGCTCACCCGTCAAGAAACCGTTGTTGGCGATGTTGTAGTGAGTCAACATGACCCCTTTCGGGAAGCCGGTCGTACCGGAAGTATATTGCATATTGACAACGTCGTGGCAATTTACTCTCGCTTTGGCAGCCTCTAACGTCTCATCCTTGATATTTTGTCCGAGGAGCAACATCTCGGGCGTATTGTACATACCCCTGTATTTCTCCTGTCCGATATATACTACATTTCTCAAGCGTGGGAAACGCTTGCTTTTCAAATACCCCCGTTGAGAGGTCTTCAATTCCGGCAACATGGTATAGACCATGTCCACGTAACTTCCATCAAACACACCGTCTGTGATACACATCGTATGGATATCGGCGTTCTCAACCAGATATTCCAGTTCGCTTTGTTTATAGTTGGTGTTGATCGTGACCAGTACGGCACCGATCTTGGCTCCGGCATATAAGAAAGTCAGCCAATCCGGTACGTTTGTCGCCCATACGCCGACATGTGTGCCATGAGTGATACCGATCGCCAGCATGCCTTTCGCCATGTCGTCCACACGCTTGTTGAATTCGCTCCAAGTGAAACGTAAGTCACGGTCCGAATAAACGATATATTCCTTGTCCGGTGTAGTCTCGGCCCAATGTTCCAGCCATTGGCCAAGGGTTCTGTTATGTAATTCCATAAAACGCTGGATTTAATAAGGTGTATAGACAACTCCTAGGATTCGGGCCTTGTTGTCGGCTGCCGCATGTACATGATGCGCCACGATGGAATCATAATAGATGCTATCGCCTTCCTCTAGGATATAGGTGTTCTTTCCGTAATTGATCTCTACGACGCCATTCAATACGTAGATAAACTCCTCTCCCTCATGCGTGGACAGGATGAAATCCTCGCCT
>ERZ839823.3515-NODE-3515-length-10147-cov-2.576298_pt1 | contig 10147 bp, 8 predicted proteins | sample MGYA00519862_ERZ839823 | MGnify/ENA primary metagenome ERZ839823 (study PRJEB31850, sample SAMEA3708853) | human gut metagenome | biome: human gut; feature: human-associated habitat; material: faeces | place: China | collected 2014 ...
TAAGTATTAAGACTATGGCTGAAACGAAAAGAATCAAAACCGCATTGGTGTCGGTCTTTCATAAGGACGGGCTGGACGCTTTGTTGAAGAAGTTGCATGACGAAGGTGTGAAGTTCCTCTCTACGGGAGGTACGCAGAAGTTTATCGAGGAGTTGGGTTATCCTTGCCAGGCTGTGGAGGAAGTGACGACTTATCCTTCTATTTTAGGTGGGCGCGTGAAGACGTTGCATCCTAAAATTTTCGGCGGCATTCTCGGGCGTCGCGGGTTGGCTGAAGACCAGGCACAGATGCAACAATATGAAATACCTGAAATCGACCTGGTCATCGTGGACCTTTATCCGTTCGAGGATACCGTGGCGAGCGGTGCATGCGAGGCGGACATTATCGAAAAGATAGACATAGGCGGCATTTCGTTGATTCGCGCCGGTGCCAAGAATTTCAAGGATGTGGTGATCGTGCCGAGCAAGGCTGAATATGGGCCGCTGTTGGATTTGCTGAACCGGAAAGGGGCGCAGACCGATGTGGAAGACCGCCGCTGGTTTGCCACTCGTGCGTTCGGCGTGAGCAGCCATTACGATACGGCCATACATGCTTATTTCGAGAACGGAAAGTAAGGGATGGCGTTTGAAGGTAACGGATTTGGAAATATTAAAATGAAGTGAAGGGCTGATGGGATTCTTTTCTTTTACTCAGGAAATAGCAATGGACTTGGGGACGGCCAATACCATTATCACCAGCGACGGTAAGATTGTGGTGGACGAGCCTTCCGTGGTGGCATTAGACCGGCGTACGGACAAAATGATCGCCGTGGGAGAGAAGGCCAAGTTGATGTATGAAAAGACGCATGACAATATCCGCACGGTACGGCCTTTGCGCGAAGGAGTCATCGCTGACTTTTATGCCTGCGAACAGTTGATGCGCGGGCTCATCAAGATGGTGCATACGGGCAGCCGTCTGTTTTCTCCTTCCTTGCGCATGGTGATAGGCGTTCCTTCCGGTTCTACGGAAGTGGAGCTGCGTGCCGTACGGGATTCGGCGGAACATGCCGGGGGACGGGACGTGTATCTGATTTATGAACCGATGGCGGCCGCCATCGGCGCCGGGCTCCAGGTCGCGGAGGCGGCCGGCTGCATGGTGGTGGATATCGGCGGCGGCACCTCCGAGGTCGCGGTCATTTCGCTGGGCGATATCGTCACCTCCTGCTCGGTGCGCACCGCGGGCGACGATTTTGATGAGGCGATCATTTCCTATATTAAAAAGAAGTATAACCTGCTCATCGGTGAACGCACGGCAGAGGATATCAAAATCAGCATCGGCTCCGCCTTCCCGTCCGAGGAGGAAACCTCGATGGAGGTCAAGGGCCGCAACCTGATCGACGGCCTGCCCAAGAACATCACCGTGTCCTCCGAAGAGGTACGCGAGGCGCTTGCGGATCCGGTCAGCGCCATTGTGGACGCCATCCGCTCCACCCTTGAACGCACCCCGCCGGAGCTGTCCGCCGACATCATCGACAACGGCATCATGCTCACCGGCGGCGGCGCGCTGCTGCGCGGCCTTGACGTGCTGGTCGCGCGGGAAACCGGCATGCCGGTGCATGTGGCGGAGAACCCGCTCGACTGTGTGGCGGTCGGCACCGGCAAGTGCCTGGACATCGGCGTGGTGAGCAATTTCCGCTCCAACCGGTCTAAATAACAACAGTTAATAATAACGAATAATCTTTACACGGGACACATTGTCCGAAGAGGAGGTCATCGTGAAAGATTTCTTCAAAAGCCTGGGCTTCAAGGTGCTCGCGGCGGTGGCGCTGCTGCTGGTCGGCGTGATGATCTACGCTGCTTCCACCGGCGGCCTGGCCAACATACCGGCGACCATAACCGGGGCGATTGTGTCTCCCCTGCAGTCGCTGGGGGCGAGCATATCCAACGGCTTTAGCAGCTTCCTCGGGATCTTTACCGATTCCGGCGAGCTGCAGAAGGAGATCGACGCGCTGCAGGAGGAAAACAATCAGCTGCGCCAGCAGCAGGTGGAGCTCGACGAGCTTCGGCGGGAAAATGAAGACCTGCGCAAATACCTCGGGGTCAAGGAAGAGAATCCCGATTATGAATTTGTACCCGCCAAGATTATCGCGCAGGATCCCTCCGACCCGGCGTACAACTTTTCGATCGGCAAGGGCTCCCTCGACGGGATCCACCGGGACGACCCGGTGATCACCCCGGAGGGGCTGGTCGGTGTGGTGTACGAGGTGTACCCCAACTGGGCGAAGGTGCGCACCATCCTCGACCCGAACGTGGCGGTGAGCGCGATTGTGTCCCGGACGAGCGATACCTGCATCACCGGCGGCACGCTGCCGCTGGCACGGGAAGGGCTGACCCGGCTGAACATGCTGCCGCGGGAAACCGGCGCGACGGTGGGGGATTATATCGTCACCGCGGGCAAGGGCGGCATTTACCCGCCGGGGCTGCGCATCGGGAAAATTACCGAGATCAAGCCGGATTCCGACGGCCTGACGGTGTATGCCACCATTGAACCGTTCGCCGATATCCGCAACCTATCGTCGGTTTTTGTGATTACCAATTTTGCTGAAAAGAATCAGCTCGAGGAATAACGGCGCCGTTCCGGCGGCTTGGGACGGCCTGCCGTTTTCCCGGCAGGGGCGGCCCTGCACAGGTGAAGGGGAAGAACAGGAAGAGGGGGGCGAACAGCCCCTCTTTCACGTTCCATAACGGATATGTGCGGCGGCTGCGCAGGAGGTGAGCCGATGACCGAACTGGATAAGATGGGGGACCGCAATCCGATGCACCGGCTCGGCTCCCGCTACATCAAATGGACGGCCTACGGGCTGTGGCTGCTGCTGGTGTGCGTGCTGCAGAATACGCCGCGGCTGATCCCGCCGGTGTTTGGCGCCAGGCCGCTGCTGGTGGTGCCGCTGGTGGTCTGCATCGCGATGTACACCGGGCCGGTCGGCGGCGCAGCGGCAGGGGTTGCGGCCGGGCTGCTGTGGGATATGTATTCCCGCCTGCTGGGCTTCAATGCGCTGCTGCTGCTGATCATCGGCTGTGCGTGCGGGCTGCTGGTCCGCCTGCTCATCCGCAACAATCTTTTGTCGGCGCTGCTGTTTTCGGCGGCGGCGCTCATCATCCAGGGGCTGGCCGACTGGCTGGGGAATTATGTGATCCTGGCGGTTCCCGATGCGGTCTTTGTGCTGGTGCACACCATTCTGCCGAACATGGCCTACAGCCTGGTGCTGTCCCCGCTGATTTACCTGATTACCAAAATGATCGCCAGGCTTTTGGCAAAACGCGAGTAACACGGAGTATATTTTGATTATAAAATACTGATTGTTTTAGTCTATCGCTTTCAGGAAAGGAACGGACGCCGGATGAGAAACGACAACGCCAATAACCGCATCAGCAAACGCCGTGCCATCGCCCTGGTGGCGGTGATTGCATTCGTGTTCGGCATATACTCCATGCGGCTGTTCCAGGTGCAGATTGTGGAGGGGGAGCAGTACGCCAGCATCGCGGAAAGCACCTATTCCACCGAGATCCCGGTGTCGGCGTCCCGCGGGGAGATCCTCGACCGGCACATGCGCCCGATGGCGGTGAACCGGACGAGCTACCAGGTGCTGTTTGATTACGTCTTTTTCCCGCACGGCTCCGGCAGTGAGCTGCAGCACGCCCAGAACGAGATCATCCTTGCGCTCACCGAGCTGCTCGATGCGGCGGGCGAGGAATGGAACGATACGCTGCCGATTTCCCACAACCCGCCGTTTACCTTTGACGAGGAGCGCGAGCAGAGCATCGCTTCGCTGAAAAACGACCTGCGGATGGCGGACTACGCCACGGCACAGAACTGCCTGGATGCGCTGATCGAGCTATACGAACTGGAAAATTACGATGCTGCACAACAGCGGGTAATCGCCGGCGTGCGGTATGAAATGGGGCTGACCGGGTTCAGTGCCAGCAACCCGTTTGTGTTTTCGGGGAATATATCGGAGGAAACCGCCTACAACATCATGGAAAACAGCCAGACCTATACCGGGGTGATCGTACAGCCGACCGCGGTGCGCGAATATGTGTCCGGCACCATCGGCGCCCATCTGATCGGCACGGTCAGCGCCATCTATGCGGACGATTTTGAGTCGCTGGAGGATATGTACGCGCAGGGCTACCGCCTCAACGACGTGATCGGCCGCGGCGGCATTGAGAGCGCGATGGAGTCGGTGCTGCGCGGCACCGCCGGCAAGACCACGCTGATCAAGGATTCGTCCGGCGAGGTGGTCAACAAATACGAAAGCCAGGCGCCGGTACCGGGCAGCACGGTGGTGCTCACACTGGATATGGCGCTGCAGGCGGTGGCGCAGCAGGCGCTCGACAGCAAGATCACCGAGCTGCGCGCGAGGGCCGAGGGCGAGGACGGCCAGGACGTCACCAGCGGTTCGGTGGTGATGCTGGATGTGAAGACCGGCGGCGTGCTGGTGTGCGCGAGCTGGCCGGGCTACGACCTGTCGCGGTATTATGCCGACTATGAGGAAATCAGCAGCAACCCGGATAAGCCGCTGTTCAACCGGGCGCTGTACGGCGCCTTTCCCTGCGGCTCCACGATGAAGCCGGGCGTCGCCCTCGCGGCACTGACCGAGGGGACCATAAACCGCAATTCCACCCCGTATTATTGTAATCGATTTTACGATTATTTTGGCGAGGGCAATGAGCTGAAATGCCTGGGCTATCACGGCAACGCCAACGTCATCTATGCGCTGCAGGAGTCCTGCAACGTGTTTTTCTATGAGGTGGGCCGTCTGCTCGGCATCAATAAGATGAACCAGTACAGTGAGCTGTACGGGCTCGGGCAGAAAACCGGCATTGAGATCGGGGAGAGCACCGGTATACTCGCCGGCCCGGCTCAGCGCAGCGCGGCCGGCGGCATCTGGACGGCGGGCGACACCGTTCAGGCGGCCATCGGCCAGTCGGACAATGCCTTCACCCCCATCCAGCTCGCGGCCTACACCATGACCATCGCCAACGACGGCGTGCGGTACAAGACCCATCTGGTCGATTCCATCCATCACTATGACGGCACGGTGGAAAAAATCGAGCCGGAGGTCGCCGCTCGGGTCAGCTTTACACAGGAGGCCATCGATGCGGTGCGGGAAGGCATGATCCGGGTGGTAACCGACGGTACCGCCAGCTCGGCGTTCAACCGCGGCAACGTCGGCTACACCGTCGCGGCGAAGACCGGTACCGCGCAGAACAGCACGAACCGGTCCGACCACGGGACCTTCATCGCCTACGCCCCGGTGGAGGATCCGGAGGTGGCCATTGCGGTGGTGATGGAAAACGGCACCTCCCGGCCGGCGGCCGATGTGGGCAGGGCGGTGCTGGATGCCTATTTTGCCGCGAAAACCCAGTCGCAGGGGCCGACGGCGCCCGGGGAGCTTCTGCCGTGACGGCAGTGAGCAGTATGCACAGAGCAGAGAGAGGAATTTCTCTGTTTGCATAGCCGAAAAACCATTGCCTTTATGGCGGGGACATGGTATACTTTAGAGAAGGCATAACGCGATTTTGGCGCAGACGCCCGGCTGCGGAGGATGACGGCGCCAAACCGCTTTTCCCCAGTTCCGGCGAAAGGTATGGTCATCAACATGGGCTGCATATCCGTTATAACGTCCGGCAAGGGCGGCGCGGGAAAATCCACCGTGACGGCGGGCCTTGGCTGTGCGCTGGCAAAGCTCGGGCGCAAGGTGCTGCTGGTGGACGCGGATGCGGGACTGCGCAGCCTGGATCTGATGATGGGCATCGGCGGCAGCGCCGTGTACGATATGGCCGATATCTTTGCGGGAAACTGTGAGCCGATCCGGGCGATTTATCCCTCGCCGGTCTGCCCCGGCGTGTCGGTGCTGCCGGCGCCGGTCAGCCTCGAACGGCTGTGTACGCCGGAGGATATGCGGCGGTTATGCCGCGGGTTTGCCCGCTATTATGATGACGTTCTCATCGATTCGCCGGCCGGCGTGGGTGCCGGCTTTGAGACGGCGGTCGCCAGCGCGCAGCGTGCACTGGTGGTGACGACGCCCGATATGGTTTGTGCCAGGGATGCACAGATTGTGTCCCGCCTGCTCGAGGACAGGCAGGTCCCCGCCCGTTTGCTGATCAACCGCCTGCGCGCGCGGCCGGTGATGGCCGGCCGGATGCCGGATGTGGACGAGATCATCGATACGGCGGGTTTGCAGCTGCTCGGCATTCTGCCGGAGGATGAAGCCGTGGCGGTGGCGAACGCCAATGGCCGCCCGCTGCCGTCCGACTGCTACGCGGCGGCGTGCTTCGGCAATATTGCACGGCGTTTTCTCGGCGAACAGGTCCCTTTGGCAAACCTCGAAAAAATGATTTGATTATTGAAGAAGGAGTGGATCGTGCATGAATATCGCCCTGATTGCTCATGACGCAAAAAAAGAATTGATGGTGCAGTTCTGCATCGCTTACTGCGGTGTGCTCAGCCGGCACAACCTCTGCGCTACCGGGACGACCGGCAAGATGGTCGCAGAGGCCACCGGGCTGAACATTGTCCGTTATATGAGCGGGGCGCAGGGCGGAGATCAGCAGATTTCGGCGCGGATTGCCTGCGACGAGATCGACCTGCTGCTCTTCTTCCGCGACCCAATGACCGTAAAATCGCATGAGCCCAACGAAAACGACATGTTCCGCCTTTGCGATATGCGCAATATCCCGGTGGCAACCAACATCGCCACCGCCGAGGTGCTCATCCACGGCCTGGAGCGCGGCGACCTCGACTGGCGCAACATCGTCAATCCGCATCACTGAATATCCGGCGGATCACAGCGCAGCTTTAGGATTCCGGGATAGACAAAGAGGCGCACATGGTGCGCCTCTATTTGTGTATGGACGGCCCCCGTCCGCACCGAGAGGAGTTTTGAACAATGGCCCTGATTACCAATGCCATCCGCGGCACACAGGACGTGCTGCCGGGGGAAAGCTACAAATGGCAGCACATGGAACAGACCGCCCTGGCGATCGCGCGGGATTTCGGCTACCGCGAGATGCGGGTGCCGGTGTTTGAACATACCGAGCTGTTCCAGCGGTCGGTGGGCGAGACCACCGACGTGGTGCAGAAGGAAATGTACACCTTCGACGACAAGGGCGGGCGCTCCATCACGCTGCGCCCGGAGGGCACCGCCGGCATGGCGCGCGCGTTCCTCGAGCACGGCCTGAACAACGATGCGCTGCCGGTCAAGGTCGCGTATCTGACCTCCTGCTACCGCTACGAGAAGCCGCAGGCCGGACGGCTGCGGGAGTTCCACCAGTTCGGCGTCGAGTGCTTCGGCGCCGGCGCGCCGCAGGCGGACGCCGAGGTGATTACCCTTGCGCGCCTGGTGCTGGATACGCTCGGGGTGCAGGGCGTTTCGCTGCACATCAATTCCATCGGCTGCCCGGAATGCCGTGCGCGGTATCTGCAGGCGCTGCGGGACTATTTCTCGGCCCGCAAGGACGAGCTGTGCACCACCTGCCAGGGCCGGCTCGAGCGCAACCCGATGCGCATCCTCGACTGCAAATCCCCGGTCTGCTCCGCGATTGCCGCGGGCGCGCCGGTGATGCTCGACTACCTGTGTGAGGAATGCGCCGCGCATTTTGAAGCGGTAAAGGCCTGCCTCGACGAGGCGGGGGTTCCGTTTGAAATCGACACCGGCATTGTCCGCGGGCTGGATTACTACACCCGCACGGTGTTTGAATTCGTCTCCGATGCGCTGGGCGCGCAGGCGGTGGTCTGCGGCGGCGGCCGTTATGACGGCCTGATCGAGGAGCTCGGCGGCCCGCACACGCCGTCCCTCGGGTTCGGCATGGGGCTCGAGCGGCTGCTGATGGTGCTCGAGGCGCAGCAGGCCGAGTTCCCGGAGGAGCCGCGGTGCGAGGTGTACCTCGCCTCCATGGGCGAGCGTGCGGCGGTGCGCTGCTTCGGCATGGCCTCCAAGCTGCGTGAGGGCGGTGTGGCCGCGGAATGCGATACCGTGGGCCGGTCGCTCAAGGCGCAGATGCGCTACGCCGACAAGCTCGGCGCACGGTATACCCTGGTGATCGGGGACAACGAGCTTGAGACGGGCATGGCGCGCCTCAAGGATATGGAAACCGGCGGGTGCGAGGATGTGCCGCTCGACGAGAGCCTTTACACCATCCTGTACAACAAGTCGCTGGACCGTCAGCTGGCCGGCATGGCGGATCTGCTCGGTGGCGAGTTGAACCTGGAATAACAAAAGATATGATTAACGGTGGTTTAATAAACCATCCGTATGGGGAAGGAATGGATTCAGGTGGCGGAAACATTAAAGGGTATGAAACGCACCCATTACTGCGGCCAGCTGCGCGCGGAGCATGAGGGGGAGCAGGTGACGGTCTGCGGCTGGGTGCAGCGGCAGCGTGACCTGGGACAGCTGATTTTTGTGGATCTGCGCGACCGCAGCGGCATCGTGCAGCTGGCGTTTGACGAGGGTACCGACCGGGCGGTGTTTGACAAGGCCGCTGCGGTGCGCGGCGAGTATGTGCTGGCGGCGCGCGGGACGGTGCGCATCCGTTCGGCCAAGAACCCGGAGCTGCCGACCGGCGACGTGGAGATCGCGGTCGAGGAGCTGCGGCTCCTCAACAAGGCGGAGACGCCGCCGTTTGAGATTGTGGAGAACTGCCAGACGGCGGAGGCCACCCGGCTGAAATACCGGTATCTCGACCTTCGCCGTCCCGACCTGCAGAGGAACATCCTGATGCGGCACCGGATTGCCAAGGTGACCCGCGATTATTTCGACGAACAGGGCTTCATTGAGCTGGAAACCCCGATGCTGATCCGGTCGACGCCGGAAGGGGCGCGGGACTTCCTGGTGCCGTCCCGCCTGCATCCGGGCGAGTTCTATGCGCTGCCCCAGTCGCCGCAGCTGTACAAGCAGCTGTCGATGGTGGCGGGCTTCGACCGGTATATGCAGCTTGCGCGCTGCTTCCGCGACGAGGATCTGCGTGCCGACCGCCAGCCCGAGTTCACCCAGATCGACCTGGAGATGTCCTTCGTGGACGTGGAGGACGTGCTCGCGATCGGGGAAGGCTTTATGGCGACGGTGTTTGAAAAGGTGCTCGGCGAAAAAATCCCGCTGCCGCTGCCCCGGCTGACCTATACCGAGGCGATGGAGCGGTACGGCTCCGATAAGCCCGACACCCGTTTCGGCATGGAGCTGATCGACCTGACCGAGGCGGTTAAGGGCTGCGGCTTTGGCGTATTCCGGTCGGCGGTCGAAGGCGGCGGCACGGTGCGGGCCATCACCGTCAAGGGCGGCGCCGCGGTGCTTTCCCGCAAGGAGATGGATAAGCTGACCGAATTTGTGCGCGGCATCGGGGCGAAGGGGCTCGCATGGGTGCGGCTCACCCCCGACGGCACGGCGTCCTCCTTCGGCAAGTTCCTTACCGAGGAGGAGATGGCGGCGCTGCTGAAGACCGCCGGCGCCGAAACCGGCGACGCGGTGCTGATTGTCGCGGATACGGTCAAAAAGCATGTGCTTACCACCCTCGGCGCGCTGCGGCTGGAGGTGGCGGGCCGCATGCAGATCGAGCGCAAGGGATATAACCTGCTGTGGATCACCGAGTTCCCGTTCTTCGAGTACGACGAGGAGGCCGGGCAGTATGTGGCGATGCACCACCCCTTCACTGCGCCGCTCGACGAGTGCATCCCGTATCTCGACAGCGCGCCCGAAAAGGTGTTTGCCAAGGCGTACGACCTGGTGCTCAACGGCATCGAGCTGGCGAGCGGCTCCATCCGCATCACCGATCCGGAGCTGCAGGGGCGGATGTTCCGCGCGCTGGGGCTGTCCGACGAGGAGGCGCACGAAAAATTCGGCTTCCTGACCGATGCGTTCCGCTACGGCGCCCCGCCGCACGGCGGTATGGGCATCGGCCTCGACCGGCTGGTGATGCAGATGCTCGGTGCACCCACGCTGCGCGATGTGGTGGCGTTCCCGAAGGTGCAGAATATGACCGAGCTGATGACCGAATGCCCCGCAGAGGTGGACGATAGCCAGCTGCGCGATCTCGGGATTGCGGTGCTGCCCAAGGCATAAGCGGCATTTTTGGCGAAAGATTAACTATTAGAAGTCAAGTCCCAAAAA
>ERZ839823.3517-NODE-3517-length-10142-cov-3.063944_pt1 | contig 10142 bp, 8 predicted proteins | sample MGYA00519862_ERZ839823 | MGnify/ENA primary metagenome ERZ839823 (study PRJEB31850, sample SAMEA3708853) | human gut metagenome | biome: human gut; feature: human-associated habitat; material: faeces | place: China | collected 2014 ...
TGGCCGTGACGCAGAAAAATGCCCGCCGCGCCGTCACGCACTGGTCGGTCATCGCACGCTACAACGGCTACACGCACATCCGCTGCGAGCTTGAGACCGGCCGCACACACCAGATCCGCGTACACATGGCGCACATCGGTCACCCTCTGCTCGGCGACCTGGTCTACGGCCACAAGCGGCCGGAAAAGGGCCTGAGCGGGCAGTGCCTGCACGCGCGGGCGCTGCGCTTTCTCCACCCGCGCACCGGCGAGCTCGTGACGTTCTCCTGCCCCCTGCCGGACTATTTTCAGGACGTGCTGGCGCGCCTCGGCCCGCCGGTCGGCTAATCAGAAAGGAGCATTCCCATGCGCAGATCCGATCGAGAGATCACCGATTTTCAGGAGCTCATCACCGTCATGCGCGGGTGCGACGTCTGCCGCCTCGCCCTGCACGACGAGCCGTATCCCTACATCCTGCCGCTGAACTTCGGCCTGGAGGCGGACGGCGAGACTGTCCGCCTGTACTTCCACGGCGCAAACACCGGCACGAAGTACGACCTCATTGCCAAAAATCCGAATGTCGCGTTCGAGATGGACCGCGGGCACGCGCTCATCCTCGACGATGAGCACGGCAACTGCACCATGACGTACGAGAGCGTCATCGGTCAGGGCCGCATCTCGGTCGTGCCGGACGCGGACAAGGAGCGCGCGCTGCGCGTGCTCATGGCGCAGTATCGTGCGCCGGACTTTCCGTATTCGAAGGCCGTCATTCCCGCGACGACCGTCCTGTGCCTGACTGTCGAGCACATGACCGGCAAGCGCCGCGCGAAAAAGCACGGCTGAATGCACCGCACATAACGAGCAAAAGAGCCCCCGCAGGCAGTGCCTGTGGGGGCTCTTTTTGTGATCCTGCTGCAGATCAGCGGATGAAATTGGTGAACTTGCGCGCTTCCGTCTCCGGGCGCGGGACACCGGCTGCATCGCCGGCTGCAATTCACTGCAGCAGCCAGAGCAAATTGCGCGCAAGCTGGCGCATGGTCTGCAGGCCCTCCTCGTCCTGCGCGACGTCCTCCGGGCGCGCGCCGTGCACCATCGGCCAGTACTGAGAGGACACGACTGGCATATTCGAGATCATCGGGTATTTGACCAGCTGATCGAGCGCGGCCGTCGTGCCCGCGCGGCGCGCCGAGACGACGCAGGCGCACGGCTTATTCGCCCAACTGCCGCCGGCATAGAACAGCCGGTCACAAAAAGCAGACATCGCGCCGGAAATCCCGGCATAGTGTACCGGGGAAGCGAGCACGAGCGCGTCCGCCGTCTCCATCGCGTCGATGGCATCGTTCACCAGCCCACCGCGCACGCAGCGGCCGGTCGCATTGCATCCACCGCAGGCGGTGCAGCCGCCCACCTGCTCGGCGCCAACGGTCAGGATCTGCACCTCGGCACCGGCTGCGCGCAGCACCCGCTCCATTTCGTGCAGGGCAGTGTATGTGCAGCCGCGCGGATGCGGGCTGCCGTTGATCATGAGAATTTTCATCGTATCACCTCACGCGCAGGATAGCACAAATCGCCGCGCAGCGCAAGCGCGCACGCAATGCCCCAAAACGCCTTGCGCGGCAGCAAAACCTGCTGCCGCGCAAAGGAAAAGAAGGGACGTATGCCATGGAGTGGGGGGGGGAATGAAAGGAAGAAATGCGCATGGTGATACGGGAAACATGACGCGTCGGGCAGCCGGGCATACACAGCCGCCCGACGCGGAGAGGAACGGCTTCGCCGCTATGCGCCGCGGCGAAAGCCGGATCAGGCAGAGATCAGATGGCGCTCCAGCCGCCGTCCACGCACACGATCTGGCCGGTGGTGTAGCTGCAGGCCGGGGAGGCAAAGTAGGTGCACAGGCCGTCCATTTCGCCGGTCTCGCCGTGGCGCTCCATGGGGCAGCACTCGAGGTGCGCCTGATGGAAGAAGGGCGCGTCGATGTAGGCCGCGGTCATTTCCGTCGGGAAGTAGCCCGGGCAGATGCAGTTGACGGTGATGCCGTCGCGCGCCCAGGAGTTGCCGAGCGAGCGCGTCAGGTTGACGATGCCGCCCTTGGCCGCCGCATACGGTGCCGTGTCCACGCCCTTACGGCCGCAGACGCCGTGGATGGACGAGACCATGATGATGCGGCCGTACTGATTGGGCTTCATGGACTGGCGCACGACCTCGCGGCAGGTGAAGAACTGCCCGTTGAGGTCGGTGTTGATGACGTTGAGCCAGTACTCGTCCGTGAGCGTGGCCGGGTCGCCGCCGCCCGGAATACCAGCGGCATTGACCAGAATGTCGATCTTGCCAAAATGCGCGACGACGTCGCTGACGCAGTCCGTGATGCTCTTGGAATCCTGCAGATCCATGTAATGCGGATAGACCTTGACGCCGTATTCCGCCTCGATCTCCCTGGCGTTTTCATCCAGACGATCGGTGCGGCGGGCGACGAGCGCGATGTCTGCGCCCGCGTTGGCCATTGCCTTGGCGAACTGAAGGCCGAGACCGGAGGAACCGCCGCAGCAGAACGCGACCTGGCCGGAAAGATCAAACAGATTGTTTTTCATAATAAAGCCTTCCTTTTATAAAAAATTCAGTATGGTTTAGAAGAACCAGCAGTTTTCGTAGGCGCTGAGCGTGGCATCGGCCATCGTGCCGCCCTTGTTGGCGTCGCCGACAAAGACGACCTTGTCGAACGCATCCTTGAGCTGCTGCTCGTAGCTCTTGTCGGGGCGATTACCGAGCGCCATGATGACGATATCGGCCGGGCGGGTGACGACCTCGCCGGTGTCGGTCTTTTTGAGCTCGACCGCGCCGTCGGTCACGCCGGCAATGGCGTGCTCGGTCAGGACCTCCACGCCGCTCTCGGCGAGCAGGGACAGCAGCTTGTAGCGCGCGGTGCGGTAGATCGTGACACCGACCTCCTTCTGCATCTCGACGACCGTGACCTTGTTGCTGTCGCACAGGAAGTGCGCGACCTCAAGGCCGACATGGCCGCCGCCGATGACGGCAATGTTCTTGCCCTCGAAGGAGACGCGGCCCATGAGCACGTCCTCAATATAGTAGACATTGCTGCGGTCCACACCGGGAATGTTCGGCACGATCTGATCGCCGCCGCAGGCGACGACGACGCCGTAGGGATCGAGCGCGCGCAGCGTCTCGACCGTGGCGGGTGTGTTCAGGCGCACCTCGATGTGGTACTCCTTCATCTCGGCCTTCATGGTCTCGATGAGCTCGGCCACCATACCCTTGCACGGCGCTTTCGAGGCCAGCACGGCGCTGCCGCCGAGATGGTCACGGCTCTCGAAAATGACCGGGTAATAACCGCGCTTTTTCAGCAGGAGCGCAGCCTGCATGCCGCCGGGGCCGCCGCCCACGACCGCGACCGTGCGGCCGGCGCCGGTCTTGACCAGGTTCTCGTCGCCGTAGACCGTGGCGCGGCCGGTGACGGGGTTGATGGCGCAGTGCAGGTTCTTGCCCGCGACGACGGACTTGTTGCAGTTCATGCAGCCAAGGCACTTGCGGATGAGATCCTCACGGCCGGCCATGGCCTTTTTGACCACGTCGGGATCAGCCAGCTGCATGCGGGACATGCCGACAAAGTCACTCACGCCCTCCTGCAGGAAGCGCTCGGCCGTCTCGGGGTGCTTGATGGTGTTGACGGCGATGACAGGCACATTCACGGCAGCCTTGATGGTCTTGGCCAGATTCTTTCTCCAACCCTCGGGGCTGTAGCACGGCTCGATCATGGTCGGTGCGCTGGCATACACGCCGCAGGACACATTGAAGTAATCCACATACGGCTCTAGGTATTTGGCGATCTCGGTGCAGGCAGCGAGATCGTTGCCGCCCTCGACGAAGTCATTGCCGTTGATGCGCGCGCCGACAACGAAATCACGGCTGACGGCGGCGCGGATGCCGGTGAGGATACGCACGAGGAAGCGGCAGCGGTTTTCCATGCTTCCGCCGTATTCGTCGGTGCGCTTGTTGGTGTAAGGGCTCAAAAACTGTTGCACGAGATAGCCGTGCGCCGCGTGGACCTCGACACCGTCGGCACCGGCCAGCTCGGAGTTGACCGCCGCCTGCACGTACTTCTCGACCAGGTTGTCAATGTCCTCAATGGTCATCTCGCGCGGCAGAATGGTCGCGCGGCCGACGACGGAGTTGAGCTCCACACTCGGAGCCATGGCCTGACGGCCGCCGTTGCAGGCCGGGGGCGCCTCGCGGCCGCCGTGATGCAGCTGGATGAAGATCTTTGCGCCGTGGCGATGCACCGCCTCGCAGATGAGCTGGAAGCTCTTGATCTGCCGGCTGTCATAGATGCCGAGCTGGATGGGGTTGCAATGGCCGCTGTCGGCGTCCACGGAGGTGAATTCCGGAATGATGAGGCCGCAGCCGCCCTTGGCGCGATCCTCATAGAAACGGATCTGCTCCGGCGTGGTGCAGCCGTTCCAGTCGCCCATGAGCGCGCCCATGGCCGTCATCACGACGCGGTTGCGCAGCTCGAGGTTGCCGATCTTTCCGGGCTGAAACAGTTTTTCGTACTTCATGAGGTGTTTCTTCTCTTTCTTTGGAGGATTCCGAAACCGATGCTGTCTGCTTGTGCAGGAACGACATGGGATGCGGATTCTGCCGCCGCATCCGTGCCTTTGCAAATATTTTAACCATCTGTTTTGCGAATTTCCATATGCACGAAACACCAAAAAAAGCTTGATTTTGTGCGGGACAGACAATCCCGCCGCCGTGCACAACGATCCTGCCCGACGTGGAAACGACCGCCGTTGTGTGCCGTGCACAACGACCCGCCGCCTTTTTGTCGCACAGCACAACGGCAGCGGTTGCGCCCGCACCCCTCCGTGTAGTATAATTGAGTTAAATATTTTTTTAACAATTTTAGTATATCCGAGGAGGCACGACCGTGAAATTTTCCGAACTGATCACAAAGCTGCATTCGGCCAGTCAGCCGCATATGCTCATGTACATCGACATTCGTTCCGACTGCGAACTGGCGGACGTCAACATCCTTGCCTCCGGTCAGAGCGATGTGCAGGCCGGAACGCTCTATTTTGCCGACGCGGGGCAGCTGACACCGGACACCGTACTGCCGACCAACCTGCTGTACTACGGCCCGCTGCCGCCGGAGCTAGCGGACAGACTGACGAACAGCGCCATGATCGATCGCGGTGAATTTGCCGTGCTGTTTCAGACCGTAAAGGAACTGCTGAGCTACCAGCAGTCCGACCAGTAGCTCTATACACAGGTGCTGTATATGCTCTGCAACGGTGCGGAGCTGGACCGGGTGCTGACCAAAATGACCGACGTCACCGGCGACCTGTTCGTCGTGATCGACAGCACGGGAAAGCTCGTGGCCAAGACGAAAAACTTCTATGTGGACTACCCGCTGTGGATGCGGAGCATCGAGCAGGGATACTGCAGCGATATTCTAATGGAGTACATCGAGGACCGGCGGCGCAAAAACGAGTATTCCCTCTCGGACAAGCCCTTCACGCTCTTTTGCGAGCACATGCAGCGCTATCTGCTGTGCACGCGCATCGTCTACGACAATTTCATGATGGGCTACGTCATCATCGTGAGCAAGACCGGCATGTTCAGCGCGGCCGAGCAGCAGATCATCCCGCTGCTGTCCAGCTCGGCAAAGGAGCGCATCGTCAAAAGCAACAACGGCAACTGGATCGATTACCGCGCCTCCCAGCTCAACAACATCTTTGCCGATATGCTCGCCGGCGCGCAGAACGTGGACATGGAGCGCCGCATGAAGCTGGCCAAGCTGAGCTTTCCAGAGCAGAAATGTCTGGCGATCATCCGGCCGGTCTATTATAAGGAGCCGGCCTACTACAAATCCCGCCTCATTCCGGATATGCAGGCCATCTTCGGCAAGACGGCCTTTTCGGTGGTCAAGAACGATCTGGTGCTGCTGCTGACAGCGGCGGACGGCGGCACCATCACGCCCGAACAGCGCGCAGCACTGGAGCAGTACACGCAGGGGCACCGGCTGATCGTCGGCATCAGCAACTGTTTTCAGGCCAACAACCAGCTTTCACTCCACTATAACATGCTGCTGCAGACCTTGCAATTGGCCAAGCAGATGCGCTCGGACCAGAAGCTCTTCTTTTTCTCGGACTACGTGTATTACGCGCTGCTCGATCAGGTCGAGGACAAAAGCCTGCTGTCCTTCATCCGGCATCCCGCGCTCGACACGCTCATCCACTACGACCGCGAAAAAAGCGCCGAGCTCTACCAGACGCTGCGCGTATTCACCAAATGCGGCTTTAACAAGGCGCACACCTCCGAGCGGCTCTTTCTGCACCGCAACACCGTCAACTACCGCATCGCACAGATCGAATCCATCTGCGGGATCGACCTTTCGACGACAGAGCTGCTGTTTTCGCTCCAGCTGTCTTTTCTGATCGACGGCTACCTCAACAACGTCGCCTTCTGACGGCGGCCGCAGCCTGAAAACCGGACCGGCAAAGCTTGCCGGTCCGGTTTTTTGCGTCAAAAACGGTTTCCGGAGCAAAATGCGGATTGGTCTCTATGACAAAATTTTGACCGGATACTGTGCACGGCAAACATTGTCGATTTCCTGTCAAGCAAATATAATGGGCACAACCGAACAAAACCGATGTGTATCCCGCAGGGACACACGAACGCAGCTCCGCAGCCGTCCGTCGCGGCGGTGCGGAGCGCTCCGGACGGCTGTCTGCCCGGCTGCCGGAGCGCAGGACCATGTCAATGATAGAAAGGAGAATCTCGATGGAAAAGACGATCGAGAATATGGATCGCAACCGCCTTGGAATCCTGATCCGCTGCCTGGTGATTTTGCTCATCACCGGCGTGACCAACTCTGCAGCCGTATTTGTTTCCCCGCTGGCAGCACACTTTAACTGGACCGCAGACGCCATCGCAAACGTCAGCACGACCATGCTGCTGTGCTGGACGCCCGGCGCTCTGATCGGCGGCACGCTCATGTCGAAGATCGGCGCAAGAAACGCCATGCTGCTCGGCGCCGTGCTGTTCCCGCTCGGCACGCTGACCAGCAGCTTCGTGCCGCAGTCGTCCCCGTGGCTGCTGTATGTGACCTTCAGCTTCCTGCAGGGTCTCGGCAACGGCCTCGCCTACACCGTGGCCACCTATGTCTCCACCGGCTGGTATCCGGACAAGCGCGGCCTCGTTTCCGGCCTGTGCATGGCCTTCACCGGTGGCTCGTCCGCCTTCCTCGCGCCGATCTGCTCGAAGCTCGTGCAGTCCACCGGCATCATCTCCACGCTGCGCATCGTCGGCCTCGTGTCCCTGGTCGTGTGCGTCGTGTGCGCGCTCGGCGTCCGTCAGGCGCCTGTCGGCTACACGCCCGCCGGCTTTGCCGGCTCCGCCTCGAGTGCGGAGACCCAGCTCGAGAGCTATAACGTGCGCCGCGCGCTCAAGACCCGTCCCATCTGGCACCTGATCGTGTGCACCGCCTTCTTCCCGACGATGTATATGATCATGTTCCCGCGCTTCTCCGTGTACATGACCGACGCCGGCTTCACGCTGAGCGCGGCCACGCTGGGCGTGTCGATCTACTTCATCGCCAATACCCTCAGCCGCCTGTTCCTCGGCGCGCTGTGCGACAAGATCAGCTACAAGCACGTCTACGGCATCTGCGGCGTACTGTGCATCCTGTCCGCCATCTGCCTGATCGCCGCGCACTCGCTGTTCATGTTCTACCTCGGCTATGCGCTGCTCGGCCTCGGCTTCGGCGCCACCAACAGCGTCTACCCCGTCACGATCAACAAGTCCTACGGCCCGGTCTACGCCGGCGGCATCTACGGCGTGGCCCTGTTCGGCTACATGATCTTCTGCACGCTCATCACGCCGCGCATCAGCGCCGCGCTCGTTGCCTCCACCGGCGGCTACACCGCCTCGTTCATCTATGGCATCGTGCTCTCGTGCGTCGCCGTTGTGTCCATGTACCTGATCCCGAAGGTGGATCGCAAGCCCCTCGATGCGGCCGAGAAGCAGGCCGAATCTGTGTAATCCCGATCGGAAGAGGTGTCAACATTGGGCGTCATCGGCTGTATCCTTGGTTTTCTGATCGTTATCTATCTCTGCTATAAAGACTGGTCGGTCTATCTGGCCACATTTGCCGGCGCGTGCGTCGTCATCGCCTGCAACACGCTGCCGTTTATCGACAGCCTCGTCGGCGACTATGTCAGCGGTATGTTCACCGCCGTCAAGAGCTTCTTCTTCATGATCCTCTTCGGCTGCCTGCAGTCGAAGATCTACACGGAGAGCGGCGCCGCCTACACCATCGCCGACACCGTCATGAACCGCCTGCTCAAGGAGAACATGAGCAATACCGGCAAAAACCTCATCGGCATGTCTGTGATCCTGGTCATCGGCACCATCCTCAACCTCGGCGGCATCATCGCCGGCGTCGTCATCGTGCTCATGTACCCGATCGCGCTGGTCATTTTCGAGCGCTGCGATATCCCGAAGAAGTTCATCCTCGGCATTCTGGGCGCGGGCTCGTTCACCTTCACGCTGACCGTGCCCGGCAGCCCGCAGGTCACGAACGTAGCCGCCATGACCGTGCTCGGCACGGCGGCCGATGTGGCACTGGTGCCCGGTCTCGTGGGCGCGGCGGCGGAGATCGCCGCGATCCTCGTCATCATGAACCTGCTCATCAACCGCGCCCGCAAACGCGGCGAGCACTTCGAGCTCCACCCGCTCGACCCGCGTTATGACAGCACAGGCAGCAAGCCGAAGCTGATCGTCGCCCTCATTCCGATGGCCGTCCTCTTCCTGCTGTTCAACATCTGGAAGCTCAACATCAACATCTGCCTGTTGTGCTCCATCGCGCTGTCTCTCGTGCTGTTCTGGCCGCAGCTGCGCCGCAGGGATCTCAAGGCCATGCTCAACAGCGGCGCCGTCGACTCCGTGCCCATGACGATGACCGTCGCCGCAATCTGCGGCTTCGCCGGCGTCATCACCAACACGGACGCGTTCCAGTCCATGATCACCGCCATCACAAGCATCAGCATCGCGCCGATCCTCATCTGCTGGGTCGTTGTGGCGCTCATGTGCATGCTCACCGGCGGCTCGTCCACCGGCCAGCTCGTCGCGCTGCCGATCATCGCGCCGAAGCTGCAGGCGCTCGGTCTGACGGCCAGCACCATCCACCGCGTGTCCGCGTTTGCGGCCACCACGCTCGACTCCATGCCCTATTCGGGCAGCATCCTCATGCTGCTGCCCATGTGCCACATGAAGCTCAAGGAGGTCTACCCCGCCCTGTTCGTGACGACCGTCATCGCCACGACCGTCGGTACCGCCGCCGTCACGCTCATGTGCGTCCTGTTCCCGGGTCTCGCCTGAGCCCCGTCAACCCACACCATATCACAACAGAAAGGAAGTCAAGACATGAAAGAATTCAAGAACAAAGTTGCCGCCATCACCGGCTCCGCCACCGGCATCGGCCGCGCCTTCGCTGAAGAGGCTGCCAAGCGCGGCATGCGCCTCGCCCTCATCGACATCAACACCGAGGGTCTCGAGGAGACCAAGGCCATCTGCGAGAAGGCCGGCGCGCCGAAGGTCGTCACCATCAAGACCGACGTCACAAAGTATGAAGAGGTCCGCTTCAGCATCCTGCGCGTCATGCAGGAGTACGGCCAGCTCGACCTGATGTTCGCCAACGCCGGCATCGCCACCGCCGGCTGGGTCTACAACCATCCGCCTCAGGACTGGGCCTGGGCCATGAACACGAACGTGCTCGGCCTGACCTATTACGTGCACGAGGTGCTGCCCATCTTCAAGCAGCAGGGCACGCCCTGCCACTTCCTGTTCACCGCATCCATCGCCGGCCTGATCACCGGCCTGCGCTACAATACGGCCTACCTTGCGAGCAAGCATGCCGCCGTCTGCATCGCTGAGGCCGTGCGCGACCTCGCCGAGAACGACCCCGACTACAGCATGATGGGTGTGAGCGTGTTCTGTCCCGAATATGTGCACACGAACATCCACAACAGCGAGGATCACCGCCCGGCCGACTACAGCGTCCCGTGCGACCCGTTCTACGCCACCGACAGCTACTGGGATTACCGCCGCCTGTTCGACAGCAACATCACCGTCAAGGGCATGAACCCCGCC
>ERZ839823.3524-NODE-3524-length-10121-cov-2.989569_pt1 | contig 10121 bp, 5 predicted proteins | sample MGYA00519862_ERZ839823 | MGnify/ENA primary metagenome ERZ839823 (study PRJEB31850, sample SAMEA3708853) | human gut metagenome | biome: human gut; feature: human-associated habitat; material: faeces | place: China | collected 2014 ...
TGGAACGGAAACCGCCCAACTGAAACGTGCGGTCAGACGTAATATAGAACGCTTTCCTGATGATTTTATGTTCACATTAACAATTCAAGAATTTAACAACTTGAAAAACAATATGGTATGCCAAATTGGCATCTCAAAGAAAGGAGGTAACCAATATGCTCCATTCGCTTTCACGGAGCAAGGTATAGCAATGCTTTCTTCTGTACTCAGATCCGATACAGCCATTAAAGTCAATATCTCTATCATGCGTGCTTTCGTCGGCATACGACAAATAATAAGTTCTTCCTCCCCTTTGTTTGAACTCCAACAAGAAGTAAAGGAACTCAAAGCGTATATCGAAGAAGCATTTGCCGATTACAACGACATCAACGAAGATACCCGTACGCAACTTGAGCTAATCAATCTGTCACTCGCTGAGTTACAAGCGAAAAGAACCGAGAATCAATCTCGCCCCCGGATTGGTTACGTGAAATAAACAGTTCATGTAAATAACTCATATAAAATAAATAAATTCACTAACTTTGTGGCCTTAAATAGAAAACGATACAAAAACGATAAACGATCATGGAGTACAATTTCAGAGAGATTGAGAAGAAGTGGCACGACTACTGGATTGCCGAAAAGGTTTATAAAGTCGAAAAGGACACGAATAAGCCTAAATACTATGTATTGGACATGTTCCCCTATCCTTCCGGTGCGGGATTACACGTTGGCCACCCGCTCGGTTATATAGCTTCTGATATTTATTCGCGTTTCAAACGTTTGCAAGGTTTCAACGTATTGCACCCGATGGGTTACGACGCTTACGGATTGCCTGCGGAGCAATACGCCATCCAGACCGGACAACATCCGGAGATCACGACAAAGAATAATATAGCCCGTTATCGGGAGCAATTGGAAAAGATCGGTTTCTGCTACGATTGGAGCCGTGAGATCCGTACCTGCGATCCCGAATATTACAAATGGACGCAATGGGCCTTCATCCGGATGTTCAACAGCTACTACTGCAACGACGAGAAGCAAGCCCGCCCGATCAGCGAGTTGATACAGGCTTTCGAGACCAGTGGAACGGAAGGTCTGAACGTAGCTTGCGGAGAGGAACTTAGTTTCACCGCCGAGGAATGGAAAGCCAAGAGCGATAAAGAAAAACAAGAGATATTACTCAACTACCGGATCGCTTATCGTGGAGAGACCATGGTGAACTGGTGTGCCGCCTTGGGTACCGTATTAGCGAATGATGAGGTCGTGAACGGTGTCTCCGAGCGTGGAGGCTATCCGGTGGAACAAAAGATCATGCGCCAATGGTGCTTACGTGTATCCGCTTACGCGCAACGCCTGTTGGACGGGTTGGATACGATCGACTGGACGGATTCCTTGAAAGAGACCCAAAAGAACTGGATAGGACGCAGCGAAGGTGCCGAGGTTCGCTTCAAGGTAAAAGACAGCGATAAGGAATTCACGATCTTTACGACCCGTGCCGATACGATGTTTGGTGTTACCTTCATGGTATTAGCTCCGGAAAGCGAATTGGTTCAACAATTAACTACGGCAGACCAAAAAGCGGAAGTAGACGCTTACCTAGATCGCACCAAGAAACGTACCGAGCGCGAGCGCATCGCCGACCGCCAGGTAACCGGTGTATTCAGTGGTTCCTACGCTATTAACCCGTTTACGGGCGAGGCGGTTCCCATCTGGATCAGCGACTATGTATTGGCCGGCTACGGTACGGGAGCGATCATGGCGGTTCCGGCGCACGATAGTCGCGACTACGCTTTCGCAAAGCATTTCGGACTGGAAATCCGTCCGTTGGTGGAAGGTTGCGACGTAAGCAAGGAAAGTTTCGATGCCAAGGAAGGTATCGTATGCAATTCTCCGAGAGCCGGCGTTACTCCTTATTGCGATCTTTCCTTGAACGGACTGACGATCAAGGAAGCGATAGCCGCTACCAAGAAATACGTAAAAGATCACGATCTGGGACGTGTGAAGATAAACTACCGCTTGCGCGACGCTATTTTCAGCCGCCAGCGTTATTGGGGTGAACCGTTCCCGGTATATTACGACGCCGATGGCATGCCTCAGATGTTGCCGGAAGAATGTCTGCCCCTGTTGCTGCCGGAAGTAGATAAATTCTTGCCTACCGAGACGGGCGAGCCTCCATTAGGACACGCCGTTAAATGGGCTTGGGACACGGTAAACCAAAAAGTCACCGAGGTATCGAAGATCGATAACCAGACGATCTTCCCGCTAGAGCTTTGTACGATGCCGGGCTTCGCCGGTTCTTCCGCTTATTATTTGCGCTATATGGACCCGCATAATGATAAAGCCTTGGTAGCTAAAGACGTGGATGAATATTGGAGAAACGTGGATTTATATATCGGTGGTACGGAACACGCTACCGGCCACTTGATTTACAGCCGTTTCTGGAATAAGTTCTTGTTCGACTTGGGTATCGTTTGCGAGGAAGAGCCGTTCAAGAAATTGATCAACCAAGGTATGATCCAAGGACGCTCGAACTTCGTGTACCGCATCAACGGAACCAATAAATTCGTTTCCTTGAACTTGAAAGACCAATACGAGGTCACCCCTATCCATGTAGACGTAAATATCGTATCTAACGATCTGTTGGATATAGAGGCTTTCAAGAACTGGCGTCCGGAATACAACGACGCGGAGTTCGTATTGGAAGATGGTAAATATATCTGTGGATGGGCGGTCGAGAAGATGTCCAAATCCATGTTCAACGTAGTGAACCCGGATATGATCGTTGAGAAATATGGTGCCGATACCCTACGTTTGTACGAGATGTTCCTAGGCCCGCTGGAGCAATCCAAGCCTTGGGATACGAACGGTATCGACGGCGTACACCGTTTCTTAAAGAAGCTTTGGGGCTTGTTCTTCGGCAATACGGATACCCTGCAAGTTACCGATGTCGAGCCTACGGCCGACGAATTGAAATCCTTGCATAAGCTGATCAAGAAAGTAACGTTCGACATCGAGCATTTCTCATACAACACGTCCATTAGCGCCTTCATGATTTGCGTGAACGAGTTAACGAGCTTAAAATGCAGCAAGCGCGCCATCTTGGAGCCGCTGATCACCTTATTGGCTCCGTTCGCTCCCCACATCACGGAAGAGCTATGGCATCAATTAGGACATGATACGACCATCTGCGATGCCCAGTGGCCGGAACATAACGAAGAGTATCTGGTAGAAAAATCAGTTACCTACGTCATCTCATTCAATGGTAAAGCCCGTTTCAACCTCGAACTTCCGGCAGATATCTCCCGTGAAGACGCTGAGAAGGCGGCCTTGAGCCATGAGAACTCAGCGAAGTGGATGGAAGGCAAGACCGTTAAGAAGGTAATTGTCGTTCCCGGCAAAATCGTTAATATCGTAGTGGGATGAACTTAAAACTCACAAAAATCTATTTTTCCGTACAGGATTATCTAATGATCCTGTTCGGAACTCTATTATACGGATTCGGATTCAACGCCTTTATCCTTTCCAACGAGATCGTGACAGGTGGGGTAAGTGGTATCTGTGCGTTGATCTTCTTTGCCTCCAATGGATTGATCCCGGTATCCGTATCTTATTTTGTCATCAACGTAGCCTTGTTGGTGGTAGCCTTAAAGATCCTTGGTCTAAAATTCTTGATAAAAACTATTTTCGGAGTTTTCTCACTCTCGGCTTCTCTCTCTCTCTTCGAGTGGCTGCTGAAAGGACAACCTATACTGCACGACCAGCCGTTTATGGCTATCATAATCGGAGCGTTTATGTGTGGTGCCGGACTAGGACTGGTATTCTCGGCCAACGGTAGTACCGGAGGTACGGATATTATCGGTGCGGTAATCAATAAATATAAGAATATATCGATCGGACGTATCCTTCTGTTTTGCGATTTCTTCATCATCAGTTCCTCTTTCTTCCTGTTCCATAACGTGGACAAGATCGTTTTCGGTTTCGTGGAGATGGTCATAAGCAATTACGTTCTCGACATGGTATTGAACGGTAACCGCCAATCCGTACAATTCCTCATCTTCTCCCAGAAGTACGACGAGATAGCGGATCGCATCATCCATGACTTAGGCCGTGGCTGTACGATACTGGACGGCGAGGGCGGTTATTCCCGCAAACCCGTCAAGGTAGTCGTACTACTCGCCAAGAAATCCGAATCCGTCTCCATCTTCCGGATCGTGAAACGGATAGACCACCAAGCGTTCATCTCCCAAAGCATTGTCCGAGGGGTATATGGTGAGGGGTTCGATCAGATAAAGACTTAAAAAAGAATATACAAACAATTTAAAGCATTTCCATACGTTATATATCTACCGTATAGAAATGCTTTCTTATTTAATAGATTACGAAATATGAAACTTGTATTCGCGACAAATAATCAACACAAACTGGACGAGGTCCGCAAGATAACCGCCGGATACGCGGAAATCATAAGTTTATCCGATATAGATTGCCATGACGATATCCCCGAGACGGCAGATACCTTAGAGGGAAATGCTTTGCTAAAAGCCCGCTATATCAAGGAGAAATTCGGATATGATTGTTTCGCTGACGACACGGGATTAGAAGTCGAGGTATTGAATAATGCTCCGGGAGTCTATTCGGCTCGTTACGCAGGAACAGAGCACGACTCGGAAGCTAATATGAACAAGCTGTTGTCCGAAATGAATCATAAAGAAAACAGAAAAGCACGTTTCCGCACGGTCATAGCTCTAATCCTTGACGGAAAAGAATATACCTTCGACGGTATCGTGAATGGCTCTATCACTACCGAAAAACGCGGAGATAGCGGATTTGGATACGATCCTATATTCATGCCTGATACCTATACACAAACTTTCGCCGAGATGGGTAACGATACAAAAAACCAGATCAGCCATCGTGCGAAAGCCGTCATGAAGTTAACATCATTTTTATCTGATTACAATTGTTAATATGAGACATATACTTACTATCATTCTATTTTCATTCTTTTCATTCACTGTATTAGCCGCGAATTTTAATACAACCGGATGGAAAACGTATCTTTCTTACAATAACACAAACAGCGTAGAGGAATCGAACGACCAAGTATTTGTGGTAGCGGAAGGATCTCTTTATACGTATGGAAAAGATGATAATAGTATTAAGCAATATTATAAAGGAAACGGATTAAATGATAATACGATTTCTTTGATCCGCTATAATAAACAAACAAAATCACTCCTTATTATCTATGATAATTCAAATATAGATATACTTGAGGGAGGAGTGGCGACAAATCTACCTTATCTGTCGACCAGTACGTCCATAAGAGACAAACAAATCAATTCAGTATTGGTACACGATGAATATGCCTATTTATCGACAGCATTTGGTATCGTCGTGGTCAATATGGCCAAAAAGGAAATAAAGGATACCTACAAGCTTTCCTTAAATATAACATCGTGTGCCATACAGAATGGCAATATATATGCCTCTACAACCAATAAAGCAGAAGTATCTTCGGGGATTATATACGCCTCATTAAAAGAGAACCTACTGGATAAGGCAAACTGGAAGCCCTATGGATTATCAAACCTTTCCGATAGTCATACGATCTCAGCTATCGCTTCATTCAAGAATACCTTGTTCTACTTGGTCAGTCAGCAAGGTATCTTCTATGAAAACAATGGAGAGCTTTCCCGAATAATAAATAGCTCAACCCTAAAATACATGAAAGTAATAGGCGAAAAATTAGCATGTATAGATAACTCAAGGGTTTTCATCGTATCCGATACGCAAAAGTTTGACCAAATAAACTTAAGTATCAATGATATCAGTACCTATCAAACAGACAAATATTGGATAGCGGAAGGAAGCAAAGGGCTACGTTCCATCCAACGGAAAGGCTCAAATAGTTTTGAGGCTCTTAATGAACCTATCATTTTAGACGGACCTTACAGCAATAGCGCATTCGATATTGTTTGTAAAAATGATAAAGTATATATGATCATAGGAGGTAAAGACCTCCTAAATGGTAAGCGTTTCGACAAAGGAGGTTATATTCTTACATACGATTATGATAAATGGTCTTTTATCGATCCTAAAGAAGCCCAAAAGAAACTCAATTTACCAAGAAATCCACGAGACTATACAAGTATAGCCGTAACGACCGACGATTCTAATGATGAGATCGTATACGCCTCTTCCATGGGTGATGGCGTTATCCAATATAAGAATGGAACTCCTGTCCAGTCATACAATGAAAAGAATGCCTTTAAAGAAACCGCGGGAGGCTATGGGTCCGGTTATTGTTATATAGATGGACTGGCCTTTGATAAAAATGGAAATTTGTGGATGACAAGCTCAGAGGTTAACCATGCGGTACTTGTTCTTGACAAAGCAGGAGCATGGCATCGTTTGGATATCGAGCAACTTAGAGGAGTTTATACAATAAACGATATACTTATAACCTCCACTAACGACAAATGGATTTATGTGCCTCGTAACACCCCTAAACTTGTAATGATACCGAATAGCGAGTCTTTAGACGAAGTTTCCTCGTATGAGTTTACTACACTTATTGATACCGACGGAAAAGAATTGACTCCTAGTAATTATACATGCGTAGCCGAGGATAAGGATGGATATATCTGGGTTGGTACGAATCGGGGAGCCGTATACTTCACTAAACCTAGGATCTCTTCCGCTGAGGATAAAGCCGCTACACGTTGTACAAGGGTAAAATATACCAATGAGGAAACTGGCAATCTCGCTTATTTCTTAGATAACGTTGTCGTCACGACCCTAAAAGTAGACGCAGGTAATCGAAAATGGATTGGAACCAAAGGAAATGGCGTCTATGTTCTAGATAATGATAATGAGACAATCGTTTATCAATTTAATACGACCAATAGCCCGCTCCTTTCCGATAACATATACGATATAGAGATAAACGATAAGACCGGTGAAGTTTTTATCGGTACCGATAAAGGACTAAATTCCTATCAAGGAGAAGCTTCGGAAGGTAAATCTGATTACTCGGAGATCTACGCATATCCTAATCCGGTACGTCCCGAACATATGGATAAAGTAACGATTGTAGGATTAATGGATAATTCGAATGTAAAAATCACGGATTTAAACGGAAATATTATTTATCAAACTAAATCCTTGGGGGGGCAAGCTATCTGGAATTGCCGGAACGCAAACGGATCACGTGTAGCGACAGGCGTATATCTTGTACTAGCTTCCACGGAGGAAGCCTCAGAGAGCGTCGTAACAAAAATCATTGTAGTCAAATAGAACAATGAATCAATCAGAGAAAGTTTTACTCAACTCCAGATTAATAAATCAAGTAAAAGAAGCGAATAATTTTGATTTTATTCGCTTCTTTCTTGCGTATTCTGTCATGTTCAACCATTTCAGCACACTGACAGAGACAGATCCTTTTTGGTTTGTTAGCGGAGGATTTCGAGTGAAAGGTTTCTTTATTATTAGTGGATTTCTTGTTATGTTTAGCTTCTTACGTACGCCTAATACCCGGATTTTTTTCCGTAAACGTATTCAACGTATTATGCCCGCCTACAGCTTGACTATTTTATTATGTGCCTTAATCGGATTATTCCTTACTTCCTTATCCTGCAGGGAATACCTCACCTCTTCTAGCTTATACACCTATCTTATCTGTAATTTACTTACATTTAACTTTTTATCGCCGGATTTACCCGGCGTATTCGATACCAATCCTTTACAAGCGATGAATGGGTCTTTATGGACTATCAAGGTTGAATTCATGCTATATATCACCATACCCATTATCTATTGGTTACTGAAAAGATATAACAAATTAGTATGCCTACTTCTTATTTATATCTTATCTTTCATCTACTCGACAACGTGTAATTATTTAGATGATATGACACACAACCCTATTTATGAATTCATGAAAAGACAATTCCCCGGACAAATGATGTACTTTTGTTCCGGTATTATCATACTTGCCTATTTCCCTGTTTTTCGAAAATATATGAGATATTTGTTCCCTGTCAGCCTATTTCTTTTATTGGGTAGAGAGTATCTGTTGCTGAGTATTTTCGAGCCTATCGCTCTAGCCTCTATCATTATCACGGTAGCTTACGGATTCAAGTGGTTACATGTATTCAACCGGATGGGAAATTTCTCGTATGGTATCTTCTTGATTCATTTCCCGATCATCCAGATATTCATTCATTACGGACTTGATCAATATAGCTTTATATTGACATTGGCTCTTACCACTATCCTTAGCACCGGATTAGGTATGTTATCCTGGAAATACATAGAGAAACCTTGTTTATATCATCCTAAAAAGAAAAACCAGATGAACGCAATGCTCGGATGATCGGATCTGTTATCTTCTCCGCTCCTTTCGCAGCGATTAATGCCAAGAACCAAATTCCACCATCCGTAAAAGAGGGAAACAACTACGACTGCAGAATTTATTTGCAATCGTAGTTGTTTCCCGAAGACAAACCAATATAGTAAAGATACAATATCAATGCTTTATACCCTCAAACATCTCCGAGCGATCTTCTTTCGCTTGGGTGGATTTAGCCTTGAAACTATTAAATGTCCAACTCAACGTCAACGTGATTTGTGGATATTTGGGTTTGATACGTGTCAGGGAGCGTAAATCTGCCGTTTGGATATCGCTGATATATTTGGCGGAACGGAAAATATCCCGGAAAGCTAAGGTGGCGGTTAGTTTTCGGTTACATAGTTGCTGGCGGACGGCTACGTTCGCGTACCAATAAGCGTCCGTACGGCCCTGCGTCGTTACGGAAGGGCCTACAAAACTACCATCCAATTGGATACGTGTGTATTTCCCCAGATTAAACAGGTTATTCCATAGGATATCATAATTGGTGCTAGAGGTCGTATTTCCACCGGCGGCCTGTTCGTTCTTCACCTTATAGTGATAAACGTTTCCGTTGACCGTGGTATTCCACCAACGTACCGGATGCAGGCTGACGCTTAGCTCGATACCTGTTGAATAATCATGTCCTACGTTTGACATCGAGTCTAAGGTTACACCGGCTGAATAAGGTACGCGCAACCGCTCGATCTTATCCTTCCGATACCGATGAAAGGCGGTGGCGGATACCGTGTTTTCCCCGAAACTCTTCCGGTAGTTCAATTCAAAGGAGTTGATGTACTCCGGACGTATATCCGGATTACCGATCTCGGCCGTATAAAAGTCGCGATACGTGATATAAGGCTCCATATAGAAAAGCTGCGGACGTGTGGTACGACGGGAATAGGAAGCCAACAAGCGATGCTCATTCGGGAACGTATAGCCCAAATGCACCGATGGGAAAAACTCAAAACGATTCTTCGTACGATCCGCTCCCTCCACGGAACTTCGCAAGACCGTATGCGTATGCTCTCCCCGAACGCCGGCTTGCGCCTCTAAATTCTTCCACGTATGGGAAAGAATCGTATAGATAGAATTCACCCCTTCTTGAAAATAAAACGTGTTGTAGATATCGTCACGCCAAAAGAACGTTTGTCCCTTGGGGTCCCACCATTCCATATTGTAATCGCCGTCTTCCAGATAAGAATAATATTGGTAACCCGCCTCTAGCTTACCTCCTTTCCCGAAAGGCAAGGCGTAATCCAGATTGATACGCATCGTTTCCCGGTGCTCGGCCTCATAAGCACGATGCCCCTGTTGGCGTTGCCCTTCCAAGGACATCAAGTCGTTAAAGAAATATTCCAAGGCATGGCCGCCATATTTGTAATAAGCACTACCGGAAAGCTCGTGTCCCTTATCGTTGAACTTATGCTGTACCGCCAGACTTCCCAAACCTATATTCTCATCATTATCATAATCATCTATGCTTCGATAATCTTCCGTCACCGGAGAGCCGCCCGCTACCGAACGGGTTTCCTTATAGTTCATTTCTCCCTTACGCTTATTTCCGCCATAGCCGCCCTCCAGATCCAACGCGATGGTTGTCTTGGGAAGATTCAGGCTCCAACCGCCTTTCAGCGTATAATGGTAACTGTCTCCCGTACGAGGCCCGACGGAATGCGAAGTCGTTGTTTGATCGCCAACCACCGTCTTCTTCTCTTGATCGAAATCACTCTTACGCATACGATCC
>ERZ839823.3533-NODE-3533-length-10110-cov-5.707708_pt1 | contig 10110 bp, 7 predicted proteins | sample MGYA00519862_ERZ839823 | MGnify/ENA primary metagenome ERZ839823 (study PRJEB31850, sample SAMEA3708853) | human gut metagenome | biome: human gut; feature: human-associated habitat; material: faeces | place: China | collected 2014 ...
TGTTCGTAGAGTTTCAGTCCGCAGGCGGCGATCTCCTTGGTGTTCTTGTCCTGGTCGTTGTATTTCCAGAGGTCGGCGACGAGTTTGAGCAGGGCGAAAAGGTTCGTCGGCGACGAGATGATCACCTTTTTGTCGTAGGCGTCGGACCAGATGGCCGTGTCGTTCTGCAACGCCGCGAGGAACGCCGGTTCGTTGGGGATGAACATGATGACGAAGTCGGGCGAATTGAGCCGCCGCTGGTACTCCTTGCGGCCCAGTTCGGTGACGTGCTGCCGCACCGAGGCGATGTGCGCCGCGAGATAACGCCGCCGCTCCTCCTCCGTGTCGGCCGAGGAGTAACCCACGAAGGCCGTGAGCGAGACTTTCGAGTCGATGACGATGTCCTTCTTCTCGGGCAGGTGCAGCACCACGTCGGGCCGCAGGTTGCGCCCCTCCTCGTCCTTGATGTTGTACTGCGTCTGGTAGTGGATGCCCTTCGAGAGGGCCGAACTGTCGAGGATCGTTTCGAGCAGCATCTCGCCCCAGTCGCCCTGCACCTTCGAATTGCCTTTCAGGGCGTCGGTCAGGTTCCGGGCCTCGGTGGAGATCGTCTGGTTGAGTTCCATCAGGCGTTTGAGTTCCGATTTCAGCTCGCCCCGCTGGGAGGTCTGCGTGGTGTAGATCTCCTCGACGCGCTTGCGGAAGTCGACGATGTTCTCCTTGAACGGTTTCAGAAGGATGTCGATCGACTCCCTGCTGGTCTCCTTGAACCGCTGCGACTGCTCGCCCAGAATCTCCGTCGCGAGGTTTTTGAATTGCAGGCGGAAACGCTCTTCGAGCTGTTCGCGTTCGGCTTTCTCGGCGGCGCGCTCCTCGGCGTTCTTTTGTTTCAGGCCGGCGATTTCCGTCTGGGACGAGGCGCGCAGGGCGGCCAGTTCGGTTTCGGTGCGCAGCCGCGTTTCGATCTGCACGCGGATGTCCGCTTCGGCTTGCAGGCGGGCCTGCTCGGCGGCGGTCTTGTCGGCACGCAGGTGGCCGGCTTCGCGGCGGGCGGCGGCGAGCATGGCCCCGAGCGCCGCCGAGAGGGCGCCGAGCACGATGATTGCAAGAATGAATGCGGTGTTCATACTGACAAAGGTAGAATTTTCCGTGGAATTTTTCGTATCTTTGACCGACAAACTCTTTGATTCATGCAACGTATAGTAGCCCCTTCGATGCTCTCGGCCGACTTCGGCCATCTGGAGCGCGATACCCGGATGGTCGACGCCAGTGCGGCCGAATGGGTCCATATCGACGTGATGGACGGCGTTTTCGTCCCCAACATTTCATTCGGGTTTCCCGTGCTGAAAGCCATCCGCAAGGCGACGGCGAAATTTCTCGACGTGCACCTGATGATCGTCAGCCCGGAAAAATACGTCGCGCGCTTCGCCGAGGCGGGGGCCGATCTGGTGACCTTCCACCTCGAAGCGACGGACGACCCCGCGGGGTGCGTCGCGCTGATCCGCCGGGCCGGAGCCAAAGCGGGCGTGTCGATCAAGCCGGCGACGCCGGTGGAGGCGCTGCGCGAGGTGCTGCCGCTGGTGGACCTGGTGCTGGTGATGAGCGTCGAGCCGGGGTTCGGCGGACAGTCGTTCATCCCGGGGTCGCTGGAGAAGATCGCGCAGCTGCGGGCGATGGCCCGGGAGATGGGTCTCGAAACGATCATCGAGGTCGATGGAGGCATCTCGGCCCGCAACGCCGGAGCGGTTTACGGGGCGGGCGCCGACGTGCTGGTGGCCGGCAGCAGCGTTTTCGGAGCCGAAGATCCGCAGGCCGAGGTCGTGAAGATGCTCAACGCCTGACCGGAGGGTCCGTCCGGAAGAGCGCAGGGGATTTCATTTCGGAAAAAACACTCCGTCAGCGTCCGGCGTGCCGGGCCGTCTCGGCGTCGAGCAGGCGGCGCAGTCGGCGCAGGAGCGCATCGTCGCGGAACCACTCCGCGCCATAGGTCAGGTTGAATTCGTAATCGAAATCGGCGGGATTGGCTCCCTGATTGTGCTGGAGGATGGTCTCGGCCTTGTCGAGCGCCTTGACCCAGCGGGCTTCGGGCGTGGCGCAGGCTTCGTACTCCTCCCAGAGCGTCCGGATGCGTGCTGCGGCTTCTGCGGGCAGCAGGGGCGTGAGCCGCTCCATGGCCGCAAGTTCCGCCGCGGCCTTGGAGGCGGGGTCGCACTGCGCAACGGCCGGGATGTCGCCTTCGTAAGCCTCCCCGAGGTCGTGGACCAGGCACATCGCAAGGACCCGAGGCAGGTCGAGTTCCGGTTTTTCGTCCGCAAGGACGAGGGCCAGCAGGGCCAGCCGCCACGTGTGTTCGGCGGTGCTTTCGTGCCGTCCGGTCGAGGTGCGGGCCGAGCGCAGGACGTTTTTCAGCCGTTCGGCTTCGCGCATGAATTGCAGGTATCGTTCCAGTTTTTCCATCTCCGGGATTCTGTTTCGGGACCGTAAAGATACGATATGTCGGATTAAATCGCTAACTTTGCGGTGTTTTTAGATTCGCCATGATTTCATTAGACAACCTTACCGTCAGTTATGGGGGCTGGACCCTTTTCGACAATATTTCGTTCCTGATCAACCCGAAGGACCGCATCGGACTGGTGGGCAAGAACGGAGCGGGCAAAACCACGCTCCTGCGCATCATCACGGGCGAACAGCAGCCCACGTCGGGCGCCGTGACGCTCAACGGCGACTGCACGATCGGATACCTGCCGCAGACGATGTGCGTGGCGGACACCACGACGCTCGCGGAGGAGACCGCCAAGGCCTTCGAGGAGGTGTTGCGGCTCGAGGCCGAGATCGAGGCCCTGACGCGCGAGATCGCCGAGCGCACCGACTACGAAAGCTCCGAATACGAACAGCTCCTGCACCGTCTGAACGACGCGCAGGACCACTATCATATCCTCGGCGGCGAGACCCGCGACGCGGACATCGAGAAGACGCTGCTGGGCCTCGGGTTCAAACGGTCGGATTTCGGGCGCGCCACGAGCGAGTTCTCGGGCGGCTGGCGCATGCGTATCGAGCTGGCGAAACTGCTGCTCAGGCGGCCCTCGATCTTCCTGCTGGACGAACCGACGAACCACCTCGACATCGAGTCGATTCAGTGGCTCGAAGAGTATCTCCGGAATTACAACGGCGCGGTGCTGCTCATTTCGCACGACCGCGCCTTTCTGGACAACGTCACCAACCGCACGGTCGAACTGTCGCTGGGCAAGATCACCGATTACAAGGTCTCCTATTCGAAATACGTCGTCCTGCGCGCCGAGCGCCGGGCGCAGCAGATGGCGGCCTACGAGAACCAGCAGCGGATGATCGAGAAGACCGAGGAGTTCATCGAGAAATTCCGTTACAAACCCACCAAGTCGAACCAGGTGCAGTCGCGCATCAAGCAGCTGGAGCGGCTGGACCGTCTCGAGATCGAGGAAGAGGACCTCGCCACGCTCAACATCAAGTTCCCGCCCGCGCCCCGCTCGGGGCAGATCGTCGCGGAGATCAGCGAGGCCGGCATGTCGTTCGGCGAGAAACATGTCTTCAGCGGCGCGAATTTCGTCATCGAGAAGGGCGACAGGATTGCGTTGGTAGGCCGCAACGGCGAGGGCAAGACGACCCTCGCACGCATGCTGATCGGCCAGCTGACGCCCACCGAAGGGTCGGTGCGCCTCGGGGCGAACGTCAATATCGGCTATTACGCCCAGAATCAGGACGATCTGATGGACGGCGATTTCACGGTCTACGACACGCTGGACCGTGTGGCCGTGGGCGACATCCGGACCCGCCTGCGCGACATTCTGGGGGCGTTCCTGTTCCGCGGCGAGGACATCGACAAGAAGGTCAAGGTCCTCTCGGGCGGCGAGCGGGCGCGTCTGGCGATGGCCCGCATGATGCTCGAACCGCGCAACCTGCTGGTGCTGGACGAGCCGACGAACCACATGGACATGCGCTCGAAGGACATCCTCAAGAACGCCATTATGAAGTACGACGGCACGGTGGTCGTGGTGTCGCACGACCGCGAATTCCTCGACGGCATGGTCGAGAAGGTCTACGAGTTCCGCGACGGCGGGGTGAAGGAGTATCTGGGCGGCATCTACTATTTCCTCGAAAAGCGCAAGCTGGAGTCGTTGCAGGAGATCGAGCGGCGCGACGCTCCGGCCAAAATGCCTGCGAAAGGCGACGAACCGAAGCCGGCCGTATCCGGAAAGCTCTCCTACGAGCAGAGGAAGGAGCAGGAGAAGCAGCTGCGCAAAGCGAAAAAGGTCGTGGAGACGATCGAGGCGGAGCTGGCCGACATCGAGAAGCGGATCGCGGAGTACGATGCGCGGTTCGCCGCCGCGACCGAATACAACGAGGCCGACTACAAGGCTTACAACGAACTGAAAACCCGTTACGACCACCAGATGCACGAGTGGGAGAAGGCGTCGTATGAACTGGAAATCGTAGCGGATTAGCCCGCTTGAAATCAAAAATCGGGATGCGGGGAATGGAATGCAGAATGAATAATGCATAATGTCATCCTGAGCGAAGCGAAGGATCTTTTGGAAGATAATATGCAGGGACATTATTACGTATATATGATGGGCAGTGCCAGCGGCAGGGCTTTGTACGTTGGAGTAACAAATGATCTCCAACGTCGGGTTCTGGAACATAAAAATGGAGAAACAGCAGGATTTACAAGCCGTTATCGGTGTTATGCCTTACTTTATTACGAGCCTTATTCGGACGTTCGAGATGCAATAGCCAGAGAGAAGCAGATCAAAGGATGGTTGCGGGAACGAAAAGAGCGATTGATAGAAACGATGAATCCGGGCAGAGTGGATCTTGCCGCTGATTTTTAGATTCTTCGCTGTGCTCAAAATGACAAATATAACAATTTACACGATGGATAGCAACCTTATTTTCGGGATTCGTCCCGTGGCCGAAGCGATCGAGGCCGGAAAGCAGATCGAGAAACTCTACATCCGCAAGGGAGCCGAAGGGCAGCTGATGCAGGAGCTGAAAGATCTTTGCATGCGCCACCGTCTGCATTATCAGGAGGTTCCGGTCGAGAAGCTCAACCGCCTGACGCGCGGCAACCACCAGGGCGTCGTGGCGCAGACCGCGGCCATCGAGTATGTGCAGCTGACCGACATTCTGGAACGCGTGCCCGAAGACGAGACGCCGCTCGTGGTGTTGTTCGACGGGGTGACCGACGTGCGGAATTTCGGGGCCATCGCCCGCTCGGCCGAGTGTGCCGGGGCGCACGGGCTGATCACGCCGCTGAAGAACTCGGCGCCCGTGAACGCCGAGGCGATCCGCTCGTCGGCCGGTGCGCTGACGACGATTCCGGTGTGCCGCGTCGGTTCGGTCCGCAATACGCTCAAGGCATTGCAGGCGGAGGGCTTTCAGGTCGTGGCCGCCACGGAGAAGAGCCGCAAACTGCTCTACGATGCCGATTTCCGCCGTCCTACGGTGATCGTGATGGGCGCCGAGGATACGGGTATCTCGAAAGAGGTGCTCAAACTCTGTGACGAGCAGCTGGCCATTCCGCTGATCGGCCACATCGAGTCGCTCAACGTCTCGGCCGCGGCGGCCGTGATGCTGTTCGAGGTCGTGCGCCAGCGCATCGGGCCGGAGAACTGAAAGGAGGAGACGGAGTCCCGTCATTGCGAGGAGCGCAGCGACGCGGCAATCCTTGCGGCGTTACGACACTCTCCGCAGATGGCCGCGGCATCTGACGACGCCTCGCCATGACGAACGAATATGCAAAGCCGATAATCAAAATCATAATTCTGTGAAAGCCAAACTCGAATACTGCCTGCGCTGGCTCCGCGAAGGGGCCGTGCGGGTCGTGCGGTCGTACCCGGTCGAAACGCTCCTGGCGCTCTACGCCTGCATCCGGTGCCTGCTCACCTACGAACTCGACTGGAGCGAGGAGGAATTGTTTAATAGACTCGGCCTCGTGCCGCTGTTCTTCGCTCTGGCGCTTGCCGTCAACAACCTGGCGGGGCGCGGACCGTGGCGGAAAGTCTATTGGGTCGTGTGGGCGCCGATCGTGCCGCTGACGCTTTGGAGCGGTCTCGGCGACTGGATCGAAAGCGCGTCTTTCCGCATTTCGCTCGGCATACTGGCGCCGCTGCTGTTGCTGTTGAGCCTGCGGGCCGTGCGCAACGACCGGTTCGTCAACGGCGCGCTCGTCTGGCTGCGCTCGGGTGCGCTGGCCCTGCTGTTCGCCAATGTCGCGCTGGGGCTGTTCTATGCGATACTCTATTCGGCGACCTATATCTTCGGCCTCGGCGGAGCGTGGATCGAACACGTCGCGGTGTGGTCCGTGACGATCTGCGAGACGCTGGCCGTGCCGCTGCTGTTCCTGATGATGGCCGACCGCTGGCGGGACGCCGAACTGCGCGGCAGCCGCATCCTCGAAATGCTGCTGAACTACATCGTGACCCCCGCGCTGCTGATCTACGCCGCGATCCTCTACCTCTACATGGCCAAAATCCTCGTCACGTGGACGCTGCCCGAGGGCGGCGTGGCCTATCTGGTCTTCGGGTTCACGATGACGGCGCTGGCCGTGAAGGCGCTGGGGCGGCTGCTTGAAAAACGGATTTACGACTGGTTTTTCGACCGTTTCAGCCTTGTGTCGCTGCCCGTGCTGACGCTGTTCTGGATCGGCGTGGTGCGCCGCACGAACGAATACGGCCTGACCGAACCGCGCGTCTACCTCGTGGTGTGCGGCGGTCTGATGACCCTCTGCGTGCTGTTGTTCCTTTCGCAGCGTACGGGCCGTTACCTGTGGGTGTGTCTTGCGGCATGGGTGAGCTTCGCCGCGCTGGCTTACGTTTCCTTCCTCGAGCCGGAGCGTATCGCCGTGCAGTCGCAGACGCAGCGCGCGGAGCGGGTGGCGGAGCGGCTCGGACGCCTCGGCGGGGACGGACGGCTGCTGCTGACGCCGATGCCGCTGGCCGATACCGTTTATAAGAAGGAGTACCGGAAACTCTACGAGTCGCTCGACTATATCCGCCGCGACAGCGCGGCTTTCGCCCGTTTCGGCGTGAAGAACCTCGACGATCTGGCCGCGATTTTCCCCGAAGCGATGCGCGATTACGTGAGGTGGGGCTATGATTGGAGCTGTGTCGATACATGTGTCGATACCAATATTATTGAACTGGAGGCGCCCGTTAATGTCCGGTTCGAGGTAAATGCGGAATATCCGCATTATTATACGAATCTCCGGAACTGGTACAACGATCATAGTTATGATGTCAGCAACGATACGCTTCGTCTGTTTTTGGGGGAGGAGTGTGCCGTGTACCGGATTTCCTGTCGGGATTTGCTGGAACGCCAGCTGGAAAGGAGTGGATTCGATCCGGCCGAAGCGTGCGAGCCTGCGCCGGAGCAGTTGCTGCGGCTGTTGGATTACCGCGATGACCGTTGCCGGATTCTGTTCGAAAATATTAAGTTGGAACGTACGGATTCTGCCGTTGTAATACAGGGAATGGCGATCAATGCTGTGCTGATGCGATGACCTCCCTCTATGTGCATCCCCGGCTGGGCGAGGTGACCCTCTCGCAGACCGTGCGCGCCCGCCGCATTTCCATTTCGGTGCGCGCCACGGGCGCCGTGCGGCTTTCGTTCCCCTGCGGGGTGCCGCAAAAACGGGCTTTGGATTTTCTGGAGCAAAAAGCGGAATGGATCGGGGCGGCGCGCGAACGGCTCGCCCGCAAGCGGGCATCCCTGCCTCCGCAGTTGCCGCCCGAGGAGCGGAAAGCCCGCATCGAGGAGCTGCGCCGTGCGGCGAAAGCCGACCTGCCGGGCCGCATCGGGCGGCTGTCGGAGGCGACGGGCCTGAAGTGCGAAAAACTTTCGATCCGCGCCTCGCGCACGAAGTGGGGGAGTTGCTCGGGGTGCAACCACATCTCGTTGAGCCTCTTTCTGATGACTCTTCCGGAGCACCTGCGCGACTATGTGATCGTCCACGAACTCTGCCACACGGTTCACCACGACCATTCGCCCCGTTTCCATGCCTTGGTCGACCGTCTGGTCGGAGGGCGTGAAAAAGCCCTTAACCGGGAGTTAAGGGCTTTCACGATTCGTTAGCGGGAATTTTCTATCGGGAGAGCGCCTGTTTCTCGCGTTTCCAGGTTGTGGCGCAGAATGCCGTGGCAAGCAGGCTGGCGACAATGAACATCCAGAAGGTGGCGTTCCATCCCAGCGAGTTGTCGTTGGCGACCGAACCCATGACGATTTTCGCCAGCACGGCGTCGCCGAACAGGTAGCCGAACAACCCGACGAATCCTGCGGCCGTTCCGGCTGCATTCTTCGGCACGAGGTTCAGCGCCTGAATGCCGATCAGCGCCACGGGACCGTAGATGCAGAACCCGATTTCGCAGAGCGCCGTGTAGACGACCGTGCGGCCGATGGCGGCAGGGTCGCCGCCGAAGATTTCAGCCAGCGACTGGGCAATGGGAGCGGCTTTCCAATAGACCAGAATGCCGATCAGCACCAACACCATGTAGATCACGTTGGCCGGGGCGCAGCGTCCCTTGAAGAATTTGGCCGAGATCCATCCGCAGATGATCGTTCCGGGGACGCCCGCGTAGTTGTGCAGCGAGAAGGCCAGGTTGCTCTGCGAGGCATCCATGATATTCATCTCCTGCAGGTAGACCGGCGCCCAGTCGCTGATGCCGTAACGCACCAGATAGACGAAAGCGTTGGCCAGGGCGATGAGCCAGAGAATCTTGTTCTTGAAAATGTAGTCGACGAAGAGTTTTTTGAAGGGGATTTTCTGTTCTTCTCCCTTGGCGGCCTTTACCGCCGAGTAATCGTTGCGGTATTCGTCGATGGGAGGCAGCCCGCAGGCCTGGGGCGTGTCGCGCAGCGCCCACCAGCAGAAAACGGCCAGAAGAAGCGCCACGCAACTCGGGAAGATGAAGGCTGCACGCCACGTGTCGCCCCATCCCAGCATGGCGAAGATGGCGATTCCGGCGGTTACGAGCAGTCCCAGCGAGCCACTGCCGATCGTGTGCGACGTATTCCATACCGACATTTTGAAACTGCGTTCGTTCTGGGAGAACCAGTGGGCCATGATACGCCCGCAGGGAGGCCATCCCATGCCCGAAAGCCAGCCCACCAGCAGCATCAGACCGAAGATAATGCCTACGTTGATGCCGGGATTTGTGTGGCTGTAAGGGATCAGTCCCGTGCAAATCATCAGCAACGATGAGAGAATAAGTCCTACGACAAGGAATTTGCGTGCGTCGGAACGGTCGGAAAGGCTGCCCATGATGAACTTGCTGAAGGCATAGGCGATCGAGATCGCCGAACCCGCGAGTCCTACGCTGGCCTTGTCGAGGAGTCCCGACTCGATCATGCCTGGCGCTGCGAGCGAAAGATTCTTGCGCACCAGATAGTAGGCTGCGTATCCCAGAAACGCACCCAAAAATACGCGCAGACGCATCTGCGCGTATTTGGCCGGGATTTTGTCCTGGGAGAGCCTCGGTTTGGGAGCCGGAGGATTAAAAAAATTGAACATTTTAAGCTTGGGTTAAAGTCCGTTTAAGCTTCAAAGATATAATTTTTCGCCATCTTCGTGAAACTTTCGACCTGCGCATCGATCCATGCCTGGTCGCGGCCCAGTTCGCGGGCCATCGTTTCGGCGACCTTCGGAGCGGCGGCCATCGCCTCGCGGGCGTCGACGAACAGCAGCCGCACGCGGCGCGCCAGTACGTCCTCGACCGTGAGGGCCATCTCCTCGCGCACGGCCCAAACCACCTCGGCAAGCGTGTAGCCGAACTTCGGAGAGAGCTTTTCGCCCAGCGCCGGGTTTTCCTTGATCAGATTCAGGATCTTCGGCTCGTCCGAACCGTAAACGTACATATGGTCGGCGAGGTTGGGATTCTTGCGGTAGCCGTGGATGTGGAATTTCTTGGTCACGCACTTGCGCCGGGGAAGTCCCGCTACTTCGATGGCCTTGTCCACCGTGTCCTCGGCCATCAGGCGGTAGGAGGTCCACTTGCCGCCGGTGATCGTCACCAGACCGTTGTCCGAGGTGATGACCTTGTGGCTGCGCGAAATCTCCTTCGTGTTCTTGCCCTCCTTCTTGGGCGCCGCCAGCGGACGCTG
>ERZ839823.3549-NODE-3549-length-10076-cov-2.811196_pt1 | contig 10076 bp, 8 predicted proteins | sample MGYA00519862_ERZ839823 | MGnify/ENA primary metagenome ERZ839823 (study PRJEB31850, sample SAMEA3708853) | human gut metagenome | biome: human gut; feature: human-associated habitat; material: faeces | place: China | collected 2014 ...
TAGTTACTATTAAAACTTTTAGAATTTATGATAAAGTTAATGCAAAATATGATGAAGTACTTAAAAATCATTTTAAAACTAATCAAAAAGCTAATACTTATGATGCTTTATTTTCACCTGTAATGCAAATTATAAAAACAATTTTAATTGTTTTAATAATCACTCTTTCTACCGCAAATATGAACTTATTTGGAATGAGTGTTGGTATGCTTGTTAGTTCAATTGATTTAATCACTAATCTATTATCACCAATTGAAAACCTAGGAATGGAGTTACAAACAATCCAAAAATCGCTTGCGGCAATCCAAAGAATCAATGAATTCTTTAAATTAGAAGACGATGATAAAAAAAATAAGCAAATGATTGGAAATTATAACGATCTTGAATTAGTATTTGATAATGTATCTTTTGCTTACGACAATAGTGAAAATGTTATTGACCATTTCAATTATACAATTCACCAAAATAATCGATTAGTTTTAAAGGGAAGAAGTGGAAGCGGAAAATCAACACTATTCAAATTAGCATATTGATTAATTAAACCAACTAGTGGTAGAGTAACAATTAATGGGGTAGATACATACTTATTATCAAATGACTCAAAAAGAAAATTATTTGGAATAGTTTATCAAGATTACTTCTTTTCTGGAGGTACTATTAAAGAAGAAATTACTCTACTAGATTCATCAATTAGTGATGAAAAAATATATTCAACTTTAAAATTAGTTGGTCTTGATAGAATAACAGATATTAATATTCCATTAAAAATTACTGATTATTCAACGGGGGAACTATCATTATTTAATATTGCAAGAGCAATCATTTTAGATAGTAAAATTTTATTTCTAGATGAAATGAATGCAAAAATAGATTCCGTTAGTGCCAAAAAAATTATTGATGTAATAGACTATGTTTCAAAAGATAAAATGGTTCTATCAATAAATCACTATGGTGATTTATTGCCAAATAGCAAAATTTTAAATATTGAAAAGAAGTAGTAACATTGCAAAAAGGAAGGAAATAGTATGAGTATTAAAAATAGCATATTTAGGGCACTAAAGGGTGCAGCAATCGGGGTAGCGATTATTATCCCGGGTATTAGTGGTGGTACAGTAGCAGTATTACTTGAAATTTATGAAGAAATGATTAAAGCAATTAGCAGTTTAAGAAAAGAATTTAAAAAAAGTGTATTATATTTATTACCTATTTTAATAGGAATGATTATTGCTTTTGGTATAATGTATTTTCCAATGAAATATGCACTTTTATATATACCATTACAAACAATTTCTTTATTTGCGGGACTAATGATTGGCTCATGTCCTAAGATGATAACTGATGCTAAAAAGAACGGTTTTAAAATGATAAACCTTATATCATTAATTGTGCCATTTGTATTTGTTTTAGGTATTTGTTTTATTCCCGATATGGGGGATGTAGATTTATCAATAGATATGCCAATTATAAATTATCTGTTACTATTTATCGTTGGTGTAGTGGCTTCATGCACATTAGTAATTCCTGGTGTTAGTGGCTCAATGTTTTTACTAATTATTGGATATTATCATCCAATATTTAACACGATATCACAAATTAAAACAAACCCTGGTCATTCAATTCTTGTTTTAATGATTTTCGCAATAGGTTTATTAGTTGGCTTTTTCACCATTGCAAAGATTATGAAAGTTTTATTAGAAAAATATCCGAGGGCAACATATTGGGCAATTGTATCATTTGTAATAGGTTCTATTCCAGCTATATATATTTCATTTGATTATACTAAAGCTGTATTTAATATCATAACTGTAATTACTTCTAGTATTTGTGTAGTTCTTGGAATAATTGGTAGTTATTTAGTCACGATTGTAACAAATAAAAAAGAAAAGACATTATCGAAGGAAGGAAAATAATATGAAAGGTTCAACTATCATTCCCTTTGTAACAGACATTGATTATAATATAGGAAAATGGCTAAATGGAATGTTGCATTCAACTAATGGAAGATTTACCCCCATTTTGAAATTCATTACATCACTAGGTAATGTAGGTGTTGCCTTCATTATAACGGCACTTATTATGCTTTTATTTTTAAGGACAAGAAAAGTTGGAATGCTTTTACTAGTTTCAATGTTATTAGGAATTATCTTAACCAATTTAATTCTTAAAAATGTAATCGCTAGACCAAGACCATATCTAAATCAACTATCAGATTTTTATATATGGTGGAATGAAGCAGGTGCTTTACTTGAAACGGGTTATTCATTTCCATCTGGCCATACTACTGCCGCAATGGCTTTTGGATTTACATTATTTCTATGCTTTAAAAAAAGTATATCTTGGTTATTTTTGTTAATTCCTTTAATAATGGGTTTTACACGCATTTACTTTATGGTTCATTATGCAAGTGATATAATAGGTGCCCTCTTGGTAGGTGCAATATGTTCATTATTAAGTTTTGTAATTTTCAAATATACAAAAAATTGGAAGGTAGTTAACAGACTACTTGAACTTCCAAGTATATTGAAACTATTTAGCAGATAAGTTAATATAATAATAACTAAGAATATATAATTTATACAATTAAGAGGTGTTAATATGGAAAACGCGTATACATCACAAAAACTATTAGAAGTTTTTAAAAAAGATAAAACCTATGAAAATGCTAAAAACTATATTATCAGTTTTATATGTGAATATACTGGTAAGCAAGGTTATTACGATTACTATAAGTTAAATAATGAATGGGAATCTGTTTTTAAAATGAGATATCGTGGTAAAATTAATCATTTTAAATTTATAAGTTCACCAGAACCCAATCACTTTATATTTAGTGCAGATGGTAAAGCTGTCATTGATTTACCAACAACCCATATGAACAATGAAGAAAAAACTAAACAATCGCTTTATGAAGAAATTCAAAAAAGAGCACCTAAAGATATTTTGAATGAACTAAAAGAAACAATTTGTGATGATTTAGATAATTTTATAAAATGTAAAGACTTAAACATTGAAGTGAAAATTGAATGGAAGTTTGCAACAAACCGTGTTGACATTGACTAATAAAGTGCATAGGAAGAATTATTATGAATGCTGAAATAGATATAACGTGTGTCGTTTTAAAAACTAGTAGATTATTACTACGACCATGGAAGATGTCTGACTTAGATGACTTTTATGAATATGCCAAAGTAGATGGTGTAGGTCAAATGGCAGGATGGTTACCTCATAAAAATAAAGAAGAATCAAAACAGGTTTTAACTAAATTTATTGAAAATAAAATAACCTTTGCGATAGTTTATGATAATAAAGTAATTGGTTCAATCAAAACAAATAGTAAACAAAAAAGTGATTCAATATCTTAACTGGTATCTGAATCACTTTTTTAATTCCAAATAAATTATTTAAGTAATAGCGTATAGTAGTTTGTAAATATAATGGCTGCAGAAGAAGATGCCGCAACAGATTTTGCAAAGAATAAAATACCAATGCCTAGTAAGAAACCTACCACTTGAATAACTACATTAAACCAAACTGAGTATCTAAATGATAAACTTAGTCCATACTTATGTTTAATAACTAAACATTGGACAAATCCTTTAATAAGATTAACTAGCATAATTAAAATAGATATAATTACACATATTATATATATTAAAATAGCAAAAATAGTATTCGAGTGATCTTCTTCGCGAGTTTGAGTACCATCACTATAAGTTGTAGTGGTAACATAATATGTCCCCGCAAGTAGTGCCGCAAGATTTAGTCCACCATGTAATTTATTTAAAAATGGTATTGCAATAATAATTGGTCCACCTAAAATAAGAATTACGCCAAGAAAGCTAGAAGAGTTACCAAGTGCTAGTCCAAACCCTGCCATTATCATAGCCCAACCAACAGTGCAGTATATGATAAGACGCATAAAAGCCTTTCTTGTTTCTTCATGTAGGGTGTAACCATCATAATTGTTTGAATTATTATAGTTCATAAAAATTTTACTTCCTTTACTAATATATATTACAATTAACATAATATGCCAATAAATAATGCTTAAAATGGGAAAAATAAGAGTAGTATGTTCTTGACAAAAACAACATTATGCATATAATTTAATTAGTTAATTATTAGAGGACAAAATGAAAAAGCAAAAAATATTAAAATTTAGTTTACTTGGAATATTATCATTCTATATAGTATATGTGGTAATATCCTGTTTAATATATCCAATGAATCAAAAAAAACCTACTGGCATAGGTATTGATTCTTATAAAGAATCGCTTAATTATCAAACACTAAATGAAAGAGTATTATCAATAAATTCTAATCAAGAAGCATTGTTATATAGAATAAATATGATAAGTGAAGCAAAGGAAGAAATTGTTCTATCTACTTTTGACTTTAGGATTGATAATAGTGGAAAAGATGTTCTTAGCGCTCTTTATGATGCAAGTCTTAGAGGAGTTAAAATAAAAATTATAGTAGATGGTATTAATGCGGCGATGTATTTAAAGAATGATAAATTATTTAAAAAATTCGCTTCAAGCAAAAACATAGAAATAAAATTTTATAATCCAGTTAATTTAGCTGTTGCTTACAAGAATAATTTTCGCTTACATGATAAATATTTAATTATTGATAACACAATGTACTTAATGGGTGGTAGAAATACCAATGATTTATTTTTAGGTAATTATCAAACAAAAACTAATATTGATAAAGAAGTTTTAGTGTTCAATCAAAATGATGATGATTTTAAATCATTAAATAGTCTAAAAGCATACTTTGAAGAAATTTGGAATCATAAAGATAGTAAGATATATAAAAAACGTAATTCTAAAAATAATGATGAACTAATTCAACATTATGAACAGTTAAAAACAAAACTTCCTGAAGCGTTTGGAAAAATAGACTATTATAACTTAACAGTAGAAACCAATCATATAAGTTTAATAAATAATCCTATTAATACAAGTAATAAAACTCCTGAAATGTGGGATACACTAAATTACATTATGAGCAATGCCGAAAATATTCTAATACAAACTCCTTATATAATAATGAATAAAAGCATGTATAGTGATGTAGAAGACTTGACAAAAAGTGGTAAAAAGATAAATATACTGACAAATTCAATAACAAGTGGTGCCAATCCTTTAGGTTGTGTTGATTACCTAAATTCAGAAAAGCATATTTTAACCACTGGTGTTGGTATATACGAATTACAATATGCCAAATCACTTCATACAAAAACTATTTTAATTGATAATAACATTAGTATAATAGGTTCATACAATTTAGATATTAGAAGTACTTATCTAGATACTGAATTAATGCTTGTAATAGACAGCCCAAAATTAAATGAATCGCTAAAAGAAGATGTTAAAACTTATCTAGAAAGCAGTTTATATGTTAAACAAGGTGAACAAAATATTAAAGGATCAAATTATGAAGAAAATAAACTATCAGGCTTTAAAACTTTTGTATTTTTCTTTATTAATTTGTTCATAAAATATATTAGACATTTAATATAATAATTAATGGAAATAAAATGCAGGATTAAACTTGCATTTTTTTAGTAATTACCAACAAAAAAATAAATATGTGTTGTTTGTTTGCTAAAAAACCGCTTATATGATAGAATGAATAGAATACATTTTGGTATTATTCTATGTATCTTGATTTATAGAAAGGGAGGAAAAATATGGTATTTGGTAAATATGTAAATAAATTTTACAAAAAATATTTTTGGCATTTTTTCTTTGGTATACTTACTGTAATTTTTGTTGACTATATTCAACTTTTCATCCCCGCAATAACTGGTAGAATTATCGATAGTATAACCAATGGCGGCATTTCTGAAGGAAACTGGCAATTTCTAATTGAACAAATTATATATATTGCTTTAGTTGGCTTGGGAATGTTTGTAGGTAGATTCTTATGGAGAATTTGCATTTTTGGAGAAGCTGTTTTAGTTCAATCAGATTTGCGATTTGATATGTTTGAAAAAACTGAAAAATTATCACAAAGATACTATAAAGTAAATAAAACCGGTGCTATCTTATCATACTTTAGTAATGACCTAGAAACCATTGAAGAATCCTTTGGGTTTGGCATTGTTCAAATGATTGATGGTGTTTTCCTACTGGTAATGTCACTTATTAAAATGTTTAAATTACAAGGTGTATTAACATTGTTATTGTTAATACCAGTTGTATTATTAGGATTATGTGCATTCTTTGTTGACAAACTAATGGAAAAAAAGTATGAAAAGCGTCAAAAAGCTTTCGAAGATATGAGTGATTATGCACAAGAAAACTTTACTGGTATTAGAGTAATAAAAGCCTTCGTAAAAGAAAGAAAAGAATTAAAACAATTTGCAAAAGAAGCTAAAAAGAATAAAGATACTAACATTGAATATGTTAAAGTATCAAGCCTATTAGAAGTATTATTTGATGCTTTAATATATGTAATTTTTGGTATCATTTTATTAGGTGGAAGTTATTTGGTTTATTTAAACATTAAATCAAGCGGCGTAGAAGGTATTACAATTGGTTCATTAATTGAATTCATTGGATATGCTGATACATTAATATGGCCAATCTTCGCATTAGCAGGTACAATTAATTTAATTGCTCGCGCAAGAACTTCATTAAAACGAATTTCAAATTTATTAGATGAAAAAGTAGAAATAGTTGATGATAAAGTTGTGTGTCCTACTGACTTAAAAGGAGAAATAGAATTTAAAAACTTTAATTTTGCTTATCCTGATGATGAAAATACATTAATTTTAAAAGATGTAAATATTAAAATAAAAGCAGGCGAAACTATTGGAATAGTTGGAAAGATTGGTTCTGGCAAATCAACATTAGTTAATATGTTATTTAGACTATATAATGTTGAAGATAATACTTTATTTATTGATGGTTATGATATTATGCATTTACCAATTAGAATGGTTAGAGACACAATTGGTTATTGTCCTCAAGACAATTTCTTATTCTCGGATAGCATTAGAAATAATATAGCATTTTCAAATCCAGATATGAGTTTAGAAGAAGTAGAAAAAGCTGCTGAATTTGCGGACGTAAGAAGTAACATTGAAGAATTCAAAGATAAATATGAAACTTTAATTGGCGAAAAAGGTGTATCATTATCAGGTGGTCAAAAACAACGTATATCTATTGCTAGAGCTATTGTTAAAGATCCTAAAATATTAGTTTTAGATGATTCAGTGAGTGCAGTTGATGTTAAAACTGAAGAAACAATTTTACATAATATTCAAAAGGATCGTAAAGGTAAAACTACAATATTAATTGCATCAAGAGTATCAACAGTAAAAGCACTAGATAAAATAATCGTAATGAATGATGGAAAAGTAGAGGCTTTTGGCACTCATGAGGAATGTTTAAAAAAATCAAAAACATACACAAGAATGGTCGAACTCCAATCTTTAGAAAAGGAAATGGAGGGTGAATAATATGGCACATATTTATGAAAAAAATGATCGTCATATGAGTGATCGTGAGATAATTAAAAGAACTTGGCCATATGTTAAACCATATGCTAAAAAGATTGGTTTAGTGCTATTTGTAATGTTAATAATGATTGTTTTAGAACTTTTAGGGGTAATACTTCCTGGTTACGTTACAAGTTCATTGGGTAATTTAGTAAAAGAATTTAGTGATGGTAGCATACGACTAAGCAATATGCAAAAAGTTTTTGAAATATGTATGGCAGTACTTATTGTTAATTTAGCTAACTCTCTATTGTTATATATAACAACTATGTCACTTCAACGTATCGGACAAAGTATAATTTACGACTTACGTATTATGGTGTTTGAACATATTGATAATATGTCAATTGCCCAAATAAACGAAATACCAGTTGGTACTTTGGTAACAAGAGTTACCTCTGATACTAACGCGTTAAGTGATTTGTTCACTAACACAATAGTACAACTAATTAAGAACTTATTGTTATTAATCGGTGTTATTGTTGTCATGTATTTAATTGACTGGCGTATGGCTTCAATAATGATGTTATTCTTACCAATTATTGCAATTAGTTCATTAATCTTTAGAAAATTATCAAGAAGTAATTATCGAAGAGTACGTAAGAGTTTTTCAGTAATGAATGCTTTCCTTAATGAAAATATTTCGGGAATGAAAATAACCCAAATCTTCAATCAAGAAAAGCAAAAAGAAGCTGAGTTTAAACGCTTGAATGCGGAAATTGTTAAAACTAGAAAAACTGACATTAAAATATTTGCGACATATCGTCCATTTATAACTTTACTATACTATGCGGCATTTGCATTAGTGTTTGGTTATGGCACATATTTTTGTATATGTTATGGTATTGTTGCGTGGCCATTACTTGGATCATACATTTCATTATCGGTAATTGGTATAATTGAAATTTTTTATTCACTTGTTGGTAGATTTTTTAACCCAATTCAAACTTTAGCTGATCAACTAAATGCTCTTCAAAAGGCTTTTACTTCTTGTGAAAGATTGTATAATTTACTAGATATTAAACCTGATTTTAGAAATCGTGAAAATGCTCTTGAAATTGAACATTTTAATGGTGATATTGAGTTCAAAAATGTATGGTTTGCATACAAAGAAGGCGAGTGGATTTTAAAAGATGTTTCACTCCACATAAAACCAAAACAAGTTGTTGCTTTTGTTGGGGCAACAGGTGCAGGTAAAACAACAATACTTCAATTAATTGTTAGAAATTATGATATTCAAAAAGGTCAAATATTAATAGATGGCATAGATATAAAAGACATTGATATTAAATGCTTAAGAAGAGGCATTGGCCAAATGTTACAAGATGTATTCCTTTTTTCGGGATCAATAAAATCTAACATTAATTTAAGAGATGATTCAATACCTGATGCTGATATTGTTGAAGCTTGTAAATATGTTAACGCTGATCAATTCATTGACAAATTACCGAAAGGTTTGGATGAAGAAGTATTAGAAGGCGGTAATAACTTCTCTAGCGGACAACGTCAATTACTATCATTTGCTAGAACCGTAGTTCATCATCCACAAATCTTAATCCTTGATGAGGCTACCGCAAACATTGATACTGAAACTGAAAAAATAATTCAAGATTCATTATTAAAGATGATGAATATAGGTACTATGTTAATTGTTGCTCATCGTTTATCAACAATACAACATGCTGATAACATCATATGTTTACAAAAAGGTCAAATTATTGAACAAGGTAATCATCAAGATTTACTAAAACAAAAGGGTTATTATTATAACTTATATAGATTACAATATGAAGATCAAGAAATAACAAATGAAAATTAAACCATCAAACTTAATTGATGGTTTTTTTTCATGAACTATGTTATAATGTAATAGAAAGGGAAAGATTTTATGTGTCAGAAAGATTTTGTTGAATATCATTTAATACACTATCCTGATATGCAAGTAACTGATAAAATAAAACTAGTATATCAAGCAATATTAGGACCACATCATCTTTTAGATGAAAAAAGTATTCTAAAGATTAAAGAAAACATTCTAACAGAACTTAATGAGCAAAGTAATCATCAAGAAAACTTATATGAATGGATTGGTCCAAATTATGTAAGAGTGAATATTAAAAAGTATTATGAAATATATAATAATATTGATAAACTAGTATTAGACTTTTATAATTCAAATACTAAAGTTGAACTTGATAAAGATATGCTAAAAGCAATGATGATGAAATATATAGATAGTAGTAATCTTGTTAATTACAACTTTGAACCAGTATCACATTCTATGTTATACAAAGAAAGATATCAACCCCATTATCGTTTAATATATTGATTTGGATATGAAAGTAAAACAATTTGATAATTATATTTCTAACTTACCTTCAAAATCGATTGTTGCATTAGAAGGAAGATGTGGAAGTGGCAAAACTACGATATCTAACATATTAGAAAACAAATATACTGTTATTCACATCGATGACTTTTTCTTAAGTGAAAAACAAAAAGAAACGTATGGCAATAAGTTAAATAGTAATATCAATTATGATTTAGTTAATAATAATTTAGA
>ERZ839823.3550-NODE-3550-length-10069-cov-2.320651_pt1 | contig 10069 bp, 10 predicted proteins | sample MGYA00519862_ERZ839823 | MGnify/ENA primary metagenome ERZ839823 (study PRJEB31850, sample SAMEA3708853) | human gut metagenome | biome: human gut; feature: human-associated habitat; material: faeces | place: China | collected 2014 ...
TATATGAACACAGTGTCCTCATTTGGATAGTATTCCTCTGAATATCCACCAATTTGTAACGCCAGTTCTCTTTTTACTGTAATTCCAGCTATGTTGATATACCTTCCAAAGAAAAAAGATTGTCGCGTGATTTTTCTTCTAGATAAACGTTTCAGTGGAACTTGGAATTTTGGAAGGTTCTGCGAAGTGAAGGAAATATAATCAACTCCAATAACTCCAACGTTCTCATCATCTATCTCGTCAATAATTTTTTCAACAAAATATGGGCTAAGAATGTCATCGTCATGTATCATGGAAACATATTTAGATCTTGCTAATTCTATACCCCTATTCCAATTTCCACACAGACCAATATTCTCTAAATTTACATAGTATGCTACTCTCGAACTATTCCACTTAGATAGCATCGCTTTTATTTCATTTAAATCTGCATTCGGGTCATTGTTGACAATCAGAATTTCGTATTCACCTTTGTAGCTTTGGTTAATTGCACTTTGAACTGTCATTTCTAAAGTTTTTGCTCTTTGATATGTCGGAATAAATATTGTCAACCTAGGAACTTGCACAAAGCTTCTTGAAATCAACTTCGATGTAATCTTTTCATATTTATCGAAGTTGTTATAACACTCATACAAATCACGCATATAATCTTCCTCATTACTGTTTTAGATTTTCAAGTGCTTTATGTGTAATATACGGATAAACAAACACACCTGGGATAATGGACACAAGTGTCCCAAGGATAATTCCGGTCAAACCCATTCCGAAACAATCTGCAAAAAGGACAGAGCAGGGTATATTCATCATTGCACCTATTACCGATAAGATTGTATATCCTTTTAATATACTTGCTCCGCATAAAAAGGCACAATAATTACTTTCAAACATATAGACTATCGTATAGAGCATCATTACAAATACCATTGTTTTATTGAAGTATAGAGATGAGCCAAGCCAGATCTTTGTGACTGGATCAATCATCATTGCGAGAACAATTGCTCCAAGCGACAAAAGTATAACGAACATGTTTCCTTTCATCAGTGTTTCCTTTATCCACTCAGAATTATTTTCTGCCTTTGCAACTGTATATGCCGGCCAAAGCGGCATAATTATAACACCCTGAACCGTAAAAAAAATCGTGAACAATTTATATGCAATCGAATAAGGCGTCACGTCAGTAGCTCCCAATATCCTTGATATAAGAATATTGTCTGTGGAGTTCATAATTTGCGAACTTATTTGACCAAGAAATAAAACAACACCAACGCCGACGATTTGCTTAATTTCTTCCTTGCTAAAGCAACTCATTGCAGGTCTTAGATCTACTCTTTTTTTATACACTATAAGGCTAGTAATTGACCAAACAATAGTCGTTGATGTATTGAGCATTATTGCCGCAATAACCAAACTCTTATCCAGAAGTTTTCCTGCAAGGAGGACAAATATTATATTAAATCCCTGAATGGCAACACCACAAATTGATGTATAGGCTGCTTTTTGTAGCGAATATAGAACTGTGCTTACAATCTGAATCACAAAATTAAGGCATACAAAAGCCACACATATCCACAGTGCCAAATTGATATTATCGCCGTCAACTGAAATATTAAGCAATTTTGCAACATTTACTTTAATAGCAATAATTGTATACAGGATAGCACATATAGCCACTATGCTACCTATTACAACATATGCCGTTGAAACAAGTTTTTTGCTTCTCTTCTTATCGCCCTCCGCAATAGACACAGACAAATTATTCTTGAGTCCATTTCCGATACCTATGTCACATAAGCTAAGCCAAGATACGAAAGAGGAAATTGTAGCCCATACGCCATATCTCTCATCGCCTAAGTAACTTAATGCCAGTGGAACATAAACAAAAGATAGAATCATCGCAACGGGCTTCATCAAAATATTAAGCCCTATATTCTTCTTTACATTTTTCGTATCCAACATTACGCTTCTGCTCCTAGTATCTTAACTACTCGTGCAGGATTTCCGGCTACAACAGACCATGGTGCGATATCTCTTGTCACAACACTTCCGGCCCCAATCACCGCCCCCTCACCGACTGTAACTCCTTTGAGGATAATAACATTCATTTATCGTTAATAATAATAGGCTTAGTGTTTACCTTTGACCAGTCCTTACTGAATATTGGATCGTTATATTTTTTCACATCCTCATATTCTTGAACTGTATCGTTCATTCTTTCATCCCAATTGACAGAATGAGAATCATGATCATAAATAGTAAATCCCCAAGCCATCGTAACATCGTTTCCAATTACAATCCGTGACCTTGAAATCAAGCTTCCATTTCCTATATGGCATCTATCTCCGACTTTAATCATCCCCATTTCGCTTTCAAACACAAAATTTCCATCTATCATGCAATTGGTTCCAATTTCAAGGTAAATCTTTCCTTTTAGAGGATGCCTAATATCCACGGTAAAACTCGAACCATAATATGAATTTTCTGAGAGACTTAAATATTCATCTAATTGTTTGAGTCTTCTCTTTTTTCTCAAAGCCCTAAACTTTTGTAGTAAATCCATCATATGTATTTCACCCAATCCAGTCAACATATTTCTGAAGACCATCTCGCATATTGATGCTCTTCTTGTATCCAAGTTTCTTTATTCTTGTTATATCAGCTCTCCAGTTGATCGGATCTCCTTCTCTAACATGTCCATTGAAAGTTATTTTGTCATTATCGATTCCAGCACATTCTGCGAACCATTCTGTTGCCTGTCGGATGGTAATCTCCTCACCGTTTGCAACATTAAAGAACATATCCTTCGTATTGGCCGTTGCTAGCAAGTACAGCGACTGGATAACATCATCAACATGAATATAGTCTCTGCTCTCATTTCCAGTACCAAACATTTCAAGTTTTCCGGTTTTTTCGGCCTTCATATGCATATCCCAGAAAATTTGCTTACGTAATCCTGCACCATACGCCGAAAAAATACGTGCTACTTTTATATCCATATTATAATTCCGGTTAAAATAGCGACACATGTCTTCACACATCACTTTATGTAATGCATACGGAGAAAGAGGATTCACCGGCATATCTTCTGTTATCGGGAGTGAAATTGGATTTCCATAAACGCCAGCGCTTGACAAAAAGACGACACGAATACTCTTCATATTGAGCTTGTGTAATGCAAACAAAAGATTATGTGTTATTGTAACATTTCCTGCGTAATCCGTTTCAGGATACTGAACAGACTTTCCTACATCTGCCGATCCTGCACAGTGAACAACAATATTCGGTTTAATGCGTTCTAAGACTGCAATCACAGATGCCTCATCTAACATATCAATGCTCTCAATGTTTTCCGTATTGATTCTATCCCAACCAAACGCTGTAAATCCTCTGGCTGTAAATAATTCCATCATTTTTGCACCAATAAAACCCGCAGCACCTGTAATTAAGACTCGTTTATCCATCTGTTTCTCCCTTCTCGATCTCGAAGTAATCGTTCAAAGCCCTTCGAGTATTCCTTTGCTCTCTTATGCATATCTGCGATTCCGAACTCTATGTTATCATTATGTTCGATAAACATTTCTTCGCTGATTAATTGAGCCAATTCCTCAGGATTATGTGGATCAAATAACTTACACTTCATATTCATCTGCTCTCTGTGTACGGGAATATCAGAAAGCAGAATAGTCTTATTCAATACTTTTGCATCCTCTACAACAGTGCCCCATCCTTCAAAAAGAGAAGGTTGAATTACAAAAGATGCATTCTTCATTATAACCAATTGTTCATTTCTCTCAATAAAGCCTAAGATCCTTATATTATCATTCAAATTATTATCATCAATTATCTTCTTAATATACTCAGTATAATCAGGATTTCTATAATCCTCCATTTTCCCAGTAAAAACAAATGTCAGTGGGCAGTTGTTACTTTTCTTTAGTTTTGAAATAGCTTCAAAAACCACTTTGTGATTTTTGTGTTTCCAAAACTGATTCATAATGCAAGCATACTTTATTCCTGTCAATTTGTATCTACTTATAATTTCTATTTCATCACATTGTGACACTCTAGAAAGAGTCGGCTCTATATATGACACAAAAGGGACAATATATACCTCTTTTTTTTGACTTCCATAGTATTTTCTAAATGAATGATATGAATCATGCGAACTTAAAACAAGCGGTCTATGGTCTCTTGAAATCTTACCATAAATTTTATCCCATTTTTCAACTTCTCTAGCGGAAAAATTGTGAGGTGATTCTTTGGCTTGGAAGTCTGGAATCCAACATATCTCGTTAACTCCGAAAAGTCGATACCAGCTTTCAAATCCACAGTAGAAATAATTACAACGATACTTAATATAATTAATTATTATTTTAAATTGGCAATCGCGGTGCGACGTTATATTCACATTGATTAAGGTAACAGCGTCTTTAAATTTTTCAAATAGTTTCTGAGAGCTACTGTCTACCATAACAAACAATTCACAATGATCTACTATATACTCGTTCTGAAGTAGAGAGTATATAATATTATACTTGTAATACAGGCCTCCTATCCAACTATTATTTCCAAATGCATCTATTAATATTCTTTCCATAAGCAGCTCCACCTTTTTACATTTTTATATATGAAACAATTTCATTTTCTTTTTCCCTGAAATCAATAATTTTCGAGTATGCGTGAGCAACAATAAAAATCATGATCGGCAAATTGAAAATTGGCTCTCCGATATTGAAAAGTAATATTATGATAATCCAACTCAACTGCAAAAGGCGTTCTTTAGAATTTCTATTTCGCATATCAGCAAAAAAGGGGAAAAGTGCAAATAGCAGACCTGCAATTCCTGTAGTATACATCCATGTCAAAAGTCCGTTTGAACTGCCTCCATTATAAATACTCGCATTATGAAAAACATCAGTATTCATATATCCAAAGCCAAAGATAGGTCTTTCAAGAAATATTTTAAGTCCCAAGACCAAATCATATGATCTCATTGTATACGAATCCAGATATCCAGTTCCAGTCGTTTCCTTTTTATATAGGAACAAGGCTATAACTAGAATTAGTGAAACTGTACCAAACAGGATCAAAGCTAACCTCCAGTTTCTTCCTTTTAACCATCCTCTTTCCATAATCAGAGCTAATAGCAGTACTGTTGAGACAATATACCCCATCATCGATCTTGTGAAAACAATCTCTGTTAAAAGTAACACCAGGTGGATTTTTTTCTCTTGTTAAGACGAATATATAAATACAAGGCTAAATTGGCATAAATTTGATTGACACCTGGTTCCCAAAAAATTCCCGATATTCTAGCTGGAAAGAATACATGATAATTGTAGAAAAGTCCATAATAGTTCTTGTATTCATAAAGTCCTCCATCAAAAATCGTATATGGAACATTAATACCGAGGATTTCAATAGGGATATAAAAAATCATTGTAACAAACGAAATTACAATCAAGACATTATATAGGGCATTTTCTATTCTCGTTTTGTTTTCTTTATTTACACAAAAAATCATATTCAGAAATAAAAAAAGCAAAAAGATTTTATACTCTACCGTCACAAAAGTATCTCGGTAATTTATAAAACTAATGCCTGCTAAAATTTCAGAACTTAAAAAAACAACAACAGAATATCTATGAATCCGTTTTGGATTTGGATTTTTATAAATGTACCATAGCAGTAGCACAATAAGCAGCACTTGGACTATCTTAAAGGAAAGTGCCCCTGCATTCATTGAGGACTGAACAGTTCCGGATTGATAAATCATCAAGAGTAAAGCCGCATACAAGATTAACGTATCTTTTGACGGAATTTTAATTTTCATTCATTTCACCAAACGATCAACAATCTAGGTTATATTTTTTTCTATCCATTTTAGATAATCGATTATTCTCTCTTTTTTTTATCAAACAAATCAATGGATAAAAAACCGGAGAATATCCAATTTGTATGATCATTCTTCCTATCTGTTTGTTTAAAAACTTCATCTTCAGCTTTTCATGCTTCGTCATCTTCTCATAGTATTGTTCAGTTTCATCGCTATACAAACCATACTCAATCATTAGTCTTTTACTTTCCGGAATTGCTTTATCACTCAAGTTAGTACTCATTCCGCCCATTTTAAAGACTACTAGTGGGGTATCACTCACTTGAAATCTAGCCTTGTTTAAATAGAATCTTAAGAAGAGCTCCCTATCTCCACTACATTTATACTCCGTTGAATAATAGCCAAACTTATCGAATGCTTCTCTTCTAAAAATTGATGCTGGGTTTTTTAGCGAACAATGCACTTTAAGTTGTTCCAAATTTGGATCTGATTTTTCATAAAAATAGCCGTATCCAGTTTTTTGTATAATTGCACCTGCGTATACATCTGTATCTTCCCTTATTTCACCCAACGCTGTTTGCAACGCACCATCTATGAGTTGGTCATCCGCAGCAAGAAGCATAACATATTGTCCAGATGCATTTTTTATTCCTTTATTCAACGCATCATACATACCATTATCTTTTTCAGATATCAGTATATCAATAAACTTTCGATAGCCACTCAAAATCTGAAGAGTTTTATCCTTTGATCCTCCATCAATTACAATATACTCGATGTCCTTATTCTTATTTCTAATTACGTTCTTAATTGTTTTCTCAATTGATAATTCTGCATTAAAGGAGACTGTTATCACACTTAATTTGAATTTCATTTAAACAACCCTCAAAAGATCTGTTATGCTTCTTCTACACGAGCATGGAATGATATTGTGATTCAAGTAATAACCAGCACCAATAACCACCGCTATCCGTTCGCTCTTTCTTAAATTTAGAAGTTTCCGAATATATGTATCCTCTGTGTAGTTATTCGACCACTGTAAGCAACATGAGCCAATTCCCCTCGAATGCAAGCCATTAATAAAGTTCATTGCGCATAGACCTGCATTAAAGAATCCTTGCTGTCTTTCTCCAGAATAAGCTAACGACGCAAGATCGTATGTTATCACAAAATAGTTGACGCTTTTCCTATCAAATCCTTGGATTCCAATCAAAGCGCCACTGAGTTGTTCCTTGATATCCGTGCTTTTCACTTCAATTACCCTGCACATTTGCCGATTACAAGCAGTCGGCGTTTCACGAAAGCATTCTAAGGCAATTTCAACATCCTTTTCGCTAATTTCAGCCTCTTGAAATTCACGAACTGAATGTCGACTTGCTATAAAGTCAAAATACGATTTGAAGTTTGTGCTATTAGGTTCGTACAGTTTTCTTCCAGCTAACAATTCACTGTGTTTATCCGCTATAAAAGCTTCTGTATCTTTGTATTCTTGATAATCAGTCCAATTATTTTCTCTAAAAAGACGAACCCACGCCTCAAGTACTGCTACACCAAGTTGATACTCAAAAGCGGACACGTCTGCTGTTTTCCTTAAAAAATTTTTTAACTTGTTAACCTTTTGAAAACCATATGGTCTTATTTCTTTCATGCACATTCCTTTTTCTAGGCTGTGCACTAAAAGCATTATCGAGTAAGAAAACTCATTCTGAACTTCTGCACTCTCGTTATAATAGCCATTAAAATCCTTCACGTCATGATAGTATGCACGAAGAATATTCACTTTTTTCCCAAGCCTTCTAATAAGCGGATTTCTCTTAATTATTTCTTTGAATTGCATATGCATCATGTCAACCTCAATGCTTTACTCAAATTAGAAATGCTTTCTTTCCTAAGCTCATCCAGTTTTTTGTTAACAAACTCATATTTAATAGGGATAGTCCATCCTCTATTTTCATCGTAAATATTAACTCGACGGCCTTGAAGATTTAGATTCACGAGCAAATCCTCAATCCTTGAATTAAATTTATTCGGATATACAACATAAAAGTTTTTATTGAAATTAATCGAAAACGCTGTTGCATGAAATGAGTCCGTCAAAATCAATTCTGCGTTTTCTATCAATCCAAGGAATTCTGACACCTCTGGTACAATAATATGCTTTCCTGGCAGTCGTATTTGATCATATCTCATGCAAATTCTTACTAATTCACAGTTTAATTTTGAGGCTATTTCAGAGGCCATTTTATCAAATTCGTGATTTCTATTTAGCTGATATAATAAAACGTATTTTTTCGGGCATTTCTTTGGTGCTTTTGAAAATTCCTTCCAAAACGAGCAATCCAATAAAAGCGTTGGATCGCAACAGTAGCTAACTTTTTCCACTCCAATAGCGTGGAGCATTTCGACTCCGGAACGTTCTCTTACTGTAATATTTGAAAAATCCATTAGTAGCTTTGCAACTTCTTTTGATTTTTCACCCAATGCACTCATTCCAATACTGGAAGAAAAAGATATTTTTTTCTTATCTTTTACAAAATCAAGATATAATGGACCTATAATTCCATCATTCCATTCAATATTCCATACTTGATCACTGCCCACACAAAACACATCCGCCTCTATTGGGTTCTCAATGAAATCTTGTGGATATGTATACACTTTTTTTGTCAGGTTCAGATTCTTTTTTAGGAAGTCATTAAATACCTTCTTCCACTTTTTTATCGTTGGGTAGAGTACGATTTCCTTTGCGATTTTCTTTAATCCTTTGTCATTCTCTGTGATTTTATCAGCAATTTTATTATCAAGATTAAACTCTCGTATATAGTCAATTATAACAACATCTTGATCAAGCCGCTCTAATACCACTTGTGTTGCATACGCCTGCAATACAGATCCATAATTTTTTACCGCCTGCAGTGTTATCACTGCAACCCGTGCTTTTTTGCTCATTAAATCGTCCCCACTCTTTTCTTTATTTCATTTAGAACAAGTAGCCCTCTCGTTCCTCCAAAAAGTGCAATTGCTGCCATTCTATTTTTTGCTCTGCATTTCTTATCTCGCGCTATATCAAATTTTACGCTATCCAAATAATCACAAATTCTGGCATACACTTCCGGGCACGTCGTTTTTATATCTTTATTGCTTAATAAAACCTGGCAGTAGTCACTGAACTTTTTAGATTTTGCGGCAGATATCAACTGTGGATAATATTTTTCACAAAATGTCACAAGATTATCTGCTGCATCTAATTCATCCATATTGGCCTGCCCAAAAACATGCATTATGCTTCCCGCCCGTTGATAGTAAAAATAACAGACATCCTGCGATACTATAGTTTTATGTGCGGACAAGTAATACTTATATGTAGTAAAATCATCTTCATGCAGTTTTCCAACAGGAAATGGATTACTCAAAACAATATCTTTTTTTATAAGTAATCCACATGGAGATGTGTCCAGATTTCTTTGGTATAACATGTCCGATAAAGCTTCCTCACTGTTGTACGTCAAGATTTCATTTCCAATTGTTTCTTTTTCTTCCAATGAAGAAGTCTTTTTCATACAAAGGGCACTTAATTCTCCTTGATAAGTTATAATCATAGAATGCAGTTTTGACAGATAGTGTTTTCCTACATAATCATCTGAATCCACAAATGTAATATATTCGCCCTTTGCATTTCGAGTCCCGTTATTTCTTGCTGCAGAAGGACCCGCATTTTCTTGCCTGATATATCGGATGTTTTTCTGCTCCCGCATATACTTTTTGCATATATCGCCAGTGGAATCATTTGATCCATCATCAGTAACAATAATTTCGTAATCTACAAAATCTTGGTTTAACAATGAGTTTAAACAATGTTTTATGGTGCCCGCAGCGTTATACGCTGGTACGATTACACTAATCATTTTGTTTCCTTTTCTACTGCTTCCAAGTAATACTTCTGCATCCGCAATGCTTCCGATGCACTATCAAAACCAGCCGCAGCAACTTCTTTTGCATGACTCCTTCTAATAGGCATATTTGCTCTACAAGCCTTTAAAATCCGATCTGCCCATACGTCATCACTGTCGTCAAGTGCAATAAAGTGGCCAAGCTCACATGCATTGGCTTCTCGTGTTACTTCCGTTGAGAAAAACATTGGGAGTCCGCAGCTTTCTGCTTCAAGCCCAACGACCGGAAGCCCCTCATAGAGGGAAGGAAGCAAAAAGCAATCCATTGCATTGTAAAACTGCTGGA
>ERZ839823.3553-NODE-3553-length-10062-cov-2.279404_pt1 | contig 10062 bp, 5 predicted proteins | sample MGYA00519862_ERZ839823 | MGnify/ENA primary metagenome ERZ839823 (study PRJEB31850, sample SAMEA3708853) | human gut metagenome | biome: human gut; feature: human-associated habitat; material: faeces | place: China | collected 2014 ...
CGCCGCCTGGTACTCCGCGAGCACCTCGGCGTAGGTCTTGGCGGCCTCCGGCACATAAAACTCCAGATACTCGAGCAGCATCGGGTCGTCCACCATCGTCAGGCGCAGGGTGTGCTCCCCGGCCGAGAGGTACCACTCCAGCGGGTCGGGATACATGCCCTCCGCGTCGTAGACGTCGGTCGTGCGCCAGCGGTATACCTGCTCGACGTTGGGCTTGACCTCGTCGCCGAAGTTATTCGTCAGCGGCTCGCCCACATCCCGCCATTCGCGCTGGAACTGCAGGTTGCTCGCTTCCTCAAAGGGCGATTCTCCGTCCAGCGTGAGCGCGCGCATAATGTCGGTCGTGGTCGAGCCCACCGGCATATAGCTCACCCGCAGTGCGTAAAGGCCCGCTGTCTCCACCGTGAAGGTGAACTCCAGGTAGTCGTTCTCCTCTTCCCAGCGCAGGACGTTGTCGCGCCCCTCCGCACTCTCGGGCGTAATCTCCAACTCGGAGCCGGTGAGATGGCCAGCGTCAATCCGGATGGTTCCGCTGCCGGCCGTATACCCCTGTTCGGCATATTCCCGCTGGATCGCCTCATAGTTCTTCTGGCTGTAATCGCCGGCTTCCACCACCGCGCCCGAGCCGCCCTCTTCCTCAAGGCGCTCGTGCAGCGTCTGCCCCACCGCAAGCGACGGCAGCGCCGGGAACGACGCCAGCATGGCGGCGGCACAGGCCAGCGAAAGCAGCGTTTTGGCCGATTTGCGGAATTTCATGGAATGTCTTCCCCCATATCCTTTGTAAATTCAGCGCGCAGCCCCGGGCTTTTGCGCCTTGATGTGGTATCGGACCGCGAAGCCCCGCTCCGCAGGGAAAAAGCGGCCGCATCCCGCAGGATGCGGCGACCCGGCCGGACGGTGTCCGACTGCCCATTTTTGTCCGCAGCCGGCGGCCGCGGACACTTCCTGTCGAAAACGTGCCGAAAACAGGGCGGTTTTGTCCAAACTTCCCTGTCCATCGAAATAGTAGCACAAAGCGCCATGACGATAAAGGGGTTTTTGACCACATTGCACAAATGCGCATAATTTTCGCAATTTTGGCTAGATTCCCTCCCGGTATTATCCGGTAGTGGCTGTTTTTCCTCCGGATAAAGCTCCCGGTCAAAAATCTACAATCTTGTCAACTTCTACAAGCACAAACACAACAATAGAGATTGTATTCTGCGCACCATATTTCCTATACTTAACTTAATGAAATGCGGTTTTTTCGGCATTTCCGCGAAGAGACGGAGGGAGAAAGCGGATGACGGCATCAGAAAACGCCCCGCGCGGCTGCGAAAACATCACCACTTTTGCGGTGACGGATTTCGGTGCTGCGGGTGACGGCGTCACCGACGATTATGCGGCAATCCATGCCGCCCTGGAGGCCGCGAGGGCCTGTCCCGGAAAAACGGTTGTGCAGTTTGCACCAAGCGCGGTCTACCGACTTTGTGCGCCGGAAGGGGTGCGCACCGGAATCGAGCTGTTCCACTTCACCGACCTCACCCTGCTCGGGGACAACACGACGCTGGTTTTCGAGCGGCTGTTCACCTATATCGACATCCAGTACAGCCGCCGCATCCGGATCCAGGGGCTTAATCTGAAGCTATGGCGGCCGCCGTACACGGTGGCGGAATTCCTGGAGGCGGACTACGCCGCCCGCACGGCGCTCATCCGCACGCGGGACCCGCTCGGGATCACCGGGCACTGGCGTTCCCCCACCGACGCGAATTTCGGCCTGCCGATGATCGACGAAGCACGGCTGCATATGTTTTTCCGTGACATCGACGTGGTGAACGCGGAAAAACACCTGTACCGGCTGCATTTCACCGCGGGCGGCGATATGATCGACGACCGGCTGCACATGGTGATGGAGCGCGGATGCGGCTTCCTGACCCCGATGCCGGAGGTCGGGCAGCGCAACGTCAACGCGTTTCTGACCACCCACACGGAAGACCTTACCCTGTGGGACGTCAACCTGTGGAGCGCGTCCTATTTCAACTTCCACATGCGGTACAACACCGGCGAATTCCTGCTGCACCACGTCTGCCTGACGCCGGAGCCGGGACAGCCGGGCGAGATGGTCGCCTGGCGGGACGGGTTCCATATCAAGGACAACCGCGCGCATTTCACCTGGGAGGACTGCGTCATCGAAAAGATCTTTGACGACGCGTTCAACCTCTCCTGCTCGCTGATGCGGGTGAACAAGGTGTATTCGCCCTATGAATTCAACCTGTGGTGCGTGGACCTGAACGGGCATTATCCGCCCGCGCTGCTGCCGGGGGACGAGCTGCTGCTGACCAACGAACGCACCGGCGCACTGCTCGGCCGGATCCCGATCGCCGAAGTGCTGCGGCAGGACGGCGAGGGCACCCGGGTGCGGGTGGACGTGCCGCTGCCGCTGGATATGGAAAACGACGTTTATGCCGCCTGCACCACCCTCGCACAGCCGGGGGCGACGATACGCCGCTGCCGCGTCGACGGGTCGTTCCGGTTCCGCGGCTGCGTACGCATCTACGATTCGGATTTCACCGTCACCCACGCCTGGCTCGAAAACGAGCCGATCTTTGAGGGGCCGGTGCCGAAGGATCAGCTGTACAGAAACTACACCTTCCGCGGCGCCAAGCCGGGCATGAAATTTTTCTCGTTCGGGGCGGTGTCGCTGTCCGGCGTCAAGCCGGAGCTGAAGTGCGAAAACGTGGTATTCCAGGACTGTGACGTCCGTCCGGAGGACTTTTTCATCCGCCCGTGCAACGAGCTGAAGCTCGTGCGGGACGGCCAGGTGTATTTTGAAACGAAGTGAGGAGGGCAAGGCCATGTTTCCGTATGCGTTTGCCAAGATCCGGCAGCATCAGCCCGCTGTGCGGCGGCTGCCGGAAACCGACCGCGGCGCGGTGCGCGGCGTGATGCTGTCCTCCATCCCCTACCACGGTAAACCGACCGAGGTGTTCGCCTACATTGGCTACCCGGCCGGTGCCGGGCCGCATAAACCCGTGCCCGGCGTGGTGCTGGTGCACGGCGGCGGGGGCTCCGCCTTCCCGCAGTGGGTCGAGCGGTGGAACCGGCGGGGATATGCCGCGATTGCCCTGGATCTGGAAGGGCACATCCCGGACGATCCGAACGAATGCGCCATCGTGCTGCACACCCATGAGACGGCCGGCCCGTGCCGGCGGGACGATTTTTCGGATGTGGTGGGCGATTCCCCCGAGGCGCCGGAGGATCAGTGGTTTACCCACGCGCTCGCGGCGATTTTCGCGGGACATGCGGTACTCAGGAACGACCCGTGCGTGCGCACGGAGCAGATCGGCATCTGCGGGATCTCGTGGGGCGGGATCCTGACCTCGATGGCCATCTGTGCAGACGACTATGCCTTCGCGGTGCCGATTTACGGCTGCGCACATCTGGCGGAGGGCGGCACCTATCTGGCCGACTGGTACCAGAAGCCGCAGATGTCCGCCTGGGACTGGTCGGACTGGCTGTCCGGGGTCAAAATCCCGGTGCTGTGGCAGTGCGGAACCGACGACGTGCATTTTTCCCCGCTGTCCCTTTCCCTGTGCTGCCGCGACGTGACCGGCTCGGTACTCTCGCTGGTGCCGGGCATGGAGCACGGGCACGGCGCGTGGGACCGGCCGGAGGCGTATGCGTTTGCGGACAGCGTGTGTTTCGGGACGCCGGGGCTCGTCGACGTGATGAACCACCCGTGCGCGTGGGAGCATTTCTGTGAGTTCCGCGGGCCATACGAAATGCTGCCGGTGAAGGTGGAAACGGTATACGCGATGGACGGCCTGCGGTACGACCGGGCGGCGCGCGCCTGTCTGACCGAATGGGCGACCGTACCGCGGCGCGGCGGACCGGGCGAAGGGGTCAGCGGCAGCTTTGTGCCGGTGGACGTTCCCTACGGCGCCAAAGCGTTTTTCGTCCACATCACCGACGGCCGCGGCCTCGAGGTCGCTTCCCGCGTCGTGACGCTGCCGTAACGTACGGAGTACCTCCCCGGTTCACGCGGCTTTTTTCAAAAGCCGGCAAAAATCGCATAAAGCCAGGTAACGGGCCGTCCTTCCCAAGACGTTGTTCCCAAAGGCAAAACCTCCGGGAACCCCCGTTACCGATCCTCACACCGGTCTCTTATCTGCGAAAGGATGAAATTCTGTCATGAAACTTTCTGCCGTCAGCCAGCCGGGGGTGGCTGCGAAGCCCCCCTATATTCTCCATTCCACCCGCAGCGGCAGCTGCTGGAACTACCTGCTTGAAAACAAAAGCAGCCAGGACCTGTGCGTGGCCGAGGTCACCCTCGGCTGTGTGGACTGTCCCGGCTGCACCTTCTTCGGCGAGGGCTTCAACATGCTCTCCCAGTACGGCGGCCCGGTCGAAGCGCCGCAGGACATCGGCGAATATTCCGACCGCGCGCACTACCGCATGCCGACCGTGCCGGACGCCTTCACGGTATACAATTTTCTGCACCTGACCACCCCGGACGGCGTGCACCACCTGCTGGCGTTCGCCTCCTGCCACCGGTTCCGCGGCGAATTCCGCCTGTCCGGCAGCCGGGTGACCATTGTGCTCAACCTGGAAAATTACCTGCTGCACCCCGGCGAAAAGCTGGCGCTTGAGGAGCTGTTCATCGAAGCGGGCCGGGATGTGGAGGTGCTGTATGACCGGATGGCGGCGTGCATCGCGAGCAACCATCCCCGGCTGCTCCCGCGCGAGCGCAATCTGTCCGGCTGGTGCTCCTGGTACGCTTACGGCGAACACCTGACCCGCGAGGATTTGCTCGAAAACCTGGAATTCTCCAGCCGGGAATTCCCGGAAATCCGGTACTTCCTCATCGACGACGGGTATGAAAACCGGCTCGGCGACTGGCTGGACCCAAATCCGGACTGCGGCGATACCGGCGAGCTGTGCCGGATTATCCGGGAGCACGGCAAAAAGCCGGCCATCTGGGTGGCGCCGTTCATCGCGGAAAAGGATTCCCGCCTGCTGGCCGAGCACCCCGACTGGTTCGTGCAGGGGGACGACGGCAGACCGCTGTGTTCGGCGGACGTCACCTTCGGCGGCTGGCGGCGCGGGCCGTGGTACATACTCGACACCACCCATCCCCAGGCGCTCGACTACCTGTACAAGGTGTTCCGCCATATGAAAAAGAAATGGAAATGCGACTATTTCAAGCTGGATGCCAATAACTGGGGTGCGCTGCCGTTCGGGCGGCGGCACCGCCGGGGCGCGACGGCGGTGGAAGCCTACCGGCAGGGGATGTTCACCATCCTGAGCGCCATCGGCGCCGACAGCACCCTGCTCGGCTGCAACGCGCCGCTGTGGCCCTCACTCGGCCTTGTGCACAGCATGCGCGTTTCCGGCGACATCTTCCGCAGCTGGAAGCAGATCCGGCAGGTGTCGCTCGAATGCTTCCACCGCACCTATATGCGCGACCGGCTGTGGTGCAACGACCCCGACTGCGCGCTGGTGCACAATATTCCCTTAAGTGTATACAACGCCGGCGGCGACCTCTCGGACGCTAAAACCGCCGTGACCCGGGATGAATTTGTGTATCTGCTGACCGCTGCCCTGGCCGCCGGCAGTGCCAAATTTCTCGGCGACCCGCTGCCCGAGCTGGACGCGGAGGAGCTTCGTCTGCTGCATAAATTCCTGCATATCGAGCTGCGCAATGTCCGTTTCACCGAAGCGGATTTTTCTGCGGCAGAAGCCCGCGACCTCAAGGGCCGCCATTACCGCATCCTGTTCAACACCACCGACCGGCCGGTTATGCGCAGCCTGAGCCTGCGCGGCTGGCCCGCCGTGCGCGACTACTGGACCGATGAACGGCTGCCGGTGGAAAACGGCCGGCTGGCCCTTCCGGTGCCTGCCCACGGTGCACGGCTCATCCGCCGCACCACCTCCTCACGCCCCGCCGGCTGAACGGCGGGGCGTCCCTGCGGAAAGGAGTGAGCCCTGTCATGTCCGACCAGCCGGATTTGGAATACTACATGGATCATCAGGACGTCAAGTTCATCTGTGCGGAAACCTTCGACCCGCAGCTCCGGGTGCTGATGGCCAGCCAGACGCCGGAGTTCAACCGGCGGATTCTGTGCTATACACCGGATGAAGAAGCCCGGCACCTGCCGTTCTGCCTGACCTCCGCCGCCCATTATTCGCTCGGGCGGAAATTCTATTCCAAGCGCGGCGGCATCAACAGCTATCAGGTGATCCTCACCACCGGCGGCAGCGGTATCGTCCACACACAGGAGGGCGATTTCCGCTGTTTCAAGGGCACGGTCATGGTACTCGACGGGCACAGCCCGCATATGTACAAGTCCGGTGAAGAGGGGCTTTGGGACTACAAGCACGTGCATTTTTTCACCAACGGCGGCGGCGAAACGGTGGCGCAGAAAGCACTCGGCTTCACCGAGTGCAGCGGCAACGTCGAACAGTATCTCGACGGCGTGTTCGCGGAATTTGAAAAGCTCAGCGCCACCTCCGCCTTTGTCTTTTCCAACCTCATTTCCTGTATGCTCACCGAAATCCTTCTGCTGCGCTCCCGCCGTAAAAAGCCGGACACGCACCAGGAAATGCTCGAAAAGGCGGCCGCCTATCTGCGGGAGCATTACGGCGAAAAGGTAAGCGTAGCCGATATCGCCAGGGACGAATACCTCTCCATTTACTATTTCATCCGGCTGTTCAAGGATTATTTCGGCATGTCCCCGTATGTATATCTGATCAACTATCGGGTCAACCGGGCGAAGGAAAAGCTGCTGCTGGGCGAGCCGGTGGAGGATATCGCCCGCACCTGCGGCTTCGGCAACCCCAACAATTTCTTCCGGGTGTTCAAAAAGCACTCCGGCATGACCCCCAACCGTTTCCGCAGCCAGTATTTCGAGCATTTTTAGACACACTCCCGTGCGGCCGGACGCCGGAAGGGCGGCCCCCGGGATACGGCAAACCTTTTCGGCCAACCCGGCAAATCCTCTTGCACAGGGCGAAAAGGGATGGTATACTCTAGCTAAAACAGGAAAACAACCGGCGGCCCCCGCCGACGAAAGGACGATCCAGCATGAACAAGCGTGCACATCTGATCTGCAACGCCCATATCGATCCGGTATGGCTGTGGCAGCGGCCGGAGGGCGCCGCGACCGCGGTATCCACCTTCCGCATCGCTGCCGACTTCTGTGAGGAATTCGACGGCTTCGTCTTCAACCACAACGAGGCGCTCCTTTACGAGTGGGTGGAGGAGTTCGAGCCGGCGCTGTTCGCCCGCATCCAGCAGCTGGTGAAGGAGGGCAAATGGCACATCATGGGCGGCTGGTATCTCCAGCCGGACTGCAACATGCCCGCAGGCGAGAGCTTTATCCGGCAGATCATGGCCGGCCGCACGTATTTTGAGGAAAAATTCGGCCAACGCCCGACCACCGCGATCAGCTTCGACGCCTTCGGCCACAGCCGCGGACTGGTGCAAATCCTCAGCAAGAGCGGCTATGATTCCTATCTGATCACCCGCCCGAACAGAGGGTTCCTTCCGCTGCCGGCGGAGGACTTCGTATGGGTCGGCTACGACGGCTCCGAGGTGATGGTGCGCCGCTGCGACGAGGGCTACAACTCCCAGCCCGGCGAGGCTGCCGACAAGGTGATCAACTGCCTGGAAAATGTGCATCCGGGCGACAACCCGCTCGCCGTACTCTGGGGTATCGGCGACCACGGCGGCGGCCCGTCCCGCGAGGATATCGAAAAGCTCAGCCAGTTCTTCACCCATCATCCGGACATCGAGATCCTCCACAGCACACCCGAGCAGTATTTCTGCGAGAAGAAGGGCGTACGCGCGGATATGCCGCGGGTGGACTGCCCGCTGACCCCGTGGGCAGTGGGCTGCTACTCTTCGATCATCCGCATCAAGCAGCAGCACCGCGCACTCGAAAACGACCTGTACAAGGCGGAAAAAATGCTGTCAAGCGCTGCGGTGCAGGGCCTTGCCGACTATGACAAGGCGGCGCTGCTCGACGCCCAGCGCGACCTCATGTTCTGCGAATTCCACGACATCCTGCCCGGTTCCTGTATCCGTCCGGCGGAGGAGGACTCCCTCGTGACCCTGCACCACGGCCGGGAAATCGCCGCCAAGCTCGCGATGCGCGCCTTCTTCGCGCTGACCGCCGGCCAGGAAAAGGCCGCCGAAGGCGAGCTGCCGCTGCTGGTGTACAACCCCCATCCGTATCCGGTGACCACGGTGGTCAGCTGCGAATTCCAGCCTGCACGGCAGAACTGGGACGGCACCTTCTCCTATCCGGATATTTACGACGAAGCAGGCAACAGGATCCCGTCCCAGGCAGAGGCGACCGCCTGCACGATGAACCTCGACTGGCGCAAGAACCCCTGCTTCCTTGCCACCCTCGCGCCCTCGTCGATGAACCGCTTCAACTGCCGGCTCCGCCGCATGGAAACCCGGCCGACGCCCACCCTCAAGCCGGAGAACGGCCAGTACGTCTTCGACAACGGGAAAATGCGCGTCGCCATCAGCACCGCGACCGGCCTGATCGATTCCTACCGTGTAAACGGCCGGGAAATGCTCGCGCCCGGCGCGTGCAAGCCGCTGGTGATTCAGGACAACGCCGACCCGTGGGGGATGACGGTCAACAGCTTCCGCCGGGTGGAGGGCGAATTTACGCTGCTTTCCGAGGAAGAGGCCGCTTACCAGTCCGGCTTCCTCAAGAACGGCACCATGCCGGCGGTGCGGGTGATCGAGGAGGGCGAGGTGCGCACCATCATCGAAGCGGTGATGGGCTACCGGCACTCCACCCTCACGATGCGCTACATTCTGCCGCGCCATGCCGCCGGCTTCTCGGTGGAAATCCGCACCGTCTGGAACGAGCCGCTGCATATGCTCAAGCTCTCTTTCCCGACGGCCTTCGGCAGCGCGGAACCCTACGGCCAGTCGCCGTTCGGCCGCGACCATCTCAAGGCGGACGGCTCCGAGCAGGTGGCCCAGAAGTGGTTTGCCGCCGCGAACGACACCGATGCGCTGACCATCGCGAATAACGGCACCTATGCGTTTGATTTTGCCGATAACGAGCTGCGCTGCACCCTGCTGCGCTCTCCCGGCTATTCGATGCACCCGATCGACAACCGCGAATGGCGGCCGGACGACCGCTGCCATGAGCACATCGACCTGGGCGAGCGCTGCTTTACCTTTGAGGTGACCGGCGGCTCCCGTGAGGAGCGCTTTGATCACATCGAGCGCGAGGCGCAGCTGCTGAACGAACGGCCGTACGCCGTCAACCTGTTCCCCTGCGGGGACACCGCGGCGAAAAAGCCGCTGCCGCTTATCGAGCTGTCCGGCGACGACGCGGTGGTGATGTCCGCGTTCAAGCAGGTATCCGCGACCGCTTCCGGCGATTACGCCTTCCGGCTGTTTGAGCCGACCGGGCGCGCGCGGCAGGTCACCGTCTCGCTGCCGAGCCTCGGCATCCGGGAAACGGTGGAGATGAAGCCGTTCGAGATCCGCACCTTCCGGGTGGATATGGCCAAACGGGAGATGCAGCCCTGTTCGATTGACGAAAAGCTGTAACGATACAAAAATGTGCCGGTTTGGTCTCCAGCGAAACCGGCACATTTTCTCTTTGGGGAAAGGGGGCCTTTTTATGGCTCTGGCAATCGGTCTGGATATCGGCGGCACCAAATGCGCCGTATCCATCGGACGTGAGGAGGCGGACGGCCTCACCATACTGGACAAGCGGGTGATGAAAACCGCCGGCGGCCCGGAGATCATGCTCCCGCAGCTGCTCGACGCCGCCCGCGGGCTGCTCGCAGCGCACGGGAACCCGGTGGTAGCCGGGGCGGGTATCTCGTGCGGCGGACCGCTCGACAGTGCGCGCGGGCTGATCCTGTCGCCGCCCAACCTGCCCGGCTGGGACGATGTGCCCATCGTCGATTGGCTGAAGGCGCGCGTGGGCGCGCCCGCCTTCCTGCAAAACGACGCCAACGCCTGCGCGCTGGTGGAATGGAGGATGGGCGCGGGGCGCGGCAGCGAGAACATGGTCTTTCTGACCATGGGCACCGGCATGG
>ERZ839823.3555-NODE-3555-length-10050-cov-3.386793_pt1 | contig 10050 bp, 9 predicted proteins | sample MGYA00519862_ERZ839823 | MGnify/ENA primary metagenome ERZ839823 (study PRJEB31850, sample SAMEA3708853) | human gut metagenome | biome: human gut; feature: human-associated habitat; material: faeces | place: China | collected 2014 ...
GCGAGATTGAGAACATCTTTGAGAACAGCGACTTCATCTATATGCTCAATCAGGCCGCTGGCGACCGGCAGATTCTCGCAAAGCAGCTCAACATTTCGCCGCATCAGCTTTCTTATGTGACCCACTCCGGCGAGGGCGAGGGGCTGCTGTTCTACGGCAACACGATCCTGCCCTTCATTGACCACTTCCCGAAGGACACCGAGCTGTACCGCGTCATGACCACCAAGCCGCAAGAGGTGGCATCGGCATGAAAAGAGAACCGCGTTTACAGTTTTCCGACGCCGATCTTGCCGAGCCGAAGCTGGAAAAGCCCATCAAGCGGGTGAAAAAAGCAGCGGCCAAGGCGGATAAAGCGCAGGCGAAAATTCCCAAGAAAACCGTGGTCAAAAAGGAACGCGGCTTTGATCCTGCCACCGGCAAGGTCAAAACGCAGCTCCGTTTTGAGGAAGTGGATAAGAAAAAGCCGCCCTCAAAGCTGACCCATGCCGTGCAGGATGCCCCCGCCAACCTCATTCTCTCTCAGGTTCATCGGGAGGTGCGGCAGAGCGAGGATGACAATGTAGGCGTAGAGGCCGCGCACAAGGTAGAGCAAGCCGTGGAGAGCGGCGGGCGGCTGGTGCAGTCTGCCCACCGCGCCCATCAGCTCAAGCCTTATCGTGCTGCCATCCGTGCAGAGAAAAAGCTGGAACGAGCCAATCTTGACGCGCTCCAGAAGAAAGCAGAGATCGACAGCCCCACCAGCAATCCCGTTTCCAAATGGCAGCAGAAGCAGGCAATTAAGAAGCAGTATGCCGCTGCCAAGCACAATCAGGCGGCGCAGACTACGGCAAAGGCGGCAGAGAATACCGCCAAGGCCGCGAAAAAGGCCGCTGAAAAGGCTGAGAAAGCGGGCAAATATGTGTGGGAACACCGGCGCGGCTTTGCCATTGCCGCCGCAATTCTGCTGATGCTGGCATTTCTGCTCAACGGCCTGTCCTCCTGCTCGGTGATAATGGATGGCGTCGGCTCCGGGATCGCGGCCAGTACCTATCCGTCGCAGGACGCCGATATGCTGGGTGCGGAAGCGCAGTATTGCGAAATGGAGGCAGAGCTTCAGCGCTACCTCGACACCTACGAAAGCACCCATGACTACGATGAGTACCACTTTGATCTGGACACCATCGAGCATGACCCCTATGTACTCATTTCCATAATTACGACGCTGCATCAAGGGGAATGGACGCTGGATGAGGTGCAGGGTACGCTCCAGATGCTCTTTGACCGCCAGTACATTTTGACCGAGGATGTGGTGGTGGAAACCCACTACCGCACAGAAACCGACACATGGACGGACGCGGACGGCAACACCCATACGGACACCTATCAGGTGCCGTATGACTACTACATCTGCACGGTCACGCTGGAAAACTTCAATCTCTCCCATGTTCCCGTCTACATTATGAGCGAAGAACAGCTCGGAATGTACGCCACCTACATGGCGACCCTCGGCAACCGTCCCGACCTGTTCCCCGGTTCGGGCTACATCGGCAAGTATGTGGAGGGCAGCTATACCGACTACGACATTCCCCCGGAGGCGCTGGACGATGAGGTATTCGCCGCCATTATCAAGGAAGCGGAAAAATATCTCGGCTACCCCTACGTTTGGGGCGGCAGCAGCCCCTCCACCTCATTTGACTGTTCGGGCTTCGTCAGTTGGGTCATCAATCATTCCGGTTGGGATGTGGGCAGACTGGGCGCGCAGGGACTTTGCAATATCTGTACGCCTGTATCCTCTGCTAACGTCAAACCGGGCGATCTGGTGTTTTTCACCGGAACCTACGATACCCCCGGTGTCAGCCATGTGGGTATCTACGTCGGCAACAATATGATGATCCACTGCGGAGATCCGATCTCTTATGCAAACTTAAATTCAAACTATTGGCAGTCCCATTTCTACCGCTATGGGCGCTTGCCGTAAAGGAGAGTGAACGATATGAACCCGAAAATTATGAAGCTCCGTGGGGAGCTGGAGAAGAACAAAGGCAAAATCTCCGATCTGCAAGGCCGCAACCGCGAGCTGGAAAAGCAGATTCGTGAGCTGGAGGACACCGACATCATCGGCATGGTGCGCGAGAACGGCATGACGATGGAACAGTTTGCCGAGCTGTTCCGCCGTATGCAGGCCGCGCCTGCACCGGCCACTTCGGAAAAGGAGGCGTTGAACCATGACTAAGAACACACCACGCATTTTTATCAGTCTGCTGATGATGCTCCTGTGTATCGGGATTCTCCCCGTTTCCGCCTTTGCCAGCGGCGGCGATTATCCTGATGATGCGCTGCCTGCCGCCGAAAGCAGCGCCGCAGACGCACAGGAAACAAAACAGATCGGCACGGTCACGACCAACGGCGGCAACCTGAACGTCCGCACCGGCGCGGGACTGGACAACACTGCGTTTACGCAGCTCCCCAACGGCACGGTGGTCGATGTGATCGGCAGGGACGGCGATTGGGTAAAAATCCTGCTGCCCGCCCGTGTGGGCTATGTGTACGGCAGCTATCTGACCGTCACCGACGCCGCCGACAGTACCGTGAGCATCGGCGGCATGGCAGACGGCAGCGATGCGCTGACACCGGACGGCAATCTGACGCTGATCGACGATATTGGCTCCAGCACCAAGGCAGGAAAACAGTTCATTACGCTGGAAAGCAAGAACGGCAATACATTTTACCTGATTATTGACCGTGACGATGAGGGCGAAGAAACCGTCCACTTCTTAAATCAGGTGGATGAGGCTGACCTGATGGCGCTGACTGGCGAGGAAGAAACGCCCGCCACTTGCTCCTGCACCACCAAATGCGTGGCCGGTACGGTCAATACATCCTGCCCCGTCTGCGCGGTCAACATGACCGAGTGCGTGGGCAAGGAGGCAAAGCCAGAAGCCCCCACCGAGCCGACAGAACCCGCCGCCGAGGAACCGGAGAAAAAAGGCGGCGTGGGCGGCATCCTCGTCGTCCTGCTGATCGTCGCGCTGGGCGGCGGTGCAGCGTTCTACATTTTCAAGCAGAAAAAGGCCAAGCCGCAGACCAAGGGCAGCGCCGATCTGGACGATTATGATTACGGTGAGGATGAGGACGAATACGAGTTTGAGCCGTATGAGGACGAACCGGAACAGGATACTACGGAGGATACGAACGCATGAGATATTTCACCAACAATCCGCTGGAACGACTGATGATGCAGAAGCCGAAAGCAGCGCGGGAGGACAGCCCTCCCGACGCTGCCAAGGAACACTTCTGCTACGGCTGCAAGCGCTTCGGACAGAGCTGCGTTCGCCCCTGCTACCGTGACGTAAAGAGAATGGAGGCTGCACCATGCGCCTTGTGATCGCCGAAAAACCCTCCGTGGCGCAGAGCATCGCCGCCGTGCTGGGTGCTAAATCACGGCATGACGGGTATCTGGAGGGCGGCGGGTACATCGTGTCGTGGTGTTTCGGGCATCTGGCAGAGCTGGCCGACGCCGCCGTTTACAATGCCGATGATGCCAAATGGACGTTGGCGGCGCTGCCCATCATTCCTACCTCGTTCCGCTTCATCGTCCGCTCTGAAAAGCAGAAGCAGTTTGACATTCTGCGGGAGCTGATGCGCCGGGAGGATGTGGCAGAGATGGTCAACGCCTGCGACGCTGGGCGCGAGGGTGAGCTGATCTTCCGCACGGTTTACTGCCTTGCGGGATGCTCCAAGCCGATTCTGCGGCTTTGGATTTCTTCAATGGAGGATGATGCCATCCGCAGCGGCTTCCAGCAGCTTAGGTCTGGGCGCGACTATGATGGCCTGCATCAATCTGCCCTGTGCCGTGCCAAGGCCGATTGGCTGGTGGGCATCAACGCCACGCGGTATTTTTCCCTGACGTATGGACGCACATTGAACATCGGGCGCGTCATGTCGCCCACGCTGGCGCTGCTGGTACAGCGTGAGGCGGAGATCTCCGCATTTGTGGCAGAGCCGTTCTACACCGTCCAGCTTGATTGCGGCTTTCCCGCCGCGACAGACCGAATGAAAGACAGAAAGGATGCCGATGCCATCGCCAACGCCTGCAAGGGCAAGACAGTAACCGTCAAAAGCGTGGAGCGCAAGGAAAAGTCTGAGAAAGCGCCCGCGCTCTACGATTTGACCTCCCTCCAGCGCGACGCCAACCGCGTTCTCGGCTACACCTCTCAGCAGACCCTCGACTATCTCCAAGCGCTCTATGAAAAGAAGCTCTGTACCTACCCGCGCACCGACAGCCGCTTCCTGACCGACGATATGGAGGGCAGCGTCCCCGGCCTTGTCGCCGCCGCTGCCGCTGTCTGCGGCATGGAGAAGCCGCCGACCATCTGCGCCAAGCAGGTATGCAGCAGTAAAAAAGTCACCGATCACCACGCCATTGTTCCCACCATCAGCGCGGAAAAGGTAGATATGGCCTCTCTGCCGCTGGGCGAACGCGAGGTGCTGAAGCTGGCGGCAAGGGGCTTGCTTCGTGCGGTGGATGAACCACATCGCTACGCAGAAACGGTCATTACGGTGGAATGTGCCGGTCAGAGCTTCACCGCCAAGGGAAAAACCGTTCTTGCTCCTGGCTGGAAGCGCTATGAGCAGGAGCAGACGGAGGCAGCGCCCGCGCTGCCGGTGGTAACGGATAATCAGACGCTTTCCGTATCTGCCGCGTCGGTCAAGACCGGAAAAACCACGCCGCCCAAGCATTTCACCGAGGATACGCTGCTGGCCGCGATGGAAAACGCGGGCAAGGAGGATATGCCAGATGATGCCGAGCGCAAGGGCATCGGAACTCCGGCGACCCGATCCGGTATCATTGAAAAGCTGGTGTCCTCCGGTTTTGTGGAGCGCAGGAAGTCCAAAAAGATTACAAATCTGCTGCCCACCTCCACTGGCACGGCGCTTATCACCGTTCTGCCCGAACAGCTCCAGTCTCCGCAGCTCACCGCTGAATGGGAACACCGCCTGAAAGAGATCGAGCGCGGCGAAATCGCCCCGGACAGCTTCATGGATGGGATCGCCGCCATGCTGAATGAGCTGGTGCAGACCTACAAGCCCATCCCCGGTGCGGAAGTCCTGTTCCCCTCCGGGCGTGAGGTAGTCGGCAGGTGTCCCCGCTGCGGAGCCGAGGTGACGGAATCACCGAAAGGCTTTTTCTGTGAGAACCGCACCTGTTCCTTTGTTCTCTGGAAAAACAGCCGCTTTTTCACCGCCAAGAAAAAGGCGCTGACGAAATCTCTTGCCGCTGCGCTTTTGAAAAATGGCCGCGCCCCGCTGAAAGGCTGCTACTCGGAAAAGACCGGGAAAACCTATGATGCCAGCGTTTTTTTGGAGGACGATGGGCAGCGCGCGGGCTATAAGCTGGTGTTCGACAATGACTGATACGCCGCGTATGGATCACAAGCAGCTCCGCCGCTCCAAAAAGCTCATTCGGAAGCTCTGCTGTAATTACGATCACGGCAACTGCCTCGCGCTGGATGATGGAGAGCCTTGCGTCTGCGTACAGGGTATTTCCTACTCGCTGCTGTGCAACTGGTTCCGAAACGCGGTACTTCCCGCCGACCATGAGCTGCTGGCCGACGTGATGCGGGAAAGGCCGGGAAAGCGCTGCGCCGTCTGCGGTAAGCCGGTCTATTCTTCCTCTAACCGCACCAAATATTGCCCCGCCTGCGCCAAGCAGGAGCGTCGAAAGCAGGACGCCAAACGAAAGCGTGAACAATACTGGAACCTCCGCAAATAGAGGGCGTAAAAGCCCCGTGCCGCAAGGCTTTTTCCATGCGGAATCACAAGGGGCTGCGTCATTCTATCCGCAAGCCCGAAAACAACATCTATCTGCGGAGAATTGTCCCTGTGCAGGATGTGTTTTCTTCTGCGCAGGGGCGCTATTTTTTCTGAAAGGAGATCATCATGGCTGAAAAGCAAACCAACAAAGACCGGATGCGGGAAATCGTTGACAGCATCGAAAACGGCATCAAGGAGCTGTTCGAGAGCGATAAGTACCGGAAGTACCTTGCCACCATGAGCCGCTTTCACCGCTACTCGGTCAACAACACCATGCTCATCTATATGCAGCGCCCCGACGCCACCCATGTGGCGGGCTTCAACAAGTGGCGCGATCAGTTCGGCAGGAACGTCCTGAAAGGCGAAAAAGGTATCCGCATCATCGCTCCTACTCCCTATAAGAAAAAGGTCGAGGAAATCAAGACCGACCCGGAAACCAATGCGCCGGTGCTGGATGCGGATGGCAAGGCCATCATTGAGGAAAAGGAAATCCGAATCCCTATGTTCAAGGTGGTATCCGTCTTTGATGTGTCACAGACTGCGGGAAAGCCCTTGCCCCAGCTTGCCGCTGATCTGAGCGGCAATGTGCAGCAGTATGAGGTTTTCATGGAGGCGCTGCGCCGCGCTTCTCCCGTTCCGATAGAGATAAAGCCCGTTGCGCATGACACAGATGGCTTTTTCAGCATTAAGGCGCAGAGCATCACCATCCGCGCCGGTATGAGTGAGGTGCAGACGGTATGCGCCGCCGTCCATGAGATCGCCCACGCCAAGCTCCACGACTATGAACACATGACGGAGCTTGCGGACGATGGTGAGACGATCCTTGTCCCCGGTGAAAAGAGCCGCAACACCGAGGAGGTCGAGGCCGAAAGCATCTCCTATGCGGTCTGCCAGTATTACGGCATTGAAACGGGCGAAAACAGCTTCGGCTATATCGCCACATGGTCAAAGGGCAAGGAGTTGAAAGAGCTTCGCGCCAGTCTGGAAACCATCAACAAGACGGCTTCCGAGCTGATTACGGACATTGACCGGCATTTTGCGGAGATTTGCAGGGAGCGCGGCATTTCTGTGGAGAAATCCGAGCAAGCGGAAAGCCAATTAAAAGAGAACAGCAATATGTCTGCGGCTGACTTGGCAAAAAGCATTTCAGAGCTGTATCTCGATGCGAATGGCCTTGCCTTTCTCAGCGAATTTGCAAGTCAGGAAGATTGCCTCCAGCATTTCTACGAAGATCTGTTGACAGGAGCAGATGAGATAAAAGGCTTCCTGTCCGAAACACTTGAGCAGAGCGATGAATACGCGCACAGAGCGAATGAGCTGCTGTTGGAAGTTGAGGCATTTCAGAAAAGTCACACTTCCTTAAAGGAACTCGACGCTAATGAGCGTTGGTATGCGGTTGATGGTGGGAGCAAGCATCTTCGCATAACAGAAGATGGTGCAAAATATGCCTATGAACTTTACGACAAGGACACTCTACACCTTCTGGAAAGCGGAACAGTACATGACGATGATGTAAACTTTCTTTTGGCGGCTGCGATTCGTATCTGCGAAACACATGGCTATGATAAGACCGTGCCGTTTGAAGTTTTGTCAAACAAGTTTGCAGGGATTTTGTACTCACTCGAATTGTCATCGGACGACAATCAGGTTGTTCACGAGGAGGCCGGTTCTCGTGCCGCAGGCACACTTCCAACTTCGCCAGAGCTGGAACAGGCCACCCCGATGCCCGACCCCACGCTGACGGTGGACGATATGCGCAGCTATGGGTATCTGGACGGCGATATGCTCCCGCTTTCCAAAGACCGGGCGCTGGAGCTGCTGGAGCATGACATCACGGTTTATATGCTCCATCCCGACAACGCCGAAGAAATGGTTTTTGAGGCCGAGGACATCATCAAGCATGACGGAATGTTCGGGATCACACAACCGGATTGGGATGCGGTCAAAGGCCATATCCCGCCCCGTGATGTGGAACAGCGCTTTTTGAACAGCCCCACCGATTCTATGGCGATCTATCAACTGCGCCGGGACGCGCCGGTCGAGCTGCGTTTTGCCAGCCTCGGCAGTCTGGCCGCACCGCCTGACCCGGCCAACTATGAAGCCATTTATACCCGTGAGGTGTACCCGGACGATGATACCGGCAGAATCCTTGAAAACTTCTACTACATTTTCAACGACGAGCGCCCCGGCGATTTTGTGGGACACAGCCTCTCCGTCAGCGACATCGTTGCGCTGAAACAGAACGGCAAGGTATCCTATCACTACTGTGACAGCATGGGATTTCAGGAGCTGCCCGCTTTTCAGAAGCCGGAGAATTACCTGAAAGCCGCCGAAATGTCGATGGAGGACGATTACGGCATGATCGACGGCATTATCAATAACGGCTCCAAACAGCCCACCGTTGCCAATCTTGAGGCACAGGTCAAGGCCGGTATGTCCATCTCCCTGATGGATTTGGCGGCGGCTGCCCACCGGGAACGGGATGCCGGTGAACGCAAGCCCTCCGTGCTGGAGCAGCTCAAGAACCAGCCTGTTCAGGAACGTCCACACAAAACAGCGCCGAAAAAGAGCGCGGAAAAGGAGCTTTGATATGAACATCACATTTGAAGAACGGCAGCTTATGAGCCTCTACAACACCGGCACCCGCACGGGCTTGATCGCGGCGCTGGAGGAAATGCGCGGCTACCTCGCTGCGGATGAAACGGAGCTGCGGGAGCTGACGGACAGCGCCATCGCAAAGCTGCGCAGGATGAGCGACGCGGAATATGACGCGCTTGACCTGTTCCCCGATTTTGAAAAGGAGGATATGGATGCCGAGTAAAGTACAGCTCTATGCGCAGATGGCAGACCGCACGGCGGAGCAGATCACGGGAAGCTACCAGAAGTGGACGGCATTTCTGACCACCGCCGCAAGGCTGTATAAGTACCCCTACAACGAGCAGCTCATGATCTTCGCCCAGCGCCCGGAGGCCACGGCCTGCGCGGAATACGACCTCTGGAATAAGCAGATGCGCCGGTATGTGCGACGAGGCAGCAAGGGCATCGCCCTTGTGGATACCAGCAGCGACCAACCCAAACTCCGATATGTATTTGATGTTTCCGACACCAGCGGCGGCGAGAACTCTCGCCGCCCGTATCTTTGGGAATACCGGCAGGAGCATCGTGGGGTGGTATCTGCGGCGCTGGAGCAGCGCTTCGACGTTTCCGGTGAAAACGGGCTTGCCGATCAGTTGGAGCGTGTGGCGGCGCAGCTTGTAGATGAATACTGGCACGACAACCGGCGCGATATTGTCGGCATCGTTGACGGTTCCTTTTTGGAGGACTATGATGAGTTCAACATCGGAGCCGCTTTTCGGAATGCCGCCGTTGTCAGCACCACCTATGCGCTGCTGTCCCGTTGTGGGATGCAGCCGGGAGAATACTTCGAGCATGAGGATTTTCTGAACGTCTTTGATTTCAACACCCCGCAGACCGTCGCCGCTCTTGGAACGGCAATCAGCCAGTCCAGCGAGCTGGTGCTGCGGCAGATCGAAGTCACCATCAAGAATTACGAGCGCGAGAAACTCGCGGAAAGGAGTGAAAGCTATGAGCGAACTGACCTACACCCGCAGCGGGGATTATCTGATTCCCAACCTGAGCCTGACCGAGCAGCCGCAAGTCCTGCTGGGCAAGTACGGCAGGATGCGGAAGAATTACCTGAAGGAGCATCGTCCGGTGCTGTGGAACAGCCTGCTGCTGTCCGAGAAGCTGTACCCCCATCTGCGGGAGATCGACGAGGCAGCGAACAACCGGCTGGAACAGATGATGCCGGAGCTGATGAAGTCAGCGGGCGTGACGGAAGCGCTGAAAGCCAGCGACCCGATGAAGTGGGTAGGGCTGATGAACACGCTGAAAGCGCAGGCCGAGGAAACGATCCTCACGGAACTGGTGTTCAGCTAAATATGTTCGATGCCCCTGCTGGGGCGCAGATGTCCTTCTTCCCCTCAGAGGCAGAACAAATTCAATCCATCGCAGAAGCGGAGAGTGTAACACCCTCCGCTTTTTCTATGTTCATTTCTCAGGATGATATTGACCACATCCTGCGCGCGGGCGGTAATGCGGATGCAGCGCGGATGAAAATTGCTGCGGAATTCTCCAAGCAAAAACCTTTAGAGGATCGCGCGGCATTTCTGAAAGCGCTATACCACGGCGGCAGCGGTCTGATTACGGAAAATGGCAAGATTTCCGCATGGTATGGCGAGGACGGCATTCACATCG
>ERZ839823.3560-NODE-3560-length-10045-cov-3.748749_pt1 | contig 10045 bp, 6 predicted proteins | sample MGYA00519862_ERZ839823 | MGnify/ENA primary metagenome ERZ839823 (study PRJEB31850, sample SAMEA3708853) | human gut metagenome | biome: human gut; feature: human-associated habitat; material: faeces | place: China | collected 2014 ...
CTGCTGGATGAAACCGGCGCGGTGTTTGCGCAGGTGCAGACCGATGCGGATGGGCGGTTCGCCATCGACGGCATTGCCCCCGGCGTGTACAGCCTTGCCTACGACCTCAAGGAAGGTACGCAGGCGGCGCGTCTGGGCGACAGCACCTTCACCACCGAGGGCAGTCAGCTCGTCATGACCGAAATTGAAATTAGCGAAAACAACAACTATACTGCTCCGATGCTGGGCTTGAAGATTGACACAAGCATCGGCGGCATGGTCTGGTGCGACAACGCGGGCGAGATTGCGCCCCTGTCCGGCGCGGAGGTTATCCTGCTGGACGAAAAGGGCAGCGAACTGCAAACCGCGACGACGGGCGAGGACGGCATCTACCGCTTTGACGGCTTGATGCCGGGCAACTACCGTCTGCGTGTGACGCTCCCGAACGGCTACGTCGTCGTAGAAAAGGATGACACGCGCCTCAAGGACGGGCAGAACATCAGCGTGATGACGACCTACACCGCCCGCGAGGGAGAGAGCGACCTGATTGCCCTGCGCATGAGCCAGCATCAGCTGGAACAGAACATCGGCGCGGTGCAGCCGGGCACGCTGGGTGACTTCTGCTGGCTTGACCTGAACGGCAACGGCCTGCAGGACGAGGGCGAACTCGGTCTGGGCAACATGCGCATCGAACTGTGGCGCAATGACCAGCTCGTCGCGGAAACGACAACCGACGCGTACGGTTACTACACTTTCGAGAACCTGTATCCCGGCGTGTACACGCTCAAGCCCATCTACCCGGCGGAAGTTGTGCCGACGCGTATGCGCACGGATATTCCGCTGATTGCGTCGATTCTGGGCGAAAACGGCGAATCGAACCCGGTTCAGGTGACCTCCGCCAGTACGACCTACACGGCGGATTTGGGCTTCGTGCTGGTTGATGACGACGTGCTGCCGGCAAACTACGGCATCGGCGAAAAGCAGGACTGGACGAAAAAGTAAGAAATAATGCGGAATGCGGAATCCGGAATGCGGAATTGCGCGGCGCGGATGGCGGGGGGCTGCGGGGGCGAAAGGCTCGCGCGGTGCCCCGCTTTTTGTGATGGGGGAGGGATGCAAAGTCCGCTTTTACGGAAGGAATCAACCGCTTGTTTTGTGAAAATTAAAAAGTAAATTTTAGTCACTTCACTCACATTTTCCGAATGAAAATGGAAGCTGCTTCATTCTGAAATCCCAAATCTGCGCGAATCAATCGTTTTCCTGCGCGAAAGCGTATGGCAAAAGCGCCTTGCATCTGGTATCATAGATGTTACCAGCTGAGACTGTTCCATATGGAAAGAAATCAGCCAAATCATGCTGGAAATGAAAGGATGGAAACAAATATGAAGAAACTCCTTGCTCTCCTGATGGCGCTCATGATGTGCTGCACTGCCTTTGCGTTCGCGGAGGAAGAAGCGGAAGTGCCGGCAGTTGAAATGAATGTCAGCTTCGAGGCGCAGACGGTTGCGCTGGGTGAAACGGGTCTGACGATGCAGATTCCGGCGGACTGGGCGGTTCAGGAAGTCCCCGCAGGCACGGAAAACGCCGAGAACATCCTGCTCTTCGCCGTCAACGCCGATCAGACGGTCAGCATTACGGCGCAGCTGTCCGCGATGAGCTTTGAAACGCTGCTGCAAGGCATTCAGGATGCGGGCGCGACGGAAGAAATGCTCGCTGAGCTGTATGTCAACGAAAACTATTGCCTGATGTACACGCCGGGCGACACCGTGCTGGCGCTGTATGCTTTCCTTGACGACGAGACGGTTCTCGCCGTGACGTTCCAGGTTGCCAGCAAGGAAGTGGGCGACGCGCTGGAAAACATGCCGCTGGAAATCTTCGGCAGCTTGGCGGCAGCGGAGTAATTGCTTTAATACCATGATGCAGGACGAATCGCCGTCCTGCATTTTTTGTGTGCAAAAATGCACAAGGAACTGCAAAAAACTTGACAAATGCAACAACATAGCCGAAAATATTCAAAATACACGAGAAAAACATGAAAAAAACACAGTTTATGCAGCAAAACACTTGATTTTCTCCATACAGTGTTTCATAATAAAGTATCGACGCGGTGAAACTGGTTGGTTTTGCGCGTCGATGAACAAGAAACGCAGGCAGACGCGGCAGCGCCCCTGCCGGGAAGGTGAAGCGGATGAATTCCAAGATGCTGTTTTATGTCCTCAAGCGCGTGCTGCTGGCGCTGCTGACCATCTGGATTGTTATCACGGTGACATTCTTCGTGATGCACTCGATTCCGGGTGGACCGTTCGCAAGTGAAAAGGCAATTTCCGCGGAAGCGCAGGCGGCGCTGGAGGCCAAGTACGGCCTGGACAAGCCGCTGGGTGAACAGTATGTGACGTATCTGCGCGACGTGGTGACGAAGCTGGACTTCGGGCCGAGCCTGAAACAGCGCGGTCGTCAGGTCATCGACATTATTCTGGATGGCATGAAGACCTCCGCGAAGCTTGGTCTGATTGCGGCGTTCAGCGCGGCGATTGCCGGCATCGTCCTCGGCGCGCTGGCGGCGCTGCGGCGCAACACCGTGCTGGATAAGATTATCATGGTGATTACGACCGCGTTCGTGTCCATGCCGTCGTTCATTATGGGGTCATTCCTGCTGATAGTGTTCTCAGTCAAGTTAGGCTGGGTACCCGCGAACGGCGCGACGGCCGAAGGGCTGATCCTCCCGATTATCACCCTTGCGCTCTACCCGATGAGCTATATCACGCGCCTGACGCGCTCCTCCATGCTCGACGTGCTGGGGCAGGATTATATCCGCACCGCGCGCGCCAAGGGCGTTTCGGGCAAGAAAATTATCTTCGGTCACGCGCTGAAGAACTCGCTGATTCCGGTTATCACCTATTTCGGCCCGATGCTGGCGTTCATCGTCACCGGCTCGATGGTCGTCGAGCAGATTTTCGCCGTGCCGGGCATCGGCCGCCAGTTCGTATCCAGCATCACCAACCGCGACTACACCATGATTATGGGGACGACCATTTTCCTCGCCTCTTTAATCGTGATTATGAATCTGATCAGCGACCTGCTCTACAAGGTGGTTGATCCGCGCATTGATTACGAATAAGGAGGCCTCTGCATCATGATGATGAACAAGAAAAAGCCCTTTAGCCTGCATCTGGATGTGGATTCCTTCATGCCCGCGACGGCGGAGGAAAAGGAAGTCATCTCCCGGATGCGGCCGTCCTCGACCTTTTTCCGCGACGGCGTGAAGCGCCTGCTGAAGAACAAGGTCGCGACCATCAGCCTGATTCTGATTGTGCTGATTACGCTGTCCTCCATCATTATCCCAATGTTCTGGCCGTATTCGTATGACCAGATGCTGGGGCAGACGAAGGGCCGCCCGATGGACAACAGCTACAACAACCTCGCGCCGTTCCAGTACGGCAAGACGGAACTGAAGAAAATCGACAAAGGGGAATCTGTTTTCCCGCACATCTTCGGCACGGACGCGCACGGACGCGACTACTTCATCCGCGTCGTCTACGGGACACGCATTTCCCTCGCCGTTGGCTTCTTCGCCAGCATCATCGTGCTGGTGATTGGCATGATGATTGGCGCAGTCGCGGGATACTTCGGCGGCAGGGTGGACTTGTTCATCATGCGAATCGTCGATATTATCTACTCATTGCCAGATATGCTGGTCATCATCCTGCTGTCGGTCGTGCTGGGGCAGATTCTGCATGTGGAAGGCACCATCTTAGAGAAAATCGGCTCGAACATCATCAGCATGTTCATCGTCTTTGGTCTGCTCTATTGGGTGGGCATGGCGCGCCTGATTCGCGGTCAGATTCTGTCCCTCCGCGAGCAGGAGTACGTGCTGTCGGCGCAGGCGACGGGCGCGAAGGCGCGGTGGATTATCCGCAAGCACCTTCTGCCGAACTGCATCAGCGTCGTGATTATTTCGACCGCGCTGCAAATTCCGAACGCGATTTTCACCGAAAGCTTCCTATCCTTCCTGGGGCTGGGCGTCAACGCGCCGATGCCCTCGCTGGGTTCGCTGGCTTCTGACGCGCTCAACGGCATCTATTCCTACACCTATCGCCTGATTATCCCCGCCGTGGTCATCTGCCTCATCGTGCTGAGCCTGAACCTGTTCGGCGACGGCCTGCGCGACGCATTTGACCCGAAGCTGAATGCGTGATGAAAGGAGCTGGACAAAATGGCATTGCTGGAAGTCAATGACCTGCATACATCCTTCTTCACCGACGCGGGCGAAGTTAAGGCGGTGGACGGCGTTTCGTTCCGCCTTGACCATGGCAAGGTGCTGGGCATCGTGGGCGAAAGCGGTTCGGGCAAGAGCGTCACGGCGTATTCCATCATGCAGATTCTTGCGCCGACGGGCAAAATCGTCAGCGGCAGCGTGAAATTCGACGGGCAGGAGCTGGTCGGCGCGGACGAGAAGCTGCTGCGCTCCGTGCGCGGCAACCGCATCTCGATTATCTTCCAGGACCCGATGACGTCTCTGAACCCGACTTACACCATCGGCCGGCAGCTGATGGAAGCGATTTTGCTGCACACCGACCGCAACCGCCATCAGGCGCGCGAACGCGCGGTGGAGATGCTGAAGCTGGTCAACGTCAACGAGCCGGAAAAGCGCATGAAGCAGTACCCGTTCGAGCTGTCGGGCGGTATGCGGCAGCGCGTAATGATTGCCATGGCGCTGGCGTGCGAGCCGGACATCCTGATTGCCGACGAGCCGACGACCGCGCTGGACGTGACGATTCAGGCGCAGATTCTTGATTTGATGCGCGATTTGCAGAAGAAGATGGGCATGGCGATTATCATGATTACGCACGACTTGGGCGTTGTCGCCCAGATGTGCGACGAGGTCATCGTCATGTACGCCGGTTCCATCTGCGAACAGGGTACGGCGGATGAAATCTTCTACAACCCGCGCCACGAGTACACAAAGGGCTTGATGCGCTCCATCCCGACGGCGGAGAACAACGGACAGCGCCTGGAGCCGATTACCGGTACGCCGATTGACCTGCTGAACATGCCCAAAGGCTGCCCGTTCGCGCCCCGCTGCGAGGCGGCGATGAAGATTTGCCTGAAAGAGAAGCCGGTTCGGATGCTCATCAATGACGACCATATGGCAACCTGCTGGATGAACGTCAAGAAGGGCGTGGAGGACGGCAGCATCACGGAGGAAGGAGGAGTGCCCTGTGTCTGAAGCGCAGATGCACCAGCCGCTGCTGGAAGTCAAAGGACTGAAAGAATACTTTGACATCAACATGGGCTTCTTCCGCACCAAGCCGCTGAAGGCGGTCGACGATGTGTCCTTCACCATCAACAAGGGCGAAACGCTCGGTCTGGTGGGCGAATCCGGCTGCGGCAAGACGACTGTTGGGCGCACCATCCTCCAATTGTACAAGCCGACGGCGGGCGAAATCATTTACGATGGAAAGCCCGTCAAGACGAAAGCGGACTTGCAGAAGTTCCGCACGAAGGCGACGATGGTGTTCCAAGATCCGTACTCCTCGCTGAACCCGCGCATGACCGTGTCGGACATCGTGGGCGAACCGCTGGATGTGCACCACCTGTATTCCTCCAAGAAGGAACGGGAGGAGCGCATTTTGGAGCTGCTGGGGTATGTCGGACTGAACAGCGAACATGCCTCGCGTTACGCGCACGAGTTTTCCGGCGGTCAGCGGCAGCGCATCGGCATTGCGCGCGCGCTGGCGGTGAATCCGGAATTCATCGTCTGCGAGCCGGTGTCGGCGCTGGACGTGTCGATTCAGGCGCAAGTCATCAACATGTTTGATGATTTGCAGGATCGGCTGGGGCTGACGTACCTGTTCATTGCGCATGACCTGCTGGTTGTGCGGCACATTTCGGACAGAATCGCCGTGATGTATCTGGGCAAGATGGTGGAGCTGGCGTCGGCGGAGGAAATCTACAATCACCCGCTGCACCCGTACTCCAAGTCGCTTTTGTCCGCCGTTCCGCTGCCTGACCCGAAGGCGGCGCGCGCGAACAAGCGCATTGTCCTCTCCGGCGACATTCCAAGCCCCCTGAACGCGCCGTCGGGCTGTCCGTTCCGCACGCGCTGCCCCTACGCCACCGAAGCCTGCGCGCAGTCGATGCCGCCTTTCAACGAAGTCGAGAAGGGTCACTTCGTCGCCTGCCACCGGGTGAAGGAACTGGGGTAAAAGGGGAGACGCCAGAGACTCTGCCTATGGACTCCGGCAGGGGCGCTGCCCCTGCACCCTGCAAGGGACTTCGTCCCTTGACCCTTTCGCGCGATTGCGTTGGTGACACTGGCATAGTGTGCCCGCGTGTTTATCCGCGCAAAAAAATTGCTTCAAGGATGCGTCAACACGCATTTTTGATACAGACAGTCTACGAAAAGCAAGGCTGTCACAGAATATTAAGGGAGGTTTTTTCATGAAGAAGCTGACTGCTCTCCTGCTCGCCATCGCAATGATGGTGACCTGCACCCTGTGCGCTGTCGCCGAAGACGGCAAGACGTACATGGCTGTCTGCATCGCGTCCGAGCCTGATACGCTTGACCCGGCGCTGAACTCCACTGTGGACGGCGCGACGATGGTCGCTCACCTGTTCGCAGGCCTGTCCACTTGGGCGCAGACCGACGACGGCAAGCTGGAAATCCTGCCGGACTGCGCGGTGGAACTGCCTGATCCGGTGGTCAATGACGACGGCACGGTGACGTACACCTACACGCTCGTTGACGGCCTGAAGTGGTCCGACGGCAAGGATTTGACCGCGAAGGACTTCGAGTTCGCGTGGAAGCGCGCTGCTTCCTCCGAGCTGGGCGCGGACTATGGCTACATGTTTGAAGTCGTCAAGGGCTACACTGCGGACGGCTCCGACCCCAAGGCGGAAAACCTCGCTGTGACCGCCGTGGACGACAAGACCCTGACCGTTACCCTGAACAACCCCGTTGCCTACTGGAACGAGCTGCTCGCCTTCCCGGCGTACATGCCCGTGCGTGAGGACGTCGTCGCCAACGAAGCGTGGGCGACCGATCCTTCCACCTACATCGGCAATGGTCCGTACACCATGACCGCGTGGGAACACAACAGCAAGATCACCCTGACCAAGAACCCCTACTATCATGCGGTGGACAAGGTCACGATGGACGAGCTGGACTTCTACCTCTCCGACGACGCGAACAACATGCTGGCGAACTTCCAGAAGGGCGACTGGCAGCTGATCGACGACGTTCCCACCTCTGAAATCGCTTCCCTGAAGGAACAGTATCCGACGGAATTCGTTGTTGCCGGCCAGATTGGTACCTACTATGTCTGCTGGAACATCAACGAAGAAATCCTGCCCGCTGACGTGCTCGCGAACATGACCCCCGAAGAAGCGGAAGCGGCGCGCGCAGAAGTCCGTCAGGCGATTGGCCTCCTGTTTGACCGCAACTACATCGTCACCGAAATCGGTCAGGCTGGTCAGCTTCCTGCGTCCAGCTTCGTCCCGATGGGCATGACCGATGCGGACGGCTCTGAGTTCTACAAGAATGCGGGTCATGTGGAAGGCGTCACCGGCTACTACGACGTGACCGACGACGAAGACGTCTACATGGCGAACTTCGACAAGGCGGTTGAAACCCTGAAGAAGTACTACACCTACGACGAGGCGAACGCCGTCTTCACCAACTTCCCGTCCCTGACCTACCTCTACAACACCTCCGAAGCCCACAAGGCGATTGGCGAATACCTCCAGAGCGCGGTTTCTGCGGTCGGCATCACCATGAACCTGAACAACCAGGAATGGAACACCTTCCTGAACACCCGTAAGGCGGGCGATTACTCCATCGCGCGCAACGGCTGGCTGGCGGACTACAACGACCCGATCTGCTTCCTCGACATGTGGGTGACCGGCTCCGGCAACAACGACGTGCAGTACGGCAAGGGCGCGAATGCGGATCTGAAGATCTACAACCTCGACCTGACCCCCTACGGCTACGACGTGAAGGTGGAGAACGGCACTTGGGCGGAAACCTATGACGTGCTGATTTCTGCTATCAAGAGCTGCACCGACAGCGCGAACCGTTATGCCATGATGCACATCGCGGAAGATATGCTGATGAATACCGGCTGCATCGTGCCGCTGTACTACTACACCGACATCTTCATGATCGACGACTCCGTGCAGGGCTTCTTCTCCAACCCGCTGGGCTACAAGTACTTCATGCACTGCACCATCGCTAAGTAATTCCATCCAAGTTTGGACAAATCCACGGGCGAATCGGCTTCAAAACCGGTTCGCCTTTTTTTCGCATGTTGGAAAGATACACTTTGCCATCCTTGGCAACCGATATTTCCTGCCTTGGAAAGGTACATTCGGCGGAAAACATGCGCGAATTGACGGGAAATCTGCGTGAATGCAGGAATTTTCAGCAGGAAAAGGGCAGGGAAACGTCCAATTAATCCATTGAATGGCGGTGGCAAACAGCGCTTGCCAATGGTATACTGAAACCAGAAGGGCGATTTCTATGGGAAAAAAGCCCGCGGAAGCTATCAGCAAGGAGGAAGAAGCATGAAGCGAATCGCACGATGGAGCACCATTTTCCTGCTCTTATGCAGCATCATTTGGGCGGGTACAGCATCGGCGGCCATGATTGTGAATAACAACATGGCGGCGCTGCACACACTGAACACCCTGAACAAGGCCCAAATGCCGCTGAACGAGCACTCAGCGCTGGAGCGGCTGGCGAAAGAAATCGGCGCTGGCATGTGGGACAATACGGACTGGGATGACCCGGCGTTTCAGGAGAACATCGGGCGATTCGGCATCACCGTGTTGAAAAAGGACACGCAGCCGCCGGAGTCCTTCATCGGCGACGCGATTTTTGACCATCTGGGCGACACGGAGTTCAATGCGCCGGAAATGAACGGCAATCTGCTGGTTCTCGGCGGACTGAACGCTAATCTGCCGTCCGGCAAAATCGACCGCCTGTATGTGCTGTCGGACGAGGACGTTCGGCTGAACATCGGCGCGGCGGCAGAGGTTCAGGAGCTGATTCTGGGCGCGTCGGGGAATGTGTCGCTGAACGGCGAGGGCAATGTCCGCTCCACCATCGTGGTGGACAAGCCGATGAATCTCGATATCGGGATTGCGACGAACCTCGTGAACCTGACGGATGACCCGCTGCCGACGGGCGATATTGTGCTGAATCCGGGCAAGAACGCGCTTGTGCCGGGGCAGCAGCTGTCTATGGGCAGCGAGCTGAAGGTGGAGAAGAAAATCAGCCTGACCGTGCGCTTCCGCCTTGTTGACCAGAGCGCGAAGGACATGCAGCTGGAAACGGCGGATTGGGACGGCGCGCTGTTGACCGAAACGACGGTGCAGTACACGGGCGACAGCTGCCCGATGGGCGCGGTCAACATGCTGAACAGCATCGAGGCGGCGTTTGCGGAGAAGTATCCGGATTTGCAGGAGCAGTATGTGCTGCTGCCGGAAATGCGCAGCGCAGACCCGTGGAGCAAGGTCTATCGCCTGAATGGCGGCGAATCCTGCTTTGCCGTGGCGGAAAATTATGTCTATCTCTCCCGCGAGGGCGATGTTGTGTTCCCGCTGACGGATGACAGCACGCTGGTAGCGGAATTCCCGGTGTACGTCTACCGCTATGGCGAGCAGGACGGGCGCATCACCTACCGCGTTCGCATCAGCGGCGCGCGCCCGGATTACTTCACGCCGAGCCTGACCCTGCGCAGCGGCGCCGTGGCGAGCTTCACCTTCGATAAGGAGCGCGGCGAGTGGGTGACGCAGTTCAAGCGCAGCGACTTCGGCGCGGACGAGCGTGCCCTCATTCACCTGACGGGACTGCGCGGCGAGGAGACGGACACATTCCTGCCCGTAACAGGCCGCGAAGAAAGGCGCATCGTTACGCTGACGTGGACGGCGGACACGCAGCGCGTGACCATCGACGCGCAGAACGTCCTCTGGGGCAGCGACATGCCGGCGGAGGGCAACGACCTGCTGTGCCGCGCGGGTGAGCAGGTGACGGTGCAAATCGCGCCCGCAGCGGGCTATCGCGGCA
>ERZ839823.3571-NODE-3571-length-10006-cov-5.840418_pt1 | contig 10006 bp, 6 predicted proteins | sample MGYA00519862_ERZ839823 | MGnify/ENA primary metagenome ERZ839823 (study PRJEB31850, sample SAMEA3708853) | human gut metagenome | biome: human gut; feature: human-associated habitat; material: faeces | place: China | collected 2014 ...
TGGGCGTGGGTTCCGGGGTATCGGTCGGCACCGGAGTAGGCGTCGGCGTGGGTTCAGGGGTGTTGGTCGGCACCGGAGTAGGCGTGGGCGTGGGTTCCGGGGTATCGGTCGGCACCGGAGTAGGCGTCGGCGTGGGTTCCGGGGTATCGGTCGGAACCGGGGTCGGTGTCGGCGTGGGTTCCGGGGTATCGGTCGGAACCGGAGTGGGCGTCGGCGTGGGTTCCGGGGTATCGGTCGGAACCGGAGTGGGTGTCGGCGTGGGTTCCGGTGTCGGCGTGGGTTCCGGGGTCGGCGTGGGCGTCGGTGTGGGCGTCGGTGTGGGCGTCGGTGTGGGTGTCGGTGTGAGCGTAGGAGTAGGAGTAGGAGTAGGAGTAGGAGTAGGCGTGGGAGTAGGCGTGGGCGTCGGTGTCGGCGTAGGAGTGGGCGTGGCGTGGAGCGTCTTGAGCAGATGCTCCAACTGCTTTTCCAGCAGCGCGACGCTGCCCGGCTGCACGATCATCAGCGTGTCGTCATCCAGCTTGGCGATGGAGACGCTGGCCGCGTCCGCGTTTTCCGGCGTATAATGCAGCGCGCTTTCCGTGTCGGTCAGGCCGAAATGCTCGACGCTCTCGCCGAAGAGCTTTTCATAAACGTCGCTGTCCTGCCGCGCCTGCGCGAGCGAATGGGCGATGTTTGAAAGCGCCTCGCCGGTCGCCGTCGTGCCCGGTACGAGCGCGATGGACTCAACGCCGCCGTCGCCGTAGAGCACGATGGCCTGCGCGTTCTGCGATTCCTTGGCCGCCGCGGAGAGATAGGCGGGCGTTTGGGTCGGGGTCGGGGTGTTGCCGTCGGCGAGCATCTGCCGGAGCTGGCTGTAGGTCATGGCCTGCGGTTCGGGCGTGGCGGGCGCGTCGAGCGAGATTTCGCCCGCGTCCACCGCCTCCTGAAGCGAGGCGACGCTGACCGCCTGGCCGGAGGCCGCGCTGATGAGCAGCGACAGCGCGTCGTCGGAGAGGTTCGCGTCGGGCGCAAGGTAGAGCGTCGCGCTCCGCTTGTCAGCCGTCAGCGCGGAAACGATGGAAGCGCCGCTCGCCGCGTCGGCCTTCGCGGCCTCCGTCGCGGTGCGGATCAGCGAAATCATTTCCTCCAGCGTCAGCCCACTGTCCGGCAGGAAGCGAACCAGCAGAGAACCGTCGCTCTGCGCCTCGGCGGAGAAGAGGATATCGCCTTCCGAGCCGGAGGGCGAGGCGAACACGGGCAGAACCTCGGATACCTTGCGCGGAATCCGGTCGATTTCGTTGCCCAGCGGGTCGTAAAGCACGGTGTCGCCGCTGGCCTCCACCAGCATTTTGCCCGGCATGGCGGTGTAGGTGTAGCTGACGCACACGTCGGCGTAGCCCTGCAATTCCTTCGCATCCAGCTTCACGGTGCGCGTCGCGCCGGCGATTGCCGTGCGCGGGAAGGGGATGCGGAACACCCACGCGCCGGTGCTGCGCACGCGCAGAACGCGCGCCTTGCTGGCATAGACGGAGGCGTAGACGTAAAAAGAGCTGGTCGGGTTCACCGTCGCCGAGGTCAGCGACAGGCGCGCGCTGCCCGCACCGGGCACGAGCGCGGGCATGCCGGAGAGCGCGTAATCCGCGTGGGCATTCGAGCCGCTCGCGGCGCGGGTCACATCGACGGAAAAGGTATGCGGCTGGGAAAGCGCCTCGATCATGTCGATCGGCTTCAGGTCGGCGAGCGCTTCGGCGTTGGTGGAGACCGCCGCCGGGCCGAGCGTGTCGAGGGCTTTTTGCGTGACGCGCACATCGGTGAGCTGCCAGTAGCAGGGCTGCGCCGTCTCGCCCAGCGCCAGCGCCGCCGTCAGGCACAGCGCAAGCAGCAGCCAGAGGGTAACAAGTCGCTTCATAGAGGAAAAGTCGCTCCTTTCACCACGCGGCACGCCGCGCGCTTTAATCCCATTTGTATGCGGCCGGATTTGGAATGATTGCCCGTCATCCGGCCTCCTCTTTTTGGCAGGGTTGTATGAAATATTTATAGCATGCCTGACGGAAAAAAGCAAGATAAACCAACAAAAAAGACAAATTTATCCGCTGACCCCGCGCCTTTTTCGGCGAAAAAAGAAATTTAGGGGCTATGCAGAAGGGGTGTTTTAAGCTATAATGTGGGTAATCAGAAAACAAGAAAGGGAGGGATTGACCGTGATCCAGGTTATCTTTGGCAAGAAGGGTTCCGGCAAGACCAAGCGCATTTTGGATATGGCGAACGCTTCCGTGAAGGAAGCGAAGGGCAACGTTCTGTTCATCGACGATGACAAGAGCTATACGCTTAGCCTCAAGCCGCAGATCCGCTTCATCGACGCGAGCGAGTACGCCGTCAAGGGCAAGGAGCCGTTCTACGGCTTTCTGGCCGGTATTCTCGCGGGCAATTACGATATCAGCGTGATCTATGTCGATGCGTTCCTCAAGCTGGTGAAGGCCGAACCGGCCGAGCTGGTGGATTTCTTCGCGCAGCTTGAGCGTCTGGTGGCCAACGCCCAGTGCGATCTGGTCATCAGCTTCAGCGAGGACGCGGAGAATGTGCCGGAGAGCATCCGCAAGTACCAGATCTGATTCCCGTTTTTCTGACGCCGCTTCCTGCCGTTTATCGGGAAGCGGTTTCTTTGTTTTCAAGGAGTGATCGTCATGTCGATGCTTTCTACCCGCGGCGCGGCCGCTGTTTCCGAATCCATGGCCATCCTGCGCGGCCTTGCGCCGGACGGCGGGCTGTACGTGCCCGAGGATTTTCCGCATTTTTCGATGGAAGAAATCGCCGCGCTCGGCGCGCTTAATTATCAGGCGCGGGCGCTGGCGATTCTGCAAAAATTCCTGCCCGATTTCACGGCGGACGAGCTGAAAAACGCCATTGCCGGGGCTTACGGCGCGGGCTTTGACGACGCGGACATCGCGCCGGTGCGCCCCGTCGGCGATTGGGCGCACGCGCTGGAGCTTTGGCACGGGCCGACGCTCGCCTTCAAGGATATGGCGCTCCAGCTTCTGCCGCATCTGCTGACGCTCAGCGCGAAGAAGAACGGCGAAACCCGCGAAATCTTCATCCTTGTGGCGACCAGCGGCGACACCGGCAAGGCCGCGCTGGAGGGCTTCCTCGACGTGCCGGGGACGCGCTGCTGCGTGTTTTACCCGCGCGAGGGCGTGAGTCAGGCGCAGCGCCTGCAAATGGTCACGACCGGCGGCGCGAACACCCATGTGATCGCCGTGAACGGCAACTTTGACGACGCGCAGACCGGCGTGAAGCGCATCTTCGCGGATCGCGCCTTTGCCGAAACGATGGACGCGCAGGGGCGCGTGCTCTCCTCCGCGAACTCCATCAATTTCGGCCGCCTTGTGCCGCAGGTGGTGTATTATTTCTCCGCCTACGCCGATCTGCTGAAGGCGGGCGCGATCAAGCCGGGCGACGAGGTGAATTTCTGCGTGCCGACGGGCAACTTCGGCGACATTCTGGCGGCGGATTACGCGGGCAAGGCCGGTCTGCCGGTGGGCAGGCTGATCTGCGCCAGCAACGAAAACAACGTGCTGACCGACTTTATCAACACCGGCGTATACGATGTGGAAAACCGCCCGTTCTACAAGACCATCACGCCGTCGATGGATATCCTCGTCTCCTCGAATCTGGAGCGGCTGCTGTTTGATTTGAGCGGCTGCGACGGCGCGCGCGTCGCGCGGTTCATGGGCGATCTGGCGGGGAAGAAGCGCTACGCCATCGACGAGGCGATGAAGGCGGCGCTGCAAAAGCGCTACTTTGCGGGCTGCGTTGACGAGGTAGGCGTCCGCGCGGAGATTCGCCGCACATGGGAAGAAGATCATTACCTGATGGATACGCACACGGCCGTGGCCAGCGCCGTTCTGCGCGCCTATCAAAAGGAAACCGGCGACGCGCGCCGAAGCGTGATCGTCTCCACCGCCAGCCCGTATAAGTTCGGCGCGTCCGTGCTGGGCGCGGTCGCGGGGCAGGCGGCCTGCGCGGGGCTGGATGATTTCGCCTGCTGCCGCGCGTTGGCCGAGCGGACGGGCACGAAGGAGCCGGAGCAGATCCGGGCGCTCCCGAAGCTGCCGATTCGCCACACGGCCGTCTGCGAAAAGGACGCGATGGAGCAGGCGGTGCTCGAACAGATCAAGGCGTGAGCGAAGCGGACGTATGATATTTAATTCGTATGCGTTTCTCGCGTTCTTCCCGATCGTCACGCTGGCCTATTACCTGATGCCCATGCGGGCGCGCAGGCCGTGGCTGCTCGCGGCCAGCTACTATTTCTACATGTGCTGGAATGCGCAGTACGCGCTGCTGATTGCCGCGAGCACGCTTGTGACGTATCTCTGCGCGCTGGCGCTGGGGCGGATAGAGGCCAAGGCGGGGCGGCGCGCGGTTTTGGCGCTCGGCCTTGCGATCAATCTGGGCATTTTGTGTTTTTTCAAATATTTTGGATTTTTTACCGATACATTCGTGCGAATCGCCGCGCGTCTTGGGGTGCGGATGGCGATTCCGGCGTTTGACGTGCTGCTGCCGGTGGGCATCAGCTTTTACACGTTTCAGGCGCTGGGGTATATGATCGACGTCTATCGCGGCAAGCTCCCGCCGGAGCGCAGCCTGATGCGCTATGCGCTGTTCGTCTCCTTCTTCCCGCAGTTGGTCGCCGGGCCGATTGAGCGCTCGGAAAATCTGCTTCGTCAGGTCAACGAGGATCATCCGCTGGATGAAAAGGCCGTTCGGGACGGTTTGCTGGTGATGCTGCTGGGCTTTTTTGAAAAGCTGGTCATCGCCGACCGGGCGAGCCTGTATGTCGATGCGGTATACGGCAACTGGCAGCAGGCCTCCGGGCTGCAAATTCTGCTGGCGACGGCCGCCTTTGCCTTTCAGATTTACGGCGATTTCGGCGGGTACAGCCACATCGCCATCGGCGCGGCGAAGGTGCTGGGCTACGACCTGATGGAGAATTTCCGTCAGCCGTATTTCGCCGTCTCCGTCCGGGATTTCTGGCGGCGGTGGCACATCAGCCTGTCCACTTGGTTCAGAGATTACGTCTATATTCCGCTGGGCGGCAGCCGCGTCGGCGCATTTAGGCGCGCGCTGAATGTCATGGTGACGTTTACGATCAGCGGCCTTTGGCATGGCGCGGCCATGAATTACGTCGCATGGGGCGCGGCAAACGGCGCTTTGCAGGTCGCGGAGAGCTTTCTGCCGCGCCGGTTTAACGAGCCGCGCGGCAGGCTGGGGCGATGCGCGAAGGCGCTGCTGACGTTTATCGTCATCGACGCGACGTGGCTGCTCTTCCGGGCACACGCGCTGAGCACGGCGCTGCATATGGCCGAGCGCATGGTTCGCTGTGCGGCGGCTGCGCCGATGGCGACAGGCTTCACGTTTCCGCAGGCGCTCGTGCTGATCGTCGGTCTGGCGGCGCTGGGCGCACTGGATGCGCTGCACGAGCGCGGACGCACGCTGACCGCGTGGCTGGATCGCCGCCCGGCCGCCCTGCGCATGGCGCTGATGCTGCTGGGCGTGCTGCTGGTGGTGATTTTCGGCGTGTGGGGAACGAATTACGACGCGCAGGCGTTTATCTATTTCCAATTCTGACGCGGGAGGCAGCGAATGAAAAAGAGATTCTGTCTGTTTGCGCTGGCGTTGGCGCTGTCCCTGCTGGCGCTGAACCGCGTCATGCTCCGCGAGGACAGCGAAAAGAAGTACGGCGCGTTTTACGGCGAAAAGCAGCCCATCGACGTTTTCTTTTTGGGGACGAGCCACGTCATGGATGCGGTGTATCCCACCGAGCTGTACGACCGGGCGGGGATAACCGGTTACAATCTGGCGAACCCGGCTGAAACGTTGGAGGCGACGGTGTGGACGCTGAAGCTGGCGCTCCAAAGGCAGAAGCCGAAGGTGGTCGTTGTGGATGTGTGCTACATCGACAAAGCGCAGCGCGACGCGGTATACAGCCTCGAACACCTGTTTTTGGACGCCGTTCCGCTCTCCCTGACGAAATGGCAGGCCGTTCGGGCGCTCTTTCCGGAGGCGCGGCGCGCGGAATACATCTTTCCGCTGGCGGCCTATCACACCCGATGGGAGGAAATGCTCTTTGGCGGCGGCGAGCGGATGACCGATTCTGAGCCGTTTATGAAGGGCGCGGAGCTTCGCGTCGGGCGCACGCATCCGGCGGCCTTTACGCGCACGACGGAGATGGATTTGACCGAAACCGAGGGCAAGCGGGCGCTGGCGCAGATCATCGAGCTTTGCCGCGCGGAGGGGATTGAGGCGGCGCTGCTGGCCGTGCCCTATCCCGCCGACGAGGCGAAACAGCGGATGATGAACAGCGCGCAGGCGATTGCCGATCAATACGGCGTACCCTTCTACAACCTGTTTGACGGGAGCGCGGGGGTGGATTTTGAGGTGGATTGCTATGACGAGGCTTCCCACCTCAACCCGGACGGCGCGGTGAAGGTGAGCGCTTATCTGAGCGAGCGCCTTGCCGCGGATTTTGACCTGCCCGACCATCGGCAGGACGCGGCGTTCAGCGCGTGGGACGACGCGGTGAGCGCGTATCGTCAGGCGCTCAAGGCTCGCTGGACGGAGCCCTATGGCCTGCGCGAGGGCGAAGCACCGAGATTTGACAACTGATACTAATTCTTGTTAAAATGGCTTAATCCGCGCACCATCTTTTTCGCTCTGACTTTGCCTCGTTCCGTTCAACGTACCTCCAGTACGCCTCACTTCACTTGGCTTCGTCAGAACAAAAAATCTGATGCGCTCTGTTAAGCATTTTAACTGCGAATTAGTATGAAATCAATAACGCGCCTCTCTCTGCTTTTCGGCAAAGGGAGGCGCGTTGTGTTTGTGGGCGACGATATCATACTGTTTCTCTTTTAAAACCTAGACTGATGTGTTATAATATAAGTGGTGATGAAAATGAAGAAATACGAGATAACCACTGAAGAATATACAGCAGTCGTAAAGGCAAGGAGAGCTACGCAGAATAAGAGAATAGCGCGTCGGCTCCAAGTGATAGAACTGCGATACGAAGGGAAAACATCCAAAGAAATAGCAGAGAAACTGGACATGAATTGGATGTACATCTCGGAAATAGTAAAGCAGTTTAAGGCACAAGGCCTCGAAGAGTTTGCAAGAATGAAATATACCAGTCACAACAGGAAACTCAGCTATAAACAGGAAGAAGAGATTCTTCAAAAATGTGAGCAAAAGGCAGAAGAAGGCCACATCACAACAGTTGAGGAAGTTCGCAAAGCGCTGAACGCAGAAATCGGTGGAACTACGGCGGGCAGCTATGTATATCGTGTTTTGAAGCGGCATGGCTGGGTAAAGAAAATGCCGCGGCCAAAGCATCCAAAGTCAGCCAGTGAAGAAGATCAGGCTGACTCAAAAAAATTAAGACTCGATACGATGAGCTTGGAAAGGAAGTCTCCCCAAAACGGGTGAGGATCCTGTTTCAGGACGAAGCGGGGTTTGGACGGATAAGCAAGCCTACAGCTTGCTGGTGCAGAAAGAGGATCCGGCCCATTGTGCCATGCCATCATATCCGTGAATACAGATATGTCTATGGAGCGGTAGAACCGGAAACCGGAGACAGCTGTTTCTGGGTAATGACGAGATGCGACACTGAAAGCATGAACTTCTTTCTGGAAAAGCTCACGGAGCAATATGCAGATGACTATATTCTGCTTATCTGTGATGGGGCGGCATGGCATAAATCAACGGAGCTCATTGTTCCAGAAAACATCGAACTATTCTTTATTCCGCCCTACACACCTGAAATGAACCCCATAGAACAGATTTGGAAAGAAATCCGTAAACGGGGTTTCCAGAATGAGATATTTAACTCACTCGAAGCTGTTATCGATAGATTATGTTTCACAATTAAAAATCTGCCCGCGACAGTCATCAAAAGCATCACGGGCAGAAAATGGATTTTATCTATATTTTAGACGAGAAATAGTATCAGACCTCGTAGACCTTTTTCGTCGGCGCGAAATCCGAGTTATACGCGATGATCTGGTCAAAATGGTTCTGCGCGGCGATACGCAGCATATCCGCCTGCGTGCAGTGGACGCTGTAACGCAATAGCTGCGCCTTGCCCGCGTGCAGCAGCAGCGAGGCGTGTGTATTCGGCTCGACCGTGCCGGTGAAGATCACCCGGCCGCCGCAGATCAGCAGGCGGCGAACCAGACGGCGCGTCTTGACGTCGTCAAGCTGCGGGTCGCAGACGAAATACACGCCCAGCGCGACGAAATCCTCCGGGATGGCGCGGATGAACTTTCCGCTGAGCATATCCTGCACCTGCGGGCGAACCCACATCGCGGTCGCGTCCATGTGCCCTAATTCGGTGATGAAATGGCGATCGGCGAAGATATCCGTCTCCGGCAGGCGCTCGCAGATGTAGGTCAGAATACCCAGCCCGCGCCCGTAGCGCGGCACGGGGAGGATGACGGGGCGGCCGTCCGCCAGCGCCTCGGTAATCGCGGCGATCAGCGCGTCCACCTGCGCGTCGCGCGAGGCCGAACCGGGCTGCATGCCGTAATCGCAATCCAGCACGGCGAGGTTCGCGCGGATGCCCTCGATCGGGTCGCGGGCGTGGACGCGCGCGCAGTCGTAATAATCGCCGGAGAAGAACAGCGAGCGCCCGTTTTCCGCCATGCGATACCAGACGCTGCCGGAACAGTGGCCGCTGCGCCCCCAGGTCAGCGTCAGCCCGCCGGGAATCTGCGCCTCGGCATAGGGGACGCTCAGCCCCTCCAGCACGAGCGGGTCGTCGATGCCCAGCGGAAGCTGACGCGCGGTTTCCGTCGTCAGCACCACGCGCCCGGTGAAGCCGTTGGCGAGCAGATACGGCAGCGCGCCGGATTGGTTTTCATGCGAGTGGGAGAGGAACAGATAGCGCGCCGCGCGAATCTGTTCGGGCAGAAGGTGCGGCAGTTCGTCCCCGCGATAGCAGCGCTGATAGCCGCAATCCATGATGAACGACGCGGTTTCGCCCTCCACAAAATAACAGTGGCGCTGCTGGGTGCAAGGCTCGCCCGTCAAATATAGCTTCATGCCGCCGCTTCCTCCCCGGTTGTAAAAATAAATTTATGAATAGTATAGTACAAAAAGGGAAATGCGTAAACCCGAAAACGGGGCGGGAATTTGGTTTTGTCAAAAAGAATGTGAGGCATGCGATATTTTTTGTGCAGTTTCGGGCGGCGGTCGTCCTTTTTTTCGCCGGCAATTCGTGGTACAATAGGGATTAAACGGAAGGAGCGGAATAAACCGCGTTTTTTTCAAAAATCAGGAAGAAAACGCGGCGATGGTTCGTCTTTATGGCGTAGAGAAAAAGAACCCGCCGGGGCGGCGGGAAGGGGTGGCTGCGATGAAAAAGAGGCTGATGGTGAGCCTGGCCGTGCTGATGGCGCTCTGGGGCGGGCGGGCGTTGGCGCAGAGCGCCGTGGTGAACAACGGTTCCGACCCGAACAGCCGATTGAACATGCGCGATCAGCCCAGCAGGGACGCAAGCGCCGTCGGCCAGTTTTACACGGGCACGCCGGTTGAAATCGTCGACGACGCGGGCGACGGCTGGTCGCAGGTGACGATCGGCGGCGGGGTCAACAGCCTGAGCGGCTATATGATGACCCGCTACCTCGCAGAAGACGCCTCCGCCGTTCAGGATATGACCAAGGAGATGCAGGTGGTTTCGCCCTACGGCACGCAGAGCGTCGTCGTGCGCAATACGCCGAGCAACTCCTACGACGCGGTGGCGATGGCGGAGGTCGGCGACGAGGTGCGCGTCATCGGCACAAAGGGCGATTATTACTATGTGCTGCTGAGCGATGGCTCGGTCGGCTGCCTGAGCACGAGCGAGGCAAACTAATCGAACCATATCAAATTCCTCCCGATTTATTTCCGTCTTTTGATAAGACGAGACGAACCGGGAGGAAATCAGCTTGTTGACATAAGCAAACTTGGCTTGAATAGCAAAATCAAGAAATTCAGC
>ERZ839823.3572-NODE-3572-length-10005-cov-4.900000_pt1 | contig 10005 bp, 8 predicted proteins | sample MGYA00519862_ERZ839823 | MGnify/ENA primary metagenome ERZ839823 (study PRJEB31850, sample SAMEA3708853) | human gut metagenome | biome: human gut; feature: human-associated habitat; material: faeces | place: China | collected 2014 ...
ACTTCACTCAGCCGGAGCCTGCAAATAAATTTGCGCATAAATCTTGACGGCACCCGGGTACAGTTGCCACAATCTTATTGGCGGTTGTACTTTGAACAGTTGCAGCGGTAGTCCCGAAATATACCGAGATATTCCCACTAAAACCATCTCCATAAATGTGAACGGTATTTCCGGGACGTCCAGTAGTAGAGATTACATCTCCAATCTGGGGCGTGGAAGGCGCTTCGGATGCTTGGTATTGCCATACGCAAACGCCGCCGCCAGAAATAGTAAACGAAGGTATGAGATTGTTCTGCACAGTCGTGGCAGTACCAAACAAGGATCCGTCCAAATAATCCGAATACTGTCCGGTGGGGAGATTTGTTTGAATTGCAGGAATAACGCTTGCACTATCGGGCTGCCGGTTGACTGCAACGACAACTACGTCATCGTAGAATTGTCGTTCAAAAACCATCACATTATCATCGCTATAGCGAACGGTTGTAGTGCCGTATGCAATTGCATCGTTTGAGCGCCGCAGGGTAGATAGAGTTGCTATAAGCTGGTATGCTGTTGTTGTTGTACTAAAGCCACATTCGGTGGGCATGTATACTCTTCCTGCAACATCACTTGCATCACTGGGTATAACATACTGTTCCGTTCCGTAGTAGATTGTTGGAATGCCCCTTGATGTCAGCAGAACTGCAAGCGCCGCATTGTAGACTTTCTGACTCCTTTGGGTATATCCAAAGCGGGTAACATCGTGATTATCTAGGAAGGTTACAGTCTGATTAGGATGGTCGTAATCCTCCTGAGTATATACCAACATATTGGCAAAGTTGCTCATAGGAGTAGAGAATGAGCCAAATGTTGTGCTTGCTGCTCGGTAGAACTCAAAATCAAGGTTGTTTACACCAGTTTGTTTGGGAAAATAAACGTATTCATCATATTTGGGATCTGGTCTGCCAATAAAGAACTCCCCAAAGTGAGTAACGGTTTTTCTGGAATCCACAACATCTTTTAGGCCTTTTACAAAAGACGGATCCATATGAAGAGTAGCATCATGGCGAATACCATTTGCGCCCAAATCACTCCAAAACAGCATGGCGGCTTCCAAATATGCAACAACATCACTATGTTGCTGCGAGAAGTCCGCAAGCGAACCTAAATCCTTATGCCGGTATCCAAATCGGCTAGAGTCATTGCCTCTGTCCCCAAGACCATGGAACCAGCCATTTATATTGTTGTTGGGATCAGCGATCAAGTTTTCAATCAGTCCGTCATTGTTGTAGTCATATGGTTCTCCATTTGCATCAAAAGCAAATTCTCCATTTTCCTTGCGGTCTGGCTCATACAGTTTTCCATCTTCTGGAGCATTGTTGTTTGTTGGGTTCATTTCACGGCTTGTATGATTGGTAACAAAATCGATTACCAATTTAATGCCGTTTTCATGAAGAGCATCCCGCAAATCCTTGAACTCATTAAGAGTACCAAAATGCTTGTTTGTTGCAAAATAATTACGTACGTGATATCCATGAAAGCTGGTCCAAGTGTCGTAACTCCCGTCATTTTGATAATCAATTATCGCTGTATCTCGATTTTCATAGGGCGCGGAAATCCAAACAGCGGTTACGCCCATCCCTTTCAGATAAGGAATTTTCTGAACAATGCCATCCCAATCCCCACCTTGATATAGTTTCAAGTCTGCCCCAGTTCCGTCATATAAGTTGGAACTAAAACCAACCGGAATATTATTTGTACTGTCGCCATCATAGAAGCGGTCAGTAATAATCTGATAGATGACATCTTTGGACGAAACTGGACCAAGGTCATTGACAGTTTCTTGAGCAAATACAGTCGCGCCAGGTATGGATAGCAACAAAACTATTACCAGCACGAACACTAAAACTCCTCTAGCACGCTTCATGCCATATTTCCTCCTTCTGCATCAAATGGCCTTAATATCTCGTGTAAAGACCCTAAATCTTATGCTCTACGGCTCCTGGCTCCCTTCCTTTCATCGTTTTAAGTTTGCTTTGTACGTCTGGTTGACTTTCTCTCCACAATGTTTGAAGTCGTTACATACGTCTGAATTTGCTTATTGGGATGCTTGATTATGTCTATTATCAACTTACCAGCTTGCCTGCCTAAGTCCCTTACATTGATATCCACAATGGTGAGCTGAGGTTCTATTACTTGAGAGAGCGGGTAGTCATCAAACGCAACAATGCCGATATCCTGCGGAATTCTTATGTTTTTCCTGCAAAGAGCGTCAACACACCCCATGGCAATATAGTTGTTGGCGCAGATAATGGCGTCCGGCAGAATTTTATGATCCAGGAGCTTCATCGTCATAAGGAAGCTGTCTGCTCGGGTAGATTCTCCCAACCAGATATACTGATCTTCCAATTGCAGGCCGGCATTTTCGAGTTCCTGCTTTACACCTTGCAGTCGATGCAGCGACCCAAAGTCGTAATACTGTCCGCCGATAAATGCAATTTTCCGGTATCCCCGTGAAAGAAGATAAGCCGCTGCGACGGTTCCGGAGTACACATTGTTGTTGTCAATCCAACACACCTGGCTTTCAAAACTCGGCGCGCCCAACACGATGTGAGGAAAGTGCGATTTTGTAAGCAATCCGGACAAGGGGTATGCTATTACGGAAACGTGGATGGCTAGTGCGTCGGCACTTTGCCGATAAATCACTTCCTTGGCTACTTCGTATGCAGTTGCCGGGTCTACTCCGCGAAGCTGAAGCCGATACCCTCTGGCACTCAAAGACTCCTCTAAACCCGCAATAATCTCAAACATATGTGGATTCTGAAAGGCTGTGTTCGGAGCTAAATTTGCTAAAACCGCAATCGTTTTGGTCGTGCCTCTTGCAAAACTCTGTGCGCTGGCGTTTGGATAATAGTTGAGTTCCTGCATAACCCTGCGCACCCGCGCCGCTGTTTCCTCTGAAATACTGTAGTGCCCATTGATCACTTTGGACACGGTAGAAACAGAGGTGCCGGCCGCTGCCGCAACATCCTTAATCGTAATACCCATGACACAGCCCTCCATGCAGAATAATCATACAACTATTTTAAGTATAATTTATTCAGCATTGACCGTCAACAAATACTGCAAAGCCATGATCGTAGAGTTTCCTGTGGTCAAGTCCTTCGCTCCAATGCAGTTTACCGTATTCCTCGTCCAAATCAACGGCTTTGCCTCCGCGATTGATACAGATGGTAACACGCTGATTGCAGTATTCCCTTGCGTAGATGATTAGTCCGCTTCCGCGCTCTGCAGATACCACGCGGAAATCGCCACAGCGAAGCGGTTCCAGTTTTTTGCGCATGGCGATGGCTTCCTTGAAAAAAGCACACAGAGTCGAATTTTCGATATCCCACGGCATCGGACAACGGTATTCTTCTTCTGCAAGACCTTGAACACCCAGTTCATCACCATAGAAAACCGTGGGCATTCCGACAAAAGTCATCATAAAAAGAATGGCCAATCGATACCGCCTCATGTCTCCGCCGCACAAAGACAGAAACCGGCTCACATCATGGCTGTCCAGCAGATTCATCTGCGCCGGAGTCATCTGCATCCGATAGCGCATGAGCATATCCGTGATACGTCCCGCAAAATCCGATGCATCAATGGATTGCTCCGCAAAAAACAGATTGCAGTGCTTTCGGAAATCGTAATTCATGGTGGAGTCAAACATGTCGCCCTGGAGCCAGTGCCCTGCGCTTTCCCATACTTCGCCGACGATCAGCACATCCGGGTCAATCTCCTTCACCGCTTTTCTGAATGCCCGCCAGAAGCCATCGTCCACTTCACTGGCAACATCCAGCCGCCATCCGTCGATGTGGAAATTCTTCACCCAATAGCGTCCTACCTCGCAAAAGTACTCTCGCACAGCAGGGTTCGCTGTATCCAGCTTTGGCATCATCCGCTCATAGGCGAAGCATTCGTATTCCGGATAATCCTCCGGATCGTCCGGACACACCACGGGGAATTTCAAACCGTAGAACCAGTCTCTGTAAGAGGAGGCCTCTCCTTTTTCCACCACATCTTCAAAGGCGAAAAAATGCCAGCCGCAATGATTGAACACGCCGTCGATCAAAATGCGGATTCCCCGTGCATGAAGCACGCGTACCAGATGATGCAGTGCCTCGTCGCCGCCAAAGCACGGGTCAACGTGAAAATAATCCAAAAGATCGTATTTGTGGTACTCTCCTGCCACAAAGATGGGATTCAGGTATACGCAGTTCACGCCCAGCTCTTCCAGATAGTCAACATTGTCGGCAATACCCCACAATGTGCCGCCCAATTTGCTGCGTACGGGCTGACCATGATAGTCAATGGCTCGATCCTGAATGGAAATGCGTTTGACCCCTGAGGCAAAGCTGTCGGGGAAAATATTGTACACCACAGCGTCATTGACCCAGTCAGGCACAACCGCAATGTCTGCCCGGTGGTTGAACGGCAGCTTGAAATACTGCGAACGGTCATCCACCAGATGATCGGTAAATACATCGCCGTAATACAGGACCCGCTCGGTACCGTCATTCAGATGGAAGTAATAATACAGTCGCTTATAGGGACTATCCAACACTACCTGCCAGTAATCATGATACAAATCGCTCGCTGCCACCTTCATGGCGACAGGAGTAAAAACGATGGGAGTAACACGGCAGGCGGTATCGCCATAGTAGAGCGTGCAGCTCTTCAAATCGCCTTTGGCGCAGCGCAGGCGAAAAACGATGTGCTTTTCGTCAAGTCCATGTGCGTACTGCGACATGGGGATGTGTAAAACAGCTTCTTTTTTCATGCTTATCCTTTCACTCCGCCGGCCGTTAAGCCGGAAGTCATGTGCTTCTGGCATAGGAAGAAGATGATCAGCACCGGAATTGATACTGTAATGGACGCGGCGGCAAAAACCGGCCAGCTGCCGCTCATTTCCGTTGCTTGCAACGCATACAGTCCGGCAGCCAGTGTGTAGTTCTCCTCGCCGGTCATAAAGGTTGTAGCATAGATATACTCGTTCCACACATAAATCAGGACCATCAGAGCTGTGACAACGATACTGGGCTTCGCCAAAGGCAAAACAATTCGCGTGACCACCTGAAGAGGATTCGCACCGTCCATCCGGGCAGCTTCTTCGATTTCCACGGGTACCGTGTCAAAATAGCCCTTGATATTCCAAAGGCTGAAGACCGCCATGGTCCCGGTATAGATCAGGATAAGGCCGGTTCGGTGATTGATAAGTCCCATCGGGCGGAGCAGGCGGTATACGGCAAACATCGACAGGACAGCCGGAAACGAATTGAGCAGCACAAGGCACTTCAAAATCGGTCTGCGACCGGGAAACCGCCGCCGTGAAAAACAGTAGGCAGCCGGAATTGCTACACAGAGTGACAGGGATACAGTAACGACCGCCAGATAAACGCTGTTGCCAAGCCATGTGAGAATATCTTCACCAAAAAGGACACGGCGGTAGTTTTCCAGTGAGAAGTTCTTGGGGATAAAGGAAAAATCCGAACTCAGCAATGTGTTTTGTCCGTTGAGGGAAACACTAAGCGAATAGAGAATAGGAATCAGTGTAATAAAACACAGGACAATAAAGAAAATATTCAGTGCCGTAAGGCGAACGCGTTCTTTTTGTTTGCGGCTCATCTGGAACCCTCCTCTTGCAGCCGATACCGGGCGGAGAATGCAATCAGCAACGCAAAGATAATGATGGATATGGCAGAGCTGTATCCATAGTTATTGCTGATGAATGCATTTTCGTAGGCATAGGTCAAAATAGTATGCACATGTGCGCCGGTTTTGGCTCCAGCCTGCTGTGTCAGAAGATAGATCACATCGAACTGCTTGAAGGTTGTGAAGATGGTGATAATAACAGCCGGCGCAATGATGGGACGAATGGCTGGAACCGTAATATAACGGGTGCGCTGCACCCATCCGGCACCATCAAGCAAAGCGCTTTCAAAGTAACTTTTGTCTATGCTCTGCATAGCGCCATCCATAATCATAATCATAAACGGCAGCGCCAGCCAAAGATTGACAGCCGTGCAGCAGATAAACGCCGACACATCCGAGGATAGCCACCGCATAGTCTCCAGCCCCAGCTTTTCCATCCACTGGTTCAGCAAGCCGAACTGTGTGTTGAACATTCCGGTTTTCCAAAGAAGAATGGAGACATAGCCGGGCATGGCCCACGGAAACATCAGCAGCGTCTTATACAGCTTCCGAAACCGCAGCTTCTGTACATTCAACAGGCTTGCCAGCACAAAGGCGATCACCAGCTGCAACACCATATTGACCACCGTCCACAAAACGGTTACGAGAAGCGCCGATAAAAACCCGGAATCAAAAACGAACAGCGCACGGATATAATTCTCCAAGCCGATAATGGTAAAGTCAAACCAATGATACACGTTCATGTTGGTCAGAGAGATATAGAACGTATAGAGGATGGGAAAGACTACTACCAAAGCAATCAGCAGGAGGGACGGTCCGGACCATAAATAGGAGCGGAGCCACTCCTTTTGTAGCTTACGTTTCATAGAAAGTTCCTCAATGCATGGCGTCAATCAAGCTGTTCGCTTGCGTCAATGCGGCAGCAAAGGCTTTGTCTATCCCCGATTTGGAGAGGTTTACATCTGTCAGCAAATTACCGACTACTGTCCACATAACATCCATTTCGGGGATATTGGGCATGGGAACGGCAATTTCGGCGGTAGTGCGCATTGCCTGCACCAGTGTATCATCACATACACGGCTGTCATCATAGCATGCGCTGTTTGCCGGAGCACAGCCGCTTGCCTGCGCCAGCACAACACCCACTTCCGGATCCAGCAATACATGCAGCAGCCTTTGGACGGCGTCCGTTTTGTTCTGTGCCGCGAAGGTCAGCACATGAATCCCCTGCACGCCGGAGTAGGGAGCAAGAGCCCTGCCTGTTTTATCTACGGTAGGCATCGAAGCAATGCCGAGGTCTATATTCGCTTCACGGGCAGAGGGAACCATCCACGGACCGCCGATTGTTGCGTCCGCTTTCCCCTCCAAAAACAGGGTATTCACCGTAGAATACTCCGTTTCCCCAGGCATCAGATCTACAAATTTCAAATGATACTCCAACGCGTCCTTGACTGCCTGCTGATCGGGGAACGGTGTGCCGTCTGCATCGATAATGCTGCCGCCAAAGCCGTGAATCCATGCAGCGCTGTAATAGGCGGTGCTGTGCTGCTCCACAAAGCCGTAGCGACCGCGCCCGGTGTTTTCTTTCATATACGCCAGCAATTCTTCTGTGGTGGTCGGCACCTCTTCATCCTGCATATAGCGTCGATTATACATAAACAGCAGCGTTTCAAAATACAGAGGAAGCTGGTACAAGCTGCCGTTGTAGGTCGCAGCCTCCAGCGTCATGGGGAGATAACCGGACAGTTCACTTTGTGAGATCAGCTCTGTAACAGGCGTAAGTATTCCCATTTCGGCAAAAACGCCTATTTTGTCATGGGCAAATACAAACAGATCGGGAGCGGAGGAAGGATCATTGCCTACCAGCTTCAGCGAGTCTGTCAGGCTGGTTTTCTTTTCAAACCGTACCGTGATATCAGGCAGTGCCTTATCCAGATAAGCCTGTAAGGCTTCAATGACTGCGGCCTCCTTGTCGTGCCACACAACAAGAGTATTCGGATCGGCAGCTTTGCCGCCAGATCCGCCGCACGCCGCCATGGTCATTACTATCAGCAGCACCAGCGTCAAGGCGAGAAAACGTTTCATAATATCCCCTTTCTAATACATAGTGCGGGGATGCAAAAACGCATACCCGCACTATTGTTATCAACCGTTACTTTGCTTTTTTCTTCTTTACCACAACAACGACCGCAACCGCTGCCGCAGCAGCAACAGCCAAAGCAACGCAAACAATCAGAACGGTATTGTCCTTTTCAGCGGCAACGATTTTGCTGCCGGCAGGTTCCTCGTAGCTGACGGTTGCATTTTCCGCATCAGACACAACAATCCATACATCCTTTCCGACTTCAACAGACAGATCAGCGGTCTGGACAGAGCCTTCATTGGCGTTAATGATTACGGAGTTAATCCAACCGGGAACCTCGATGGTATACCAGTCACCATCCATTGTCAGAGCCTCACCGGGCCACGAAGAAAATACATTTGTGCCGTCCGGCGCAGACCATGCCCAGCAGCACGGAGCAGACCAGTCGGAGGGAACCTGAACGCGGACGGTAATATTTTCAGCCGTTTTGTTCGGATCTGTGTCGGAGAGCTCATAGCTCAGATCCTCATAAACGGTAATCCAGAGCTCCTTGCCCTCAATGCTGATATCGGCTGTCTGAACAGTGCCCTCGTTGCCGTTAACGATGACAGAATTCACCCATGTAGGGGCTTTGGCGGTGAACCAGCCGTCTTCACCCTCATCCATAGCCTGACCGGGCCACGCCGCAAATGCATTGGTACCATCGGGGGCGGACCATGCCCAAAGATTTACGCTTTTCCACGTCAGCGGCACATAAGCATGTACTGTAAACTTTTCCACATACTCGGGGATCTCTGCCATACTCTGCGCTTCATAGCTTACAGAAGCGGTCGCGTCATCGGCAACCGTGATCCAAACGGCTTTGCCGGCCTCTACCGCAATGCCTTCCGTCTGGACAGAGGCATCACTGGCATTGACAATGATGTTCTGCACAAAGCGTGGAACATAAGTGTAATACCACCCATCATCCAAAGGCTCAAGCTGCTCGCCAGGCCATGCCTCAAAAGCGTTTGTGCCATCATCCGCCCAGGCCCAACAGCAGGGAGCGTCCCAGCCTTCAGGTACGGATACGCAAACAGGAATCATCTCGTTGCTCATCTCTTCTTCCGCAAAGGCAACCGTATAAAGCGAGGAAATGCACAAAGAAACAGCAAAAAGAATGGCCAATACCTTTTTCATCTTACTTTCCTCCATATTTTTTGTCCCAATATCACTATAGGGCATTTTTATTATAATTCACGCCAAAAATGCTGTAAATCGTTTTCTGTGAAACTGCTTTCCGTCCTTAAAATCGCCTGCCTCCCTCGATATTGCCGATTTTCTTTGTGAAAATAGCCAATTATTGCGGCTGCATTGTGGCAGTTTGCCCAGCAAAACGACATAAGTCTGTTAGCTGCATAGGAAAGTAGTTTCTCATTTTCTTTGCTTCTCACCCGTTCCCTCTGTACAAAAAAGCAAGGAGGATTACCATCTCCGGCACTCCTCCATAATCTTTCAAGTGAACAATTTTGAGTTTTGAACCCAGGACAGTTTTTTCAACAGACACCGCCGTAGTCGCAAAGCAACCCATCAGCCTTCAGGCTGGTGTTTACGGGAGCTCTTGCAGTATTCCTCATCGCCGCCGCTTAGTACATGGTCGGTGAATGCCCCTCCTTCAGTATTTGGGCGCCAGCCGTCCATGAGCTCGTCGTTCTCCATGATAAAGGGGCTCGCCGTATCCTGCCCCCATGAGGTGTCATATTTCCCCATAAGGTAATCGCTCAGCGCCGTTCGGTCCGCAAAGCGCAGCAGCCGGTACGGCTCCTGAAAGGCCACCTTCTCCACAAAGTAAAGCGCGCCGTCCTCTGCCGTCAAAAGTACGCCAACATGCCCGACAAACAGCAGGGATTCCTCCTCGGTCGGCTTATCGTGGAAGAATACCGTGATGAGGCGGATTCGTTCATTCTCCCGAAAGGTAACGCCGCGGGAAGCCCATTCCTCTTGTACGGTTTGTACATGACGCTTGATCTCCGTGGTATCCTCCGCCTTCATGGAGGAATACAGTGCGCGGAAATCTGCAAGGCTGCTTCCGCCCAGCGCATCGGGATCTGTTTTCAGCGTTTCCTCGTCCACAAACAGCACATCTTCACCAGCATTGATTTGAGAGTCTGCGCTCACGGAGAGGAAGTCCCCAAACAAGTTCATGGCGGTGATCCGGCAGTTATAGCCCGGAAACGTCCCGTTCTTCGCCGTCCATTCGTCCTGCA
>ERZ839823.3582-NODE-3582-length-9985-cov-2.262034_pt1 | contig 9985 bp, 7 predicted proteins | sample MGYA00519862_ERZ839823 | MGnify/ENA primary metagenome ERZ839823 (study PRJEB31850, sample SAMEA3708853) | human gut metagenome | biome: human gut; feature: human-associated habitat; material: faeces | place: China | collected 2014 ...
TGCTGTCGGGAATGTAGTAGGTGTCGAAGGCGGCGAAATCGGCGTCGGTGTCGTGAGCGGTGTAGACCAGATAATCTTTGTGGAGACTCGATGTCGAAGGCTCTTTCTGGCACGCGCAAAACGCAACTGCTGTGAGTGCGAATGCAAGGTAGCGTAATTTTTTCACGGTCATGATTTTGAATTTTTAGTTTGCTGTCAGATACCGTGTTCAAAATTCGTTCCGCAACCTCCGTTTTGCGCCGTGTTGTCCGATCGGGCTATAAAGAAGCGGATTTGCGGTATGAAAAATCGGGCGGCGCAGAGCGGACCGTCCGGTTTTCCTTCCTGAACGGATTGGCTCTCAGCGGACAGGCGCCTGCCGCCGCTGATGCTCGTCGGGGTGTGTTCCGCCCGGAACGCATCTGCGGTTTGCACGCCGCCGGGGCGGTTCCGCACTGTGCTGCCGGTGGCGGTTCCGCACTGCGCCGGCGTGGAATTCGGGATGTCGTTCACGTGCGGAGGAGCATTTGTCGGACTGGTTCCGGCGATAATCCGTTTTATCCGGAAAAAGACGCCGACTTCCGGGAATTATGTTACCTTTGTAAGACCCACCACAATTTCGTGACATATGAGCCATTATGATAACTGCTCCCGCGAGGAGCTTATCGGCAGGATCGAAGAGCTTGAGGCGCGGCTCGCTTCGGCGGCCGACACCGCGGGCCGCTTCCGCGACCGGTACGCCTGTAAGATTCTGGATTCGATTCCCGACATGCTGACCGTGCTGAGACGCGACGGGACGCTGGTCGAACTGGTCTCCTCCGAGCAGACCAATCATGTCGGGATCGAAGGTCCCCGGCTGGTGGGCCGGAATATCCGGTCGATGCTCTCGCCCGAAGCGTGCCGCAACGTGAAGAACAACCTCGAAAACGTTTTCGCGTCGGGGAAGGGTTCCTCTTCGCATCACGACATCACGCTCGACGGCCGGACCCGCAATTACGAAAACCGCATTATGCCGCTCGACGGCGAACACGCCCTCTGCATCTGCCGCGACATCACCGAGGCCGAAGTCGCCAAGCACGAGCTGGAGATGGTCAAGTATGCGCTGAACAACGTCGATGAGGAGATTTACGCATGCGCCGTAGACGGGACGATGGAGTACGCCAACGAACGTTTCCGGAGGCGGCACGACCTGAAGGGCGATCTGTCGCGGCGCAAGGTGTACGAGTTCTGGTCGATCGACGCGACGCGGCAGTTGTGGGAGGAGCGGCTGGCGAAGATCCGCCGGGACAATGGCGCATACAAATACACCGTCCGTCTGAAGAACGCTCAGGGGCGTATCGTGGCGTGGGACATCGTGGCCTATATCATCTACGACCACTTCAAGGAGCGCGAAATCGTCTGGTTCTTCGGTCGCGACATCACGCGGCGCATCGAACACGAAAACAAGGTCAAGGAGATGAACTCCATCCTTGACAGCATCCTCAACAATATTCCGGTCTATCTCTTCGTCAAGGACCCCGGCAACGAGTTCCGTTATCTCTACTGGAACCGGGCTTTCGAGGAGTTTTCGCATATCCCCGCGTCGAAAGCGCTCGGATATACCGATTACGAGGTGTTTCCCAGTCCGAAGGATGCGGAGCATTTCCGGCGCGACGACCTCGAACTGCTGCGCACGGGCGAGCGCATGGAGTTCATCGAAGAGTATGTCTCGGCGAAGGGGGAGACGCGCATCGTCAACACCTCGAAATCGCTGGTTCCGGTCGAGAACCGTCTGCCGCTGATTATCGGCGTGTCGTGGGACATCACCGAGCAGAAAAACGCCGAGCTTAAGGTCATCGAGGCCCGTATCCGCGCCGAGGAGTCCGACCGGCTCAAGACGGCGTTTCTGGCCAATATGAGCCATGAGATACGTACGCCGCTCAACGCCATTGTCGGCTTTGCCAAGCTGATGGGCGAAGCGGAGACCGAGGAGGAGAAACAGCAGTTCATCGACATCATCGACACCAATTCCAGCCTGCTGCTGCAGCTTATCGGCGACATTCTCGACATCTCGAAAATCGAGGCCGGAACGCTCGAATTCCACTTCAGGCCAATGAATCTCAACGATTTGTGCCGATCGGAATACGAGATGCACAAGGGCCGGACGAATCCGGGCGTGAAACTCGTTTTCGACGAGCGGATCGAGAACGTGGAGATCGTCTGCGACCAGAACCGCCTGGCACAGGTTATTTCCAACCTGCTGAACAACGCCGGCAAGTTTACCGAAGAGGGGGAGATCCGCTTCGGGTTCGACCTGAAGGACGGGTGTGTGGAGTTCTTCGTCCAGGATACGGGCATGGGCATACCGCCCGAGAAGGCGCGCAATATCTTCGACCGGTTCGTCAAACTCAACGATTTCGTGTCCGGCACGGGACTCGGGCTGGCCATTTCGAAGATGATCGTCGAAAAACTCGACGGAACGATCGGCGTGGATTCCGAACCCGGGAAGGGCACGCGGTTCCATTTCTCGATCCCCGTCGTCCACCGGGACGGCAGCAAAAACGACTAGCAGCTTTGCCCCGCCCCGGGCCGGGACGACGGCAAGTCGTGGGTGCTGCTGGTCGCCGAGGATTCGGACACCAATTTCAGACTCATCGAAGCCGTCCTCAGCCGCCGCTTCAGCCTCGTGCGTGCCCATACGGGAGCCGAGGCCGTGGACATGTTCGGGACGGTACAGCCCGATGCCGTGCTGATGGACATCCGCATGCCCGTGATGGACGGCCTTGAGGCTACGCGGCGTATCCGCAGCGTTTCGGCGGACGTCCCCATCATTGCCATGTCGGCCTATTCATCCGGCAGCGAGATCGAGAGCGCCCGCAATGCGGGGTGCAACGAATTTCTCGTCAAACCACTCTCGCAGTATTCGCTCCACCGGGCGCTGAATGCCGCTCTGGTGGAGTTCAAGGGTAAGGGCAAATCATAACCGGGTCGCCCCCGGAAACGGAACGTCCCGCAAGCCGTGCGCTGCGGGACGTTCCGTTTTATCGTGCGGCGGGTCTACCGGTACCGGTGCGAGATCAGGGTCATGAACTCTTCGCGCGTGCGGTGGTCGGAGAGGAAAATCCCGGTGAAGGCCGAGGTCGTCGTCGCCGACTGTTGCTTTTCGATGCCGCGCATCTGCATGCACATGTGGCTCGCTTCGATCACGACGGCCACGCCCATGGGGTTCAGCGCCTCCTGGATGCAGTCGCGGATCTGCACCGTCAGCCTCTCCTGTACCTGCAGGCGGCGGGCGAAGCACTCCACCACACGGGCTATTTTGGAAAGCCCCGTGATATGGCCGTTGGGGATGTAGGCGACATGCGCCTTGCCGTAGAACGGTAGCATATGATGCTCGCAGAGCGAATAAAGTTCGATGTCCTTCACCAGCACCATCTGCTTGTACTCTTCGCGGAACGTCGCCGAGCGGATGATCTCCAACGGGTTTTCGTCATATCCTTTCGTCAGGAACGACATTGCCTTGGCCACCCGTTCGGGGGTCTTCTGCAACCCTTCGCGTGCGGGATCCTCGCCCAGCAACCGCAGTATTTCGGTGTAGTGGTGCTTTAGCTCTTCGATGGCCTTGGCGTCGAAACGCTCCACCTTGTTGTAATTTCTCTCTTCCATAGGAACGGCAAAGATAGTGCAAGCCGAGGGCAAAAGCAAGTTTACTTGCATTTTGCCGAGGCGCCGCCTGTTTTTCGTAAAGACGCTTATTTCTCGACGGAATGCAAATACGCGGCGAGTTTGCGTACGGCACGGGCCCGGTGCGACACTTCGTTTTTCTCCCCGGTGGTCATCTGCGCGAAGGTTCGGTCGTATCCGTCGGGGATGAACAGCGGGTCGAACCCGAATCCCTCGTGCCCCGTTTCCCGGTCGATGATGCGCCCCTCGACGATCCCTTCGAAAAGGTGCTCTTCGCCGTCCAGGAGCAGCGATATCACCGTGCGGAACCGTGCCCGGCGGTTGGCCTTCCCTTTGAGGTTTTTCAGCAGCAGCCGGTTGTTGGCCGCGAAGTCGTGCCCGTCGGTGGCGTAGCGTGCCGAGTGTACGCCCGGGGCCCCGCCCAGCGCTTCGACTTCGAGCCCCGTGTCGTCGGCGAAGCAATCCATTCCGGTGCGTTCGTGCAGGTAATGGGCCTTCTGCGAGGCGTTGCCTTCGAGGGTATCCTGTTCCTCGGGGATCTCCTCCGTCACGCCGCAGTCGCGGGGTGTCAGCAACTTGTATCCGGGCCCCAGTACGGCCTGTACTTCGGTGAGCTTGTGTGCGTTGTTGGTTGCGAAAATAATGTCCATATTCTCTTTTTCCGATGCTTGAATCTTTCGTCGGGATGCCCGGCTTTCCTCGCTGCCCGTCTCCGGGGAGTCCCGGGCATATCCGCTTCCCGTCCCGCTGGCCGGGTTATTTCACGACTTCGAGTTTTTCGAGCCGGTCGTCCAGGTCGATCTTGTCGATGATGGTTTTGACCAGGATGTCCATGTCCGAGCCTTCGGAATAGTCGGCCGGGCAGACGTGGCTTACGCGGTTGTCATGGATCAGCGAGGCCATCTCCTTGCGGGCACCCTTCTGGTCGGGGTTGTAGACCGCGATCGAATGTCCGCCGGAATTTTTCACCAGCCGCATGCAGGGGATGTCGGTCGTCCCGTCGCCCACGTAGATCATGTGCTTGAACGGCACGGGACGTTCGTTTTCGGGGATGTAACGGTTCACCATCTTGCTGTCGAATACCGATTCGACGCCTTTGTTGATCTTGAAGATGAACTGCGTCTTGTTGGTGTAGTTGACCGCCACGGCGGGCCAGTAGGCGATGCCGTCGACGTCGTAGAGAAACGAACAGGCATAGATCTTCCGGAACTCGTGTGCGATCTGAGTTCCTTCGATGATCTCCTTCATCCCTGACGAGTTGATGTAGTGCAGGATTCTTATCCCGTGTGCGGCGCCGTAGGCGTTGATCCGCGCAAACCACTCCTTCACGCCCTTGTAAAGCGTCACGCGGCGTCCCGAATCCTGAAATGCCTCGCGCCGCAGCGACAGCCCTTTCGACTTGGCTTCCTGTAACATGCGTGCCATATAGGTCAGTACCATGTCGGCATCCTGTTCTTCGGCCAGCGTGTTGGCCTCCGTCCAGAATTCCTTGTTGCTTTTGCCCACGGCGGGTATGAAGTCGTACTCCTGCATGTTGCCGGGGGCGAGCGTGCCGTCGAAATCGTAGATAAGGGCTATGGTGAATCGGTAATCCATGCTTTTACGGTTGTTTTAGAATTTCAAATATACCTATTTTTCACTATTTTTGCAAAAGAGAGGCCGAAAACACAAAATATAAAAACAGATGGAATTCAAAGAGTTGATCGAAAAACGCCGCAGCATCCGCAAATTCTCGGAGCGTGCGGTGCCGCGTGAGATCGTAGACCGCATCCTGCACGAGACTCTGTCGGCACCATCGGCGCGCAATACCCGTACGACGCGCCTGGTGGTGGTCGACGACCCTGCCCTGGTGGCCCGCATGGCCGACATGCGCGATTACGGTTCGGCGTTCATGAAGGGTGCCCCGCTGGCGATCGTCGTGCTGGGCGATACCACGAAAAGCGACCTGTGGCGGGAGAACGCCGCGATCTCGGCGACCATCCTGCAACTGGCGTGTGTCGACGAAGGACTGGCTTCGTGCTGGGTGCACATCGACGGCCGCCCGCGCCGCAAGGACGAGCCCGGCGGGGAGACTGCCGCCGGCTACCTGCGCAGCTTCCTGCCCATCCCGGCGGACTGCCAACCCCTCTGCGCCGTTGCGGCGGGGGATTCCGACTTTACCCCCGCCCCGCTGCCCGGGTCGGACGACGATGCGCGGATCATCCGCCTGGAGTAAGAACGGATACGGGCACCGATGAAAAAGGAAGCTCCCGACGGGGCTTCCTTTTTCCATTTAAATCAGCGTCATGCGCTTGCGAAGCATGTCGAGTACCTGTGTTTTGAGTTGCCGGGCGTTGATCGGCTTGGGCATGTAGCCGTCGAATCCGCTCTGGAGCACCTTCTGTTCGTCGGAAGCGAAGGCGAACGCCGTCACGGCGATGATCGGGACGCTCTCTGACAGTTTGCGTATTTCGGCCGTGGCCTCGTAACCGTTCATCACGGGCATGTTGATATCCATCAATACGAGGTGCGGACGGTGCTGCCGGTATATTTCGACCGCCTCCTGCCCGTTCCATGCGTGCAGGAGCGTGTATTCTTTGCGCAGGATCGATTCGAACAGCCGGTAGTTGCTGTCATTGTCCTCGGCGATCAGAATCATCAGTTTGTTCTTTTCGACCGAGACGGCGGGATATTGCTCCTCCGTCCTTTGCGCCGCGGCCTTTCCCGGAACATAGGGCAGGATAAACCAGAATTTCGATCCTTTGCCCTCTTCGGATTCCACGCCGATACGTCCGCCCAGATGTTCGACGATCATCTTGCAGATCGACAGTCCGAGTCCCGTGCCCTGCTTGAAGGCGTTGAGTTTGACGAAGCGGTCGAAAACCTGCTCCGTTTTGTCGGCGGGGATTCCGCTGCCGGTGTCCGAGACCCAGAAATAAAGCTCTTTGCCGCGCATTTCGTATCCGAAGCGGATGCTGCCCGTCTGCGTGAATTTCGCCGCGTTGGTCAACAGGTTGATGATCACCTGCGAGAGCCGGTTGCGGTCGGTGCAGACGGAGCATTGTTCGTATTTCTGCTCGAAGAGCAGTTCGACGCCCTCCCGGACCTTCATGCGGATGACGTTCTCCTTCTCCCGCATCAGTTCGTTCAGGTCGAAGTCCGTGTGGATGAAGTCGAGCGTCCCCGCCTCGATTTTCGAGAGGTCGAGGATGTCGCCGATGAGCTGCAGCAGCAGGGCGTTGTTGTTTTCGATGATCGAGACGTATTCCTGCTTCTCCTGCTCCTCGTCGGTCGAGGCCAGAATGCCCGAAAATCCGACGATGGCGTTGAGCGGCGTGCGTATCTCGTGGCTCATGTTGGCCAGAAACGCCGTTTTCAGGCGGTTCGACTCCTCGGCGCGGTCGCGGGCCGAGAGGAGTTCCTGCTCCATGCGTTTGCGTTCGGTGATGACCTGCGATGTTCCGACGAGTGTCTGGGGCCGCCCCTGCGCGTCGAACGATTCCACGGCCGCCAGCGCCTCGACCCATTCCATGTGCCAGTGACCGCTCTCGTTGGATACCACCCGGTACTCTTCGCAAACCTTGTCGGTGCGGCCTGCCGTCAGGTCGTCGTAGGCCTGCCGTATGCGGTCGCGGTCCTCCTTGTGTATCTTCGAGAAATAGCATTCGACGCCCACCGAAAGCGAAGTGTCGCTCTGCACGATCATCTCGCCGGAGGCGGTTTTGACCGGTTTGTTGATGTCGCAGAGGATGGTGCCGTTGTTCAGGTCGCATTTCCACGGAACGATGTTGGCGACGTCGAGCGCCAGCGAGAGTTTGTGGTTTATCGAGTCCAGTTTCTGCTGCGCCTTGTGCAGCGCGGTGCCGTCCAGACAGAAGATGTCGATGTGGTCGGTCAGGTACGAGCGGCTGAGAACCACCTCGAAAAAGATGTCCCGCGGTTTGTAGTAGAAGGGAAAGGTGACGGTCCGGTTTTCCGTCAGCACGACGTTCACCAGACGCAGGAATTCCGAAAACGAATCCGCGAAAAGCTCGCTTCCCCGTTTGCCGACGACCTCATTCCGGGGCAGGAACGTCCGTTCGAAGTAGGCGTTTATGTCGCTGAATTCGGTGTCGGCGGGATAGTGGTCACGGTCGAAGATCACGCGCTCCTGAATGTAGATGATCGGCATTCGGTTGAACAGATTCGCGTATTTTATCTGGCTTTCCGATTCCCGCCGGCGGGCCGCTTCGACTTTGTGCATGACGCGGATGCGCCATTGCTGGAAGAGGATGAAAAGCAGGAAAAGGCCGCCGCATAGGATGATCGCCGTTCTGTTCCGCTCCGTGAATGTCTCCGGCTTGTCGATGAATACCGAATCCGAGGGGCATATTTCGGGTGAAATCCTGTTGCGCAGCATCGCCGGGTAGTTGAACGTCGGGCGGGCGCCGGATGGGACATAGAACGGAATGTCGCGCGGCTGGCGTCCCTCCAGAATGGTGTCGAACGTTGCGATGACCTGCCGGTTGTACTCGCCCGTATCGTATGTGAATCCGCCGACCACGCCGCTGTTTTTCACCGAAGGGGGCCATAGTGCGAACAGCGGAGCCGTCGAACTGGCGATGATCTTGAAGGGATTGGCCGTGATCTCGGTATTGCCGGCGATATTTCTTGTGTAGTGCCACGAGGAAAAGAGCACGCCGGTATGGCGGGTGTCGGTGACGTTCAGCGAGTCGAGCAGTTGGTCCACGCTCATGTTCGAGGCCTTGTAGGAGGTGAACCGCATTCCCGGATAATCGGTTTGGAGCAGTTTGCTCAGCTCTTCTTCGTACTGCTGGTTGATATAGCGGCCGTCGCGGACGAATACCAGCCGGTTCATCTCCGGAATCATGCGGCGCATCAGCTCGATGGTCTGTTCGAGGTAGATCGGGGCGTAGAGCAGTGTCAGGTTGTATTCCCCGTTCAGCTTCCGGAGCGGAATGCGCTCGGAGTGCGGGATGGCCTGCTTGCTGACGTAGTATTTGTCGGGGCCGATGAAATCCTCCTCGGCGCAGATGATCGACGGGATGCCTTTTCCCCACTCCTTTTCGGCGAAGTCCCGCATGGTGAAGGCCGGCGCGCCGATGTATATCAGCATTCGGGGCGGATTCTTGCCGTATTCACGGGCGAGATTCGCCCGGAAGTTGTCCAGATCCGACTGCTGGTCCATCAGGAGCATGTTCATATGTTCGACGTATACTTCGAGGTTTTCGATCTGCTCTATCCGGGCGGTGATGTCGGTGATTATCTCCCAACTCCACGAGGAAGATTCGTTGTAGCTGTTTATTATCAGGACATATTCGCGTTTGTCTCCCGGAGGGCTGCTGGTGGCGTTGGTGAACGGATGAGCCAGCAGGCATCCGAAAATCATGACCCAGAGCAACGCCTGAAGCGTCAGTCCGTACGGTTTTTTCAGTAGGTTCATGGTGTGGGACGGAACCCGTCGGCGCAGTGCGGGGACCGTGTGCGGGGATTAGGGGTGAAATGACGCAAATTTTAAACAAAAGGACACGCAAACGAGAAGAAAGGATAAACCGGAAAGAACCGCCGCAGGGCGGATCTTCCCGGTTCTCCGGATCATCTATTTGTTTAGAACGGGTTTGATGTCCTTGATACGCAATTGGGTGGTTACCGTACCGCGGTAGTGGTTCTCGACGATCTGGTAACATACGTCGATCGGACGTCCTGAGCGGACCCATTCGTAGTGCGTGGGCTGCTGGAAGGCGATCGACTGGATCTTGGTGTTGGGCTTCTGCCGCTGGATGAGGTCCATGCGCAGATGTTCGCACTCCACGCCGACCAGTTTGGCGTCGCCGTGGTTGCTGACTCCGTAGGTGGCGAAGACCGGCGCCGTATTGCCCGGCCCGAAGGGCTGGAAGCGGTTGAGGTCCTTGCGGAACGCGGGCGTGATGTCCGAGAAGAGCAGTTCGCTGTCTATGTCCACTTGGGGCATCAGCATCTGCGGGTCGATGTTCTCCTCGACATAGGCGTTGAAGCGCCGGGTGAACTCGTCCACGTTTTCGGGCCGCATTGTCAGTCCTGCGGCGTACATGTGTCCGCCGAAGTTCTCCAGCAGGTCCGAGCACGATTCGACGGCCTGATAGAGGTCGAAGCCCGGCACCGAACGGGCCGATCCGGTCACGAATCCGTTGCTCATCGTCAGCACCACCGTGGGCCGGTAGTAGGTTTCGATCAGACGCGACGCGACGATGCCCACGATGCCCTTCATCCACTTGGGATTGTAGATCACCGTGCTCTTCAGCCGCTTCATTTCGGGGTTGCGCTCGATGAAGTCGTGCGCTTCCTGCGTGACGGAGCGGTCGATCGACTTGCGGTCCTGGTTGTA
>ERZ839823.3585-NODE-3585-length-9972-cov-2.767369_pt1 | contig 9972 bp, 9 predicted proteins | sample MGYA00519862_ERZ839823 | MGnify/ENA primary metagenome ERZ839823 (study PRJEB31850, sample SAMEA3708853) | human gut metagenome | biome: human gut; feature: human-associated habitat; material: faeces | place: China | collected 2014 ...
TTGTGTATTTCCCGTTTTCGATACCGAAGAGTGGGCGGAAAAGATCCGCTCACAGACGAAGGCGATTTAATCAGAGTTTCCTTTTTTACTCAACAGTCTATGAAAGCCCCGTCCGCCAACGAGGTTTTCATAGACTGCTGATGGATGATACCTCGTTAGGGGATGGGGCGCAAACCGCCCCATCCCCTTTGAGGGAATCTTTTTCAGACCATTAGGCCATGGGAACGTAAACACCGTTCTCGATCACCACGGCGGCGGGCGCCTTGGAGATCATGCCGTTCTCGTCCCAGTGCATACCGGTGCCGGTCAGGCCGTCAACAGTCATGGTGGCGAACTGAGCCTCCAGAGCGGTGCAGATTTCGGAAGCGGATTCGCTGCCAGTGATACCGGCGGCGGTCATGGCGTTGTACAGGGCGTAGATGACGTCATAGCCGTCAGCGGCGAACTGGTTGGGAACCAGACCATCCATCTTCTCCTTGAACTTGGCAACGAAGGACTGGGTCGCCTCATCGGAAGCGTTGGCATCGAAGGGGGTCATCAGAGCCAGGCCCTCGGCCAGAGAGGTGTCGAAGCCTTCCACGGTCAGGATACCATCCATGCCGTCGCAGCCGAAGAACTTGGGCGCGTAGCCGATCTTGTTGGCGTAGGACAGGATCTGAGCAGCCTCGGTGTAGTAGATGGGCAGGAACACCAGATCCGCACCGGCATCCTGGCACTGGGTCACCTGAGTGGACAGGTCTGCCTTGTTGTCGGCGGTGAAGGAAGTGGTGGCAACGATCTCCAGACCAAGCTCAGCGGCCTTGTCGGAGAAGCCCTTGTACAGGCCGGAGGAGTAGTCGTCGGAGGAGTCGTAGATCACGCCGACCTTGGTGCCCAGCGCCTTGGTGGAAACCAGCTCAGCGGCGGAAGCGCCCTGGTTGGGGTCGGTGAAGCACATCTGGAAGATGTTGGCACCGGACAGAGCCAGAGACTCAGCGGAGGCAGAGGGGGTCAGGTTGAACATGTTGTCGGCAGTGGACTCGGGAGCTACGGCCAGAGCGGAACCGGTGGTAACCTGGCCGGCCATGACCTGCATACCCCAGTCCTTCAGGACGTTGTAAGCGGACACGGCCTTCTCGCCGTCGGCCTCGTCGTCCTGCGCGTTGAACTCGATCTGCAGGCCGCCCTTGGCGTTGATCTCCTCAACTGCCACTTCCATGCCGGCCTTAACAGCCAAGCCGTAAGCGGAAGCACCGCCGGTCAGAGGGCCGGACATACCGATCTTAACGGTACCGGCAGTAGCGGCAGCAGCAGCGGCGGTGGTCTCCGTCGCGGGCTTGCTGGAGGAGCATCCGGTGAACATTGCGGCTACCATCAGAGCAGCCATCAGCATAGCAAGTACTTTTTTCATGATAGTGTTCTCCTTTTTCATTTCTTACTATAAAAAAGCGGTTCGCCCAGGGCGTAACCGCTTCTTCATACCATGTGAAGCCCCGGTCACGCCGCTGCTACCAGCAGCAGTCGTACAACGCAAATGGACACCGCCAGAATCATGGCAGTGTCCAGAATGGGGCTAATTCGCGCAGAGGAACATGCCGCTGCCATCGCGCAGCGGGTAGAGCTATAGGTGGTAGAAAACCGTGCCGTCATTGTCATGTACCTCCTGAAGAATTTTAGCATATTGTATCCCACAGAAAGACATTTGTCAACGAGGAAAAGATTACAGAATCTTTTGCGTTTTTTCGCCTTTTTTGTGTATAACGCACAAGGGAACCTCCGATGAAATCGCCGCCGGTCAGAGGTGATTTCATCAGGGGTTCCCAAGGACATTATTCCCCGTCCAGGACGGACTTGCAGGCGGCGAGAACCTTGCTCAGAACCGGCACGCAGGTGGCGCTGCCGTAGCCGCCGTTTTCCACCACCACGATGAAGGCCAGAGGGTACTGCTCGTCCTCCACGAAGCCCGCGAACATGGCGTTGGATTTCTGTCCGCCGCCCAGCTGGCTGGTGCCGGACTTGGCGCAGACGTTCATGCCGTTAAAATTCCAGTCGCCGTAGACGCTCTGCACATTGTTGCGCATGTACGCCCTGACCTGATCGGCCACGTCCTGAGACATGATGCGGCCGGTGGTTTTCGTTTTTGCCTCGTAGGTCATCTCTTCGCCGCTGCGAACCTCCGACACCAGATACGGCTCCGCACCCACGCCGCCCCCGGCAATGGCGCCCATGAAGGTCATGTAGCGGGCGGGGTTGATGAGGTCGGTGTGCTGGCCGATGCAGCTCCACGCGAAGGACACCGGGGCGGTGTTGGAAATGTCGTAGTTGCCCTCGGCGGTGGTGACGCCGTCAAAGCTCAGGCTGTCCGTGACGCCGAACTGCTCCACGTACTTTACCATGTTCTTCTTCCCCACCAGCTCCGCGATCTGGGCAAAGGCGCAGTTGCAGGAATTGGCGAGAGCGGTTTTCAGGGTCAGGGTACCGTGGGCTTTTTCGCAGGTCACCTTTTCCGTGCCGTACTCGTAAGCGCCATAGCAGGTGAAGGTCTTGTCCAGAATGTCCGGGACGCAGTCCAGCGCCGCGGCAGTGGTGACCACCTTGAAAATGGAGCCGGGGACGTAGGTCGATTGTAAGAAGCGGTTCAGGTACACGCCGTCATACTGCCCGGAGGTGTCCGAGGCGATGTCCGGCACATTGTCCGGGTCGTAGGTGGGCGTGGTCAGAGCGCAGAGGATCTCTCCCGTTTTGTAGTTGTACACGCCGACGGTGCCTTTTCTCCCCGCCATGGCGTCCAGCGCCGCGTTCTGCACCCTCGCCGACAGCGTCAGGGTCATCTCGCCCCCCTCGCCGCTGCTGTCGTATACGCCGCTGACCAGGTCGAAGCCCGCCATTTTCCCCGCGTAGTGGGAGACGGCGGAGGCGCTGATGTAGCCCTTCCGGTCGCCCAGCCAGTGGAGCGTGGACTGGCGGGTTGCGGCATCAGAGGAATAGGTGCGCTCCTCGGTAATGTCCAGCAGCACGTTCCCGGAACGGTCGGTCACCGTGCCGCAGCCGATGTTGGCGTTGTTATATACATGAGGGGAGCCGGGAAAGGTCACCCATTCCCCCGCCTGGGTCACGTACTCCCACAGGAAGAACATCATGCCCCCCAGAAGCACAGCCAGGAACAAGCCCATGATCCAGGTTCTTTTGGTTACGCGGTTCATCCGCTCACGCTCCCTTCTTGTTCAGGCGGACGGCAAAGCTGGCATTCTGCCGGGTATCCGCCGCCTTGACGAAGGCCAGCAGCCCCCAGGCGCCAACCATGCTGGTGCCGCCGTTGCTCAGGAACGGGAAGGTCACGCCGGTAAAGGGCAGAATATCCAGCGTGCCGAGACAGTTCAGAATGGTCTGAATGACCAGAATGCTGGCAGCAGTGCAGGAGCCGATGGAATAGAAGCTGCTTCGTGCGACCCGTGCGGTACGGATGGCAAAGAAGCCGTAGGCCGCCACGCACAGCACCATCATCACCGCCACGATCAGCCCCCATTCCTCGGAGATTGTGGCAAAGGCGATGTCGGAATCCGCCGCGAACACGTGTTTCAGGAAGCCCTGTCCCGGCCCCAGGCCGAACAGGCCGCCGGAGGCCACGCACATCAGCGCCTGAACCTGCTGGTAACCGGCGTTCAGTGGATCGTCCCACACGTGCCGCCACACGGAAAACCGACGCAGAGCGTGGGGTGCGATCTTCAATGCCAGCACTCCGGCAAAGATCAGCGCCGTAACGGCCAGCGCCACGGTACCCATACTGCCGGAACGAAGATACGCGATCACAAGGAAGGCGCAGAAGAAAATCAGCGCCGTGCCGAAATCGTTCATCAGGGCAAGCAGGCCGCAGATGAGAATGGAATAGGCGATAAAAATGTAAATATTCCGCTTGCTCATAATTCTGTCCATGGTGGACGCGCCGGCATAGACGAAGCAGACCTTGCTCAGCTCCGACGGCTGCAAGGACAGGCCGCCGATGATAAGCCAGTTTTTCGCGCCGTAATACTCGGTGCCGAACACCAGCGTCACCATCAAAAAGCCCACGCCCGCCACCGTGGCCAGATACCGGACGACCTTCGCCCGTTCCAGATCCCGCAGCGACCAGCCGATGACGAGGAACGTCACCACCCCCAGCGCCATGGCGGCAAGCTGCTTCATGGTCTCCCCCGGCTTTACCGTGGCGATGGCGGCCATACCCATGGTACACAGGAAGAACGCCATGGTCTCCACCTCAAAGGACTTCCGGCGGATCATGCAGTAGAAAATGTACAGCAGCCACTGGCTCAGGAAAATGCCGCCGAAGCCCATGAGAACGCTGGCGATCGTCTCCTGCTCCCCGCCCAGCAGGAAGCCCAGCAGCATCAGGCACTGCAAGATGGACAGCACCATCAGATTCGCCACGCTGTCCCAGCCGCTGGCTGCCTTGGTGCGAAGCTCTGCCTGACGCGCCTCCTGATGCTCCGTAATGGGCTGGAGCTGCATTTCCACACCTCCGATGGAGATACGGTCTTTTGGCTTCAACGCGCAAATTTGAACCTTTCTGCCGTTGACCAGCGTTCCGTCCTTGGAACCGGCATCCGTGATCGTCCAGCTGCCGTCGTCGTACCGGGTCAGGACCGCATGGTTCCGGGACACGGTGGGAAAGTCGATGGTCACGTCGCTGGATTTGCTCCGGCCGATGACGTTCTCCCAATGGGTGATGGGGATCTGGCTGCCGTCGGTCATGTTCAGCCACGCCCAGATCTCCGGCTCCCGCCGGAAGGTCAGCAGGGGCAGGACGCAGCGCAGAAGCAGTATGGCGCTGAGTATCGGTACGGTATAGCGCAGAATCCCCACATAGGAGCCTGCGTAATTTTCCTGGGCCAGCGTCAGCGATTCCAGGATATTCTGCATACCATCACCCTCCTTTCTTCGGGTAATTCTTATGTTTAATAAAATGACACATTTTCGTTCAGATGTCAAATGAACATTTTCTTAAGGCGAGCCGCAGTGTTGCCTTAAGCTTCCATTTCCCGCAGAATTTTGATTTCCCCGGCGTAGCCGGGCAGCTCGTTGGGCGTTTCCAGAATCATGGGCTTGTCCTTGAGCTGCGGGTGGTTCACGATGCGGCGGAAGGTTTCCAGCCCCAGACTGCCCTTTCCAAGACATTCATGGCGGTCTTTGTGGCTGGCAAAGGGGTTCTTGCTGTCGTTCAGGTGCAGGGCGTGCAGCCGGTCCAGACCAATCACCCGGTCAAATTCCGCCAGTACACCGTTCAGGTCGTTCACGATGTCGTAGCCGCCGTCGTAGACGTGACAGGTGTCCAGACACACGCCCACGTTTTCGCTTTCCACGGCGTCCAGAATGTCCCTGAGTTCCTCAAACCGTCCGCCGATCTCGCTGCCTTTCCCCGCCATGGTTTCCAGCAGCACCGTCACCGGATAGTCGTGGCGCAGGGCGTTTTTCAGGGCGGCGGCAATGTAATCGATTCCCGCCTGCGTCCCCTGCCCCACGTGACTGCCGGGATGGAAATTGTAGAAATTTCCGGGAAGCGCCGCCATTCGCCGCAGATCGTCCTCCAGAATCCCTGCGGCAAAGGCTCTGGCGTCCGCGTCAGCGGTGCAGAGATTCATGGTATACGCCCCGTGGGCGACCAGTTTGCCAAAGTGATTTTCTTCCAGCATGGCGGCCGCTTTTGCCGTGTCCGCCGGGTCCTCCGGCTTGGCCTTGCTGCCCCGGGGATTCCGGGTAAAAAACGCGAAGGTATTCGCTCCAATGGACAGCGCGGTCTTCACCATCACCGCGTTTCCGCCGGATGCGGAAAGATGACAGCCAAAATAACCCAAAACACTCACTCCTTTTTGGGTATTATAGCATATTCCACGGGAAAAAGCAAATTTTCTCTTTCCCCCGGCAGCGCAGATGTGCTATAATGTCAGGAATAACCGCCGGGAGGAATTCTCATGCCCAAGTCAGACAATCAGAAGCTGAAAATCCTGTACATCCTCGACTACCTGCAAAAAAATTCTCACCAGGATCACCCGGTGAGAACGTCGGAGCTTCTTTCCATGCTGGAAGAGCACGATATTGTCTGCGACCGCAAGACCGTCTACTCGGACGTCGCGGCTTTGCAGGATTACGGCGTGGACATTCTCTCCGTCCCCGGAAAGAACGGCGGCTACTACATCGCCTCCCGGAATTTCGAGCTGCCGGAACTGAAGCTGCTCATCGACGCCGTCCAGTCCAGCCGGTTCCTCACGGAGAAAAAGTCCCGGGAACTGATCGAAAAGCTGTGCAGCCAGTGCAGCGTCCACGACGCAAGGCTCATGCGCCGGGACGTGCTGGTTTCCGGGCGGGTCAAAAGCATGAACGAATCCATTTACTTCAACGTGGACGCCGTTCAGGAGGCCATCGCCCAGAATAAGCAGATCACCTTCCGGTATTTTGACTGGGACTTGGGCGGCAAACGGAAATACCGGGACAGAAGCTATCAGGCAAGCCCCTACGGTCTGTGTCAGGACAACGAAAACTGCTACCTGCTCGCCCACTCCCTGCGCCACGGCGTGACCTCCTACCGCCTTGACCGCATGAGCAATATCCGCCTGACGGGGGAAAACCGCACCCCCTGCCCGGAACTGACGGGCAAGGCATTGGCGGAACATGCTTCCCGGCTGTTTCAGATGTTCTCCGGGGAGGAAACCGCCGTGAAGCTGCGCTTCGACCGGAGTCTGATCAACGTAGTGGTAGACCGCTTCGGCAAGGACATTCTTTTAATTCCGGACGGGGACGATCATTTTGTCTTTACCGTCAATGTGGCGGTGTCCCCCATGTTCCTAAGCTGGGTCATCGGCTTCGGCGGCAAGGCGAAAATTTTGTATCCCCAAAGTGTGGCCGATGCCTGCGTCCAGATGTGCCGGGAAGCAGCGAAACAATACCTAGACCAGCTTGAATGAGTCAAACACGTCCCGCCACACGATCTGGGACTTTTCCGTGGTGTCCGCGTCCCGGAGAACGGACAGACAGTAATGGTAGTTCCCGTCGTCCAGAATCACCGCCCTGCCCAGCTGGTCGCCGTTCTCCCCCGCCGATGCCCAGACGAAGTCATACCGCTTTGCCCCGTCCTGCGCCGTTTCCATCACCGTCAGATTGTCCGGAGTGTAGCCGGATATCCGCTGAATGGTGGCGCTCAGGTCCCCTCCGCTGACGGTCTCGACGATGATCTCATAGTCCTCGCTGAGATAGACCTGCTCCGAGTCGCTTTCCAGCACCGGCGCCACGGCGTTGTCCGGCAGGCGGACGGAAATTTCCCCCGGCTGCGCCATCACGGGCTGAACGATGTCGTCTGAAATTGTTTCCAGCGTTTCCTCCGAAGTACAGCCGCACAGAAGCGACGCCAGCGCCAGTAAAATCCAAAGCTTTTTCACAAAAATCCCTCCCGAAAGGAAATCAGTATGAAAGATCTTCTCCTTCTTTACCTCGTTACAATCAATGCGGCCGGTTTTGTGCTTATGCTTGCGGACAAGCACAAGGCAAAGAAAAAACTCTGGCGCATTCCGGAAGCGACCCTGATGACCGTTGCGGCGCTGGGCGGAAGCGTGGGCAGTTTGCTGGGTATGTACACAGTGCGCCACAAGACGAAGCATCCCAAATTCACCATCGGAATCCCGCTGCTTCTGGCGCTTCAGATCATCGCCGCCATCGTGGTGATGGCAAAATCTCCGGGAATAATTGCGTAATAAAACAGGCGGATTCTGTGTGAACGGAATCCGCCCGTTTTCTAGTGACCCTGATGACCGTTGCGGCGCTGGGCGGAAGCGTGGGCAGTTTGCTGGGTATGTACACAGTGCGCCACAAGACGAAGCATCCCAAATTCACCATCGGAATCCCGCTGCTGCTGGCCGCTATCAATCAGGCACTGGCAGAGCTGGACGCTGACGGAACATTGACCGAGCTGTCGGTCAAGTATTTCGGGACGGATATTTCCAAGATGTCCTGACCTTTGCAAAAAATCACCGGGAGCAGCCCATTTTGGACTGCTCCCAGCTCTTTTCTCCCAACGGTCAGTAGCCAAACATCCGGCTGACGACGTTGCCGTCGATGGCGTTCAGGGTCAGCATGGGCTGGGTCACATAGTTCGCGCCCTTTTTCATGGAGTCCGGGGCGTTGTCTCCGGGCTCATACCAGTCCCACGTTCCCCAGAAATCCCACACGGGAACGATCGTCCCCTGCAAGGAGCCTTTATCCCGGATGCGCATCAGCGACAGGGAGACCTTCGTAATCTCCACGTCCATGTATGTCTCGTCGCCGTTGATCTTGTCGATCTCCACGAGACTGCGGGCTTCCGACGGTCCGATGACCACCACGGGCAGCATGGTGTTTGCGATGGACGCGATGTCTTCAAAGGGCATAAGGGCGGTCTGCGTTTCCTTGACAACCGGCTCGGTGCTGGGAGCGTCCCACTCGAAGGAAAGAATGCCGTCCCTCCCCACCGTGATCCAGACGCTTTCCATGTACCAGGAAACGGTATCCGCATTGGTTTCCTCTGAGCAGCGATAAGTCCAGTACTGATGATCCTCTCCGATGGCGGGATCGCTGAACACACGATCCTCCCGGATGCCGGGAATGGGCAGCCCGTTTACGCTGGGGGTGTAGTAAAGCTCCCAGGTGCCTTTCCGTTCGCTCACCCCGGGTTGCTGCACATCAGCCAGAACCATATCGCCCAGCCCAAGCTCCCGCATCACCTCATCCGCCCTGGCAATGGCGTCCTCTTTGGAAATGCTGCCCCAGTCGGTGCTGCGGTAATACTTAAAGTCGCTGTTGACAATTGTCGCGTTCGTCCAGTCCCCGCCGAAGCGGTTCATGATGTTGATTTCGTACTTGGCTCCATCCACGGTGGCATCGCCGCTGACCTCATTGGGCGTTCCGGAATCTTCAAAGCCGTGGATGATGGGCTTTTCCTCCGGTGCTTTTGCCATTTCCGCAGTGTAATAGGCGATGATCTCCTGACGGCGCGCTTCCAGCTGCTCCGGCGTCTGTTCCGGGGCGTCCGGGTCGGCGTGCCATTTGGGGGAGTTGACATAATCAATGGAATCCTGACACTCCTGCTTCGTCATGACAGTGCTGTATAGCGGCTGTCCCTTCAAAAGCACCCGCAGTAGGGTGTCCACATCCTCCTGCGTAAAATCCCGGGGCGTCACGGTGGCGGTGGGAAGCACCGTCCCCAGCTCCGCCACCACCTGCGCATCGGCATGGATGGTAAGTCTTCCCTCCTGACTGACCCAGTCCCCGGTGAATTTCTCCGGGAAGGTGTACTCCGTCTGCTCTTTGGCGCTCTGCTCAAGCAGCATCGCCTGATTGACGGTGGTGGGTTCGGCGGGCGTCCGGCCTTTGCCGCAGCCGGGCAGCATGACAAGTGCCAGAGTGAAGGCGGCAAAACGAACTATTTTTTTCATGGTAACACTTCCTTTCTTTGGATGGTTCCAGAATACCATAGCCAGAATCAAAAGAGTTTACCGGCACGTTACCGTTTGATTACCGATGACGATTCTGGCGGTCGTTCCTTCTCCGAGAGTGCTTTCCAGCACCAGCGTTCCGCCGTGGACGGCGGCAATCTCCCGCACCAGCGCCAGTCCCAGGCCGAAGCCGCCGTTTGCCTTGCTTCGGGAGGGGTCGCCCATGTAGAAGGGGTCGGTCACTCTTTGCAGATCTTTTTCCGGGATGCCCCGGCCATGGTCGGTGACGGTGAAGCCCATCTCCGACGCCTGAATCCGGATGGTCTGCCCCGGTGCGGATGCCTTGGCGCTGTTTTCCACGAGATTGACAAGGGCAATGCACATCAAATCCTTGTCCACGGGCAGAATGTCCCCGTTGCAGGTGATTTCCAGAGAAGTTCCGTACTTTTCCATGATCGGCCGGGTCAGCTCCCGCACCTGCGTCAGCAGTTCCGGCACGGACACCGGCGCTATCTTCGCGTTCTTTTTCATGGAAAGC